>JAEEGL016977030.1_pt1 | contig 19152 bp, 19 predicted proteins | sample 9134231 | NCBI WGS metagenome assembly JAEEGL01 (sample SAMN16246548, study PRJNA631951) | gut metagenome | biome: gut microbiome; feature: rumen; material: fiber-attached | host: Bos | place: Iran: Karaj | collected 2018-10 | reverse complement strand
TTTGAGGAATTTGGTAAACTGTTTTGTCGGTGTTTGAGGGTTCATCACATGCCCGTCGCTTTCGGTGAAGACGTAATCCAGATTCGCCCATCTGCTTCCAATCGTATTGATATAGCCCTGCTGATATTCCTTATATTCTTGCAGCGTGTCGACAAGCTGTTGTGGAATAGCCATGCTGCGGATGCTGTTTTTTGTCTTGGGTTCTTTTTCAAAAGCCTTTCCGCTTTTTGGCTTGAAAATGCTTCGGCGGACAGACAGGGTTTTGTTTTCGAAATCGATGTCGGACCATTTGAGCCCAACCACCTCGCCTCTGCGGCAACCGGTGAAAAGTGCCGTCTCGATGAGCGCACGGATATTGATCGGCTCGTCTTTCAATCCGGTCAGAATGTCCTTGACTTCAGCTTCGCTGTAAACGTCGACTTCTTTCCGCTTGACTGGGGGAAGGACCAGTCTGCGGGAATAACTGATATCGTTATCGGTGTATTCCATCTTGTATGCAAGAGAGAGAATGGAACGGAATACGGTGGAGTAGCGCCTGACCGTATTTCCGGACATCGGAAGACCATATCCGTGAAAGTCCTGGCGTTTCTTGTTCGTTACGAACTGAATGTAATCCTGGACGTGCTTGACGGTGAAATCTTCCATGTGGACTTTTCCATACATAGGAATAAGATGCTCATCGATTACTTTCTTGTAGAATGACAGCGTTCCGGGGGCGAGCGTCTAACTTTTTATGTCCAGATATAACTTGCAGAATGTCTCAAAAGTCGTTTTCTTCTGGTCATTTGGTACAGAATTCGGTGCAGAAAGTTCGCCTTTTGCGATTTGAGATTCTGTACTTTCTATGAACATGTGCAGTTCTTTCTGCAATGCCTTGTAGCTGAGCCCCGGCGTCGACGGCCAGAACACGCGGGAGATAGTGACGTATTTTCCGTTAAAATCTTTTCCTGCGGGAAACCGGATAACATAGCTCCCATTTGGCTTTTTTGTGATGCTTGCCATTGAGTTTTTCTCCTTTTTCATCTTTTTTGGATTAGCAATTCTGCAGTCCAAAACCGGTCTCAAAAACAGCACTTGAACCGTTGACCTCTACTCTCCGTCATACAGCGGTCTCGAGAATTATGCACCAAATTCTGCACCAAACGGCATTTTGAGACTTGGTGCAGAATTTTTTGCGAAAAGAGGCCACGAGATCACGGATTTCAAAAAGCGAGAAAAACCGAGAAAACAAGAGAAAAATGGCGAAAAACAAAGAAAAGCGAGGGTCATGTAACCCTCGCCATTTGGTCTGAGTGACTGGACTTGAACCAGCGGCCTCTACCACCCCAAGGTAGCGCGCTACCAACTGCGCCACACCCAGTTGAAAAATTATTTGGAACGACCGCACTAGCGGTCGTTCCTTTAATTTTGATACAATTACTTAAGTTCAACTTCTGCACCAAGTTCTGTGAGTTGAGCAGCAATCTTGTCAGCTTCTTCTTTAGCAACGCCTTCTTTGACTGCCTTAGGAGCACTTTCAACAAGTTCCTTAGCTTCCTTAAGTCCAAGACCTGTGATTTCACGAACAGCCTTGATTACATCGAGCTTCTTAGCTCCGAAGTTCTTAAGAACTACGTCGAATTCTGTCTTTTCTTCAACAGCTGCAGCTGCGCCTGGAGCAGCAGCAACAGCTACTGGAGCTGCAGATACGCCAAATTCTTCTTCAAGAGCCTTAACGAGTTCAGATACCTCAAGAATTGTAAGAGCTTTTATCTCATCGATAATAGCAGTAATTTTTTCAGATGCCATTTTAATATCCTCCAATTAAGATTAGTGTTTTTTGATTAATTAAGCTGTTGGTTCTTCAGTTGAAGCAGGAGCTTCTTCTTTTGTCTCTTCTGCAGCTGGTTCTTCTGCAGGAGCTTCTGATGTTGCAGGTTCGCCATCTTTGTCGACGATAGCCTGGAGTACAAAAGCAAGACTGTAAAGGGAAGACTGAAGACTTCCGAGTATTTTGCCAATAAGAACTTCTTTAGCAGGAATATTAGCTAATGCTTCTATACCAGCCTTGTCAAGAACTTCGCCATCAACATATCCACTTTTGAGTTCAAAAGTTTCGACCTTGTCAGCATATTTCTTGAGAATCTTAGCAGCTACAACCTGGTCATTTGCACATGTGGCAAATGCTGTCATACCATTCAGATCATCGACAAGTTTGTCATAACCATTTTCTTCAAATGCTCTTTTTGCCAGAGTGTTCTTAATTACTGAATATTCAACGCCTGCTTCACGAAGCTCTTTACGCAGAGCTGTGTCATCAGCAACTGTAATACCTTGATAAGAAACAACTACACCGGCAACAGAATTCTTAACTTTTTCAGAAAAATCGGCAACGATCTGTTTTTTGGTTTCAAGTACGCTTGCACTTGGCATTAAGTTCACCACCCTTCGTAGATTAAAAACCAAGCTTTTTTATTTGAGTAATAAAAAAATCTTTTTCGCAGACTCCTAAGGTATGCGGAAAAGATTACAATTCTCATATAATTCTTTCCTCGGCAGGGAAGCTTAGCTTTTACAAAAACCTGCTGTCTTAGGATTGCTTGGCTATGTTAACATAAAATCATTGTCATGTCAATAATAATTTTCACTTTTTCTATATATTTTTTTAAATATATTTAATTACAAACAATAATGAATGCATACTCACAAGAAAAGTATAGTGTGTAAAGAAAACTGCTCGAAATAACTCGAGCAGTAATACTATTTGATTATTTCTTTTTTCCTTGATTTGCAACAGCATCCATTTTTGCTTTCAATGCTTCTTGGTCGCCCAAGTAATAACTCTTGATTACCTTGAAATTATCGTCAAACTCATAAACAAGCGGTACGCCTGTCGGAATATTTACTCCGATGATTTCTTCGCTGGACAAATTATCAAAATACTTTACAAGAGCTCTGAGAGAATTGCCATGAGCTGCAATAATAACTCTCTTGCCGGCTTTCATGTCAGCCTTGATCGTCTCTTCAAAGAAGGGAACAACTCTCTCTATGGTTGTTTCAAGACTTTCGTTTTTAGGGAGAAGTGAGCGGTCAACGTTTCTGTACATTGCCTGTTTAGTTGCTGAACGTTCATCATCATCTTCAAGTTCTGGCGGTTTTACGTCAAAGCTACGGCGCCAAACCTTTACCTGTTCTTCGCCATACTTTTCAGCGGTTTCAGATTTGTTAAGTCCTTGGAGAGCTCCGTAGTGGCGTTCATTGAGTTTCCAAGTTTTAATTACTGGAAGCCAGTTTCTATCCATTTCGTCAAGAACATGATTCAAAGTGTGAATTGCTCTCTTTAAATATGATGTGTAACATACATCAAAATCGTATCCTGCTTCTTTGAGAGTTCTTCCTGCTTGCTTTGCTTCCTCATGACCTTTTTCACTGAGGTCAACATCTGTCCAACCTGTGAAAAGATTGAGTTTGTTCCATTCGCTTTCTCCGTGTCTTACGAGTACTAGTTTCATCATTTTATATTGCCTTTCTTTTTAATTATTTTCCTACACAAAATCTTGAGAATATATCATCGACGATTTCTATACCAACTTGTCTTCCATCAAGTTCGCCAAGAGATGTCATGACACCTTCAAGCTCAGTTCCTGCAACATCAATGCTAGATTCATCCAATGCTTTAAATGCACTTTTTGCAAAATCAAGGGCCTTTTCAGCATTAGTCTTTTGTCTGAGATTTGTCAGAACAGGATATGATATGTCTGAAAGTTGTTCACACATATACAGTCTATTTATTTCTTCGCATATTGTACCATAATGTGAATCGTTTTTGGTAGAGATTTTGATAATATTCTTAAAATCTTTAAATTTATTTGTGTCTGGATTTGGGTTTAAATCGGTTTTGTTGATGACAATTAACACTACAGCGCCTTTGCTTTGCATTTCTTTTGCTTTTTTCAGTATGAGCTTGTCATTTTCATCAAAAGAAACTGATTCAAATACACAAATTAGCAAATCCGATTTTTCCATTTGAACGATAGATCTTCTGACACCTTCAGATTCAATTTCATCAAGAGTGTTTCGTATGCCTGCTGTATCAGAAATGTTTAGAGTTACATTTCCGCAAATAACAGATTCTGTTATTATGTCTCTTGTTGTTCCTGCTTTGTCAGTGACTATGGCCCTGTCTTCACGACACAATAAATTCAGAAGAGTAGACTTGCCTGTGTTTGGTTTTCCGCAAATAACAGTTGGTATTCCTTCGACAATAGCTTTGCCTGTTTCATAAGTTGAAATGAGAGATTCAAGCTTAGATATTATTGATGAAATCCTCTCTTTCATCTCTTCTTTTGACATGGAACTCAAACCTTCATCCGGAAAGTCCGTTTCAGCATACACTTCAGATAAAACCATTTTTGCATCGTTATATATTTCATCTGTATACTTAGAGAGCATACCTTGAGCATTTTTGTTTGAAAGAATAATAGAACTTGAACTCTTAGCTTCTATTATGTCTCCAATTGCTTCGGCTTGTGAAAGTGTAATTTTCCCTGATGAAAAAGCTCTCCTTGTGAACTCACCGGGTCCTGCCATTACAGCTCCACATACAAGAGCGCGTGAGAGAACCTGCTGGGTTACAACAATGCCGCCATGGCAACTTATTTCAACGGTATCTTCACCTGTAAATGATTTGGGAGCTCTGAAAATTGATACGATTCCTGTATCAAGCAAAACGTCATTATCATAAGTGATATTAACAGGAACTGCACAATTTGAGGGCAGAGAAGACAGTGTTTTTTTATTTAACGGTTTTACGAATTTTTCGCAAATGGAAAACGCATCTTCCCCAGATACTCTTATGACAGCAATACCGCCTTTTCCGTGAGGCGTCGATATAGCTGCTATTGTGGATGAAAACATTGAATACATTGTATTACCTCAAAAAAAGGAGCGGCCTACACCACTCCTCGTTTTTTAATTATTCCTTAGAAGAGTCAGTAGAATTCAGACTATTGGAAAATTCTTTGAGTTTTTCGAAATATGAGTCCAAATCTTTTGCTTTCTCTATTTTTCTCGGCTGCGGACGCGGTTTTGAAGGATCACGTTTCATAAAGAGGTCACTATCAGAACTCTTTTGAGATTTAGATTCTTTTTTGCCGTAGTGCTTTCCGCCTTTTGAACTCTTTTTTCCAGATCTGTTTCTTTCGCTTCTTGTTACAGATTCTTCGGTTGGTTTTTCAGAGCCTTCGAGATAAACAACAACTCTTCTGTTGCCTTCCGGGCCTACTGAATTTGTTGATACGCCTTCTATTGACTGGATTGTGGAGTGGATTATTCTGCGAGAATATGCATCCATTGGTTCAAGAGTAACATTTTTACCTGTTCTCTTAACTTTTTCAGCCATTTTTTCGGCGAGTTCTTTTAGAGTTGAACCTCTTTTTTCTCTGTAATTCTCAATGTCTACTGAGATGTGAGTATATTTCCTTGCTTCATCTTCCTTTTTGTTTGCTGCAAGATTTACAAGGTACTGAAATGCGTTGAGTGTATCGCCATGATGTCCGATAAGTTTGCTTGCATCATCACCGGATATTGTCATCAAAGCTTCACCTTCGCCGTCATCATGAACGATGACAGTGGCATTTAATCCAAGATTTTCAACAAGAGTAGTTGCAAAAATCTTAGCTGCGTCGATTGGTTTGAAGATGTAAGTGATCTTGAATGATGAGGGTGTAGAACCCATTCCAAGAAATCCCTTTTTTCCCTCTTCAATCATTTCGGCCACGAGGTTTTCTGAGCTTTCACACAACTCTTCAGAAGCTAGTTTTAAAGCTTCTTCTTGTGTCTTTGCTTTAATGATTGTTTCTTTTTTCATATATTATCCTCATAAATACGAGGCATCATCGGGATGGCCTTTTCCCGAAGTGCCATCTCGATTACTTTTTCTTATTTTTCTTTACGTTATCTTTTGGTTTTGATGGAGCAGTGTATTCAGACGGCATGTCGTCATCACTATCATTTCCATCATCATCTCCAGGTGCGGGCGTATCTGAGTCGTCATCATCTTCCAGATATGAAGATTTATCGTTGTAGACATCTCTTGCTCTGCCTGAAGTATAGTATGATTTGCTTGATTGTTTTAATTCTCTCTCAGCTTGTTTATAGTCTTCTTCAGTGAACTTCGGAAGTGGCATAGCTTTGTACAAAATCAAAGTCTGCAATGTGCTGAGAATGCTTGTGAACAGCCAGTATGAACCGATAGCTGCAGGTACACCGAAAGCTATGAAGAATGTTACGAAAGGAAGAACGAATTGCATTACTTTCATGCCCATTCCTGTTTGCTGCTGCTGCATTGGCTGATAAGTGAATTTCTTAGTGATAAATTGAGATGCAAACGCAACTGCAAGGTTGAGGAAAGGAATTAATATCAGCCAATAATCTGCTGCAGGAAGAGTTCCTGTAAACCACTGGTCTATTCCCGGAGGGTTTTTGCCCAAGAAGTTTGTTATTCCGAACATGTCAAAGTTCGGGAGTGTTTCAAGAGCAACATTGGCAGTTGATATTCCATGTCCTGTGAGGTATTCCATTACTTGATCAAAGTTCGCTGTTAGACCATCAATTAAAGTAATGTCTCCGCCTCTAGCAATAGTGACACCGAGTTCAGTTAAAGCTGTTCTGATTCCGTTGACTGTTTCAACAGAGTATCCGATCATGTGCTGAAGAGGATTGATGATTGTCTGATACAGCACAAACAAAATCGGAAGTTGGATAATCATAGGTAGACAACCTGAAAGTGGACTGTAACCCTCGCTGGAATAGAGTTGTTGCAGTTCCTGGTTCATTTTTTGCATTGTAGGTTGGTCAGTTCTACCTTTATACTTGTTTCTGATAGCTTGTTCCTTTGGCTTTAATCTGGCCTGTTTCTGCATGCTCTTCTGTTGTTTTATGCCAAGAGGAATAAGTAAGATTTTTACTGCGAGTGCTATTAGCAATAAAGCCAGCAAGTAGTTGCCGGTTATACTGTTAAAAAAGTTAAGGATTATTCCAATTATTCGCATTGCTTTGTTTCTCCGTTAGATGCTAAAGCACCATTTTCTTTTTTTGAGTATTTTCTAATGGGTATTGGATCATAACCTGCACGACAAAAAGGATTGCAGCGAAGAATTCTCCACGCGGTAAGGCCAAATCCGCGGAAAAAGCCCCACTCCTTAAACGCCTGTAATGCATATTCCGAACAAGTAGGGTAGAACCTGCAACAGGGCTTTTTCAGGGGCGAGATATTCTTCCTGTAAAAATTGATTAATGCTATTGCAATCTTGTTAAACATTTTATTCGCCTGTCTCAATCATATTAAGTGAGTTCATTGCTTCAAGCAAGTTTTCGTAAATGTCAGTACTTTTTAGTGAAACCGAAGATGATCTTGCAACGATAACAACAAGATATCCTTTTTTGACATTCTTTTCTTCTTCCAGTCGTGTGTATGCTGCTCTGAGTATTCTTCTTACTCTAGAGCGAGAGACCGCTCCACCTATTTTCTTTGTAACCGCTAACCCAACGCGGTTATATTTTTCCTTGAGCGGGTTTTCGCGTTGTAGACGCGAAGCGTGGTAATCCGTCAAAACATATACCACAATATGTTGGCAAACATACTTTTTGCCATGGTCGTACGCCTTTTTGTAAAGGTGATTTTCTGAAATAGGATGAATTTTCACTTGACTCCTCATTTCTTGTTTTACACTCATGTGTCGAGCTGGTAAAAAACAAAGCCTATGGATTCAGAATTCCACAGGCTTTCGGAATCATTTTATGCCCGGGACCAAATCAGTACGATAAGCGGGCTCTGCCTTTAGCGCGTCTTCTTTTAAGTACTTTACGTCCGTTAGCTGTTTTCATTCTCTTTCTGAATCCATGTACTTTTTCCCTTTGAATCTTCTTGGGATTGTAAGTAGTTGTCATAAAATCGCACCTCCTTGTGCTCAAATTGGTGATGGCTGAATGCCTTTAAAAGGGCATAAAGCCACAATATACAACGCGTATTATACACATAGCGCGAGTTGCTTGTCAAGTTAAAAATTTTTTAATATATTAATAACTATTTCACGGATTCCTTCGGATCACCGAAAATATCCTGTTTTGTTTTTCTTTCAAACATTACAAATGATATGTAAACAAATGCAAAACCTACAGCAAATCCAGCTGTTACGTCAGATAAGAAATGGGCTCCTGCCAATATTCTTGAGAACATCATCAATACTGTCCAGCAAACGATTCCTACAGATGTTATGACCTTTGCCTTTTTGCTTGCTCCTAGTGCAACCATCCACAGTATTATCATGAACATGAGAATGGCTTGAAGAGCGTGTCCTGATGGGAAACTGTCGTATCCTGTGTGACCACTGACCTGATACCAATTTACGAATCCATCAAGGCTGCCGGCTGCGACTAAATCACGTATTCTGATTCTGCCCCAAATGAATTTTGCTACTTCATTGAACAGGTAAGCAGAAACAAGTGTAATTATGGTGTAAATTGCCGGAACAAAACATTTCTTGACAACTTTTGGATTTAAGTTGATTGAAACAAACCAGATGATGAATGTCATCACGAACAGCATCAATGCCATCATGAGATAATGCCAAAAACCAAATGAACTTGTAGAAATGGTTTTCATTGACTTATATGCCAAAAATGCCATCAAAGCGATTATAGCGAAGAACAAACCGATTGAAATAATTTTTTCTATGACCTTTAAAGGTTCCTTCTTTCGGAGTAAATTGAGAATGATAACTGCACATGCAAATCCGCCTAAAACAGCATATGTGGCATAACCAAGAACAGCCAACACATGAGATGAAATCGGGTGATTTACAATTTCTAATGTGCCGTCGACTTCTTTAATAGCCAACGCTTTGGATATATCTAAATCAAAAAATGCGCCTAGTGTCAGTCCAAGGATTATTATGAAGACTGCTACTACGCAAGTCAAAACTTTTGGTGTTAATAATTTTTTCAATTTTCTCCCCCCTTACTGAAGACATATACTACTGTTCCTGTGAATGATTCGAAAACCGACAATGGTTTAAGAATTGTCTTCAGCGGTAATTTCTTATAGTATTCCGGTTTGAAACCGGATTCTTTTACAATTCTGGCGGCTTTTTTTATGGTCATGTGATTTATGTACTCCAATTTGTCATTGGAACCACCTGTCCTGAGATTGATTCTGTATTCAGAGTCGGGGTAATTGCTTACCAGAATTGAGTATGCGGATATCAATGTCTTTTCAGAATAAAACAAATGAACCCACGGAATGTTTATTGCATCAGATAAATGAGCTCCCCATGGATGGTGATACGGAGGGAAGTTAATAAACACTCTTCCACCCGGTCTTATAACTCGCATTGCTTCTCTGAGCGCTGAGAGCGGATCGTTAACATGCTCAAAAAAATCGTTCATTATTACTGAGTCAAAGCTGGAATCCGCAAAAGGCATATGGCAGGCATCTGCCAATACAAAAACAGTCTTGTCTTCAGCTTTTTTCATTTTGGCATATACAGATGCAGATTCAATATCTTTTTGATTTATGTCAATCCCAGTAACGCTTTTGGCTCCATGGATTGCGTAATAAACACTTTTTCCGCCTCCTCCGCATCCGCAGTCAAGCACATCTTTGTCTTTTAAGATATCTTCTTCCTTGAATTTGGGAGAGTACTTACTCATCGCGATGTTTCCTCTGTTGAATTCCCAGTCCGAATAACCAAATTCATTGTCTTGGCTCATATTGAATGGGTGTTTAACTTTTGGAAAGATTTTGTTGAGAGCTAATATCGTTTTTACGGAAAAAGTTGTTTTCTGTTCTTTATTCAATTCTTTGGTTTTTTGAATAAGCGGCAGCGCCGATTATTCCTGCGTTGTTTGCAAGCTGAGCCATAACTATCTTTGTTTTAAGGTTGTCGTCAGCTGAATAAACTTCTTTTGCGACTATCGGCAAAATCATGTCCGCAATAATTTCGCCTTCATTTGACAGTCCGCCGCCTATGCACAATATTTCAGGTTGGAATATGTTGATTATGTTTGCTACACCTGTCGCTAGGTGATACATGTATTCATCGATAACTTCTTTTGCATATTTATCGCCGTTATACATTGCCTGAAAAGCAGTTTTTCCACCGACATTGTCCAGATTGCCTTCTACTATCTCATTCATCTTTGACTCGGGATGCTGAATGCATTTTTCTTTTGTCAATTTGATGAGCGCGGTTACTGAACAATAAGCTTCAAAACAGCCACATCTTCCGCATGTGCAAGGTTTCCCGTTTTCGACAATTACCATATGGCCGAGTTCAGCGCCTCCTGACCAGCAACCGGTCAAGAGTCTTCCGTCAATGATAACGCCTGAACCAACACCAGTGCCTAAAGTGATCATTACTGATGATTGTGTTCCTTTGGATGCTCCCGCGACAGCTTCTCCGAAAGCTGCTAAATTTGCATCATTGCCTATCTTTATCTTACTTGAATCAAATCCGGTTAATTTTGAAAACGTTCCCACTAAATCAAAGTTGTTAACTTTGATGTTGTTGGAGTATTCAATATATCCGGTTTTCTCATTTATTGTTCCCGGAGCGGCAATTCCGATGCTGTCAATCTCGTGAATATCAACTCCCTGATCGCTGCACAAAGATATGCACAAATCAGCCATGTCTTTGATTATTTCTTCTGTTTTTCTCTTTGCCAGAGTGGGGCATGATTTCTTCTTAATAATGTTATAGTCTTTGTCAACAATTCCTGCGGCAATCTTAGTGCCGCCAAGGTCGATTCCTATAGAATACATAATTGCCTCCTATATTTTTGATCTGCTCTGTTTCCAAGTTGATGGTCTAAGCATTACTATGAATGGATAAATTTCCAGTCTTCCAAGTAACATCGCAAATGACAATACTATTTTTGACATCCATGTTAAGGATGAATAATTGCACGCCGGGCCGAATTGTCCAAGTCCCGGACCTATGTTGTTAAAGCACGCTGATACACCTGATAATATCGATGTTATATCTGCCCACCCATCAAAGACACCTAACAACAACACTGAAACAACATATATGAAGATGTAAAGGATGAAGTAAGCGTTAAGATAATTAATTGTGTCTTTCTCAATTGTTCTTCCTTCAAAATTTACAGTATTTACTGAGCGAGGGTGAAGTGCTCTTGTTATGTCGTTTTTGACGATTTTTGAAAGAAGAATTATTCTTGATACTTTCAGACCGCCTCCGGTTGATCCGGCGCATGCTCCCACGAACATGAGCATGAATAATATGAGTCTTGACAGCACCGGCCAAGTGTCAAAGTCGACAGTCGTGTAGCCTGTAGTTGTCATAATTGAGCTTACCTGGAAGAATGATGTTCTAAGCGTTTCTCCGAATGAACCGTATCTTCCCCAGATATTTATCATTACAGCGGCAGTTGATGCCAGCATAATGCCAATATACCAATACAATTCATGACTCTTGAAAGCAGTTCCTATTTTACCGATGATAATCATGAAGAATATGTTGAAGTTGATGCCAAAGAGCATCATGAATATTCCGATTACCCATTGTATGTAGGGACTGTAGCTTGCAATACTATCTGCCTTAACTCCGAAACCTCCTGTTCCGGCTGTTCCGAACGTGTGAACCAGACTTTCGTAAAGGTTCATTCCGCCGCACAACAGCATTACTACTTCCAAAACAGTCATACCTATGTATATGAGGTAAAGTATTTTTGCTGTTTCTTTGATTTTAGGTACTATCTTTCCAACGGTGGGTCCCGGCATTTCAGCTCTCATGATATGAATAGCGTGACCGGAGTTTGAAGGAATAATTGCCATTATTAGGACAAGGACTCCCATACCACCAATCCAGTGTGTAAAGCTTCTCCAGAAGAGAAGTCCGTGACTCATGGCTTCAATGTCATTGAGAATTGTAGCCCCTGTAGTAGTAAATCCACTGATTGTTTCAAATAGCGCGTCTATGTAGTTAGGAATCTCTTTAGAAATGAAAAACGGAAGTGCTCCTATCAAAGATAACAGAACCCAAGCAAAAGAAACCGTAATAAAGCCTTCTTTTGCATATATTGCATTATTGACTTTTCTAAAGCAAAGAGTCAGAGGAAGACCTATCGCAAATGCAATTGCAGCAGTTATTAAAAAAGATAAGTAACAAGATTCACCATAAATCAAAGAGACAATCATAGGAATGAGCAGCAAAGCCGATTCCAAAAGCGTAATCTCACCGACTGTACGGAATATCATTTTTTTGTTCATCTGATAATCACCTCAAGATATCGTCGAGATCGCTGAAATGCTGACCAGATGATATGATTATTACCCTGTCTTCAAGAGAAATTTGGTCATCTCCAGAAGGTGTTATCGCCTGGTTTCCTCTTAAGATACCTGCAATAAGTGTCATTGGTTTCATCTTCATGTACTTAAAAGGAATTCCTACTACTTTTGAACCGCTCTTGACTTTGAATTCGATTGCTTCGCAATTGTCATCCATAAGTTTATACAATGTTTCAACGTTGCTTCCTTTTGTGTTTTCAATGGCTCTTGCGTATCTGACTATAACATCAGACACAATTTTCTTAGGAGTAATAACGGAATCAAGTCCGAGTTTTTCTGCAGTTGAGAGCAACTCATCTTTGCTTACCTTGGTAATGATTTTCGGAACTCCTCTTTGAACCGCATAATAGGATATTAGGATGTTTTCTTCATCCATACCTGTGAGTGTTATAAATGCGTCGGTTGAATCAATGCCTTCTTCGTCAAGAAGTTCCTGGTGAGCACCATCGCCATGAATGATTACTGATCTTGGAAGTTCTTCAGACAATTGATGACAAATTTCGATGTTTTGTTCTATTATTTTGACCGACACACCGCTTGCCTCAAGCATTTTTGCCAGATAAATTGCAGTTTTGCTCCCACCGAGTATCATCACGGATTTTATTCGTTTTTGAATGTATCCTATATCTGTGAGAAACTCCTGAATCTGAGCGGGTGTTGCAGTAATGCCTATTTTATCACCTGACTGTAATACAAAATTACCATCGGGAATGGTGACAACATCATCTCGTTGAACACAACATATAAGACATTTGGATTTGAATTTTGATCTCATCTCCTTAAGAGATAAACCATGGAGTGCAGAACCCTGTCTTATAGTAACTTCAACAATTTCAAACGCTCTTCTGGAAAATGATTCTATTTTTGCTGCAGCAGGGAATTTGACAATGTTTGATATTTCATGAGCGGCCAGGTATTCGGGGTTAATGGAACTGGATAAATCCAGTTGTTGTCTGACAAACGCGAGAGAACTCTGATTATATTCAATGCTCCTTATTCTTGCAATTGTATGTTTAGAACCTATTCTTTTGGCAAGAAAACATGAGAGCATGTTCAATTCGTCTGTTTGTGTGGTTGCAACAAACAAATCCGCCTTGTCAGCGCCAGCCTCCATCAATATGCCACTGTCCACACAGTTTCCAAAAACACCTATTACATCGTATACATCAGTAACTTCGGACAGAATTTTTCTGTCATTATCTATGACAGTCAAATTATGACCTTCATCAACCAAACTTGAAATTAATGATGTGCCAACTTTTCCGCACCCTGCAACAATTATGTTCATCTAACTACCTTTCCTGTGACAAGAAGGTGAGAATACGGCCTTCTTACCGAAATACTATTCTATCATATATAAAGATATAGTTCAACAAAAATCGGTGCTGTTGTACTTGATTAAAAATGTTTATGGGTATATCATATTGGGCGGGCTGAAATGGTTTGTCAGCTTGTAAAAAGAGTTAGAAAAGGAGTTTCAAATGTTAGAAATCAGAGGATTCAGCAAAACATATCCAGGTGGTAAAAAAGCTGTAGACAACTTAAATCTGAGTATAGAATCAGGCGATATTTGTGGTTTTATCGGAAGAAATGGTGCTGGTAAAACAACAACAATAAAGGCAGTTTGCGGAATATTGGATTTTGAAGAGGGAACAATCGAAGTTGATGGAAAAGATATAAAAGTTTTCCCTGTTGAAGCTAAGTCTGTTATGGCGTATATCCCGGACAATCCAGTGGTTTATGCCTACATGACCGGAATAAAGTATTTGACCTTTATAGGAGATATTTACAAAGTTCCAAGAAGTGTTCAAAAAGAGAAAATCGAAAAATATGCTGAAATGTTTGAACTGAAAAATGCATTAGGCAACAGTGTTACTTCCTATTCCCACGGAATGTTGCAGAAACTCGTTATTATTGGTGCACTTATACATGAGCCAAAACTATTGATATTGGATGAGCCGTTTGTTGGATTGGATCCAATTGCCACACATCAATTGAGACAGATTTTCAAGCAGATGTGCGAAGAGGGAACTGCAATTTTCTTCTCTACTCACGTACTTGAGGTTGCACAAAAAATATGTAATAAAATTGCAATAATAAAAGACGGAAGACTAGTTGCCAGCGGAAAGACAGAAGAAATAACCAAGAACGATTCATTGGAAGATGTTTTCCTTGAGTTAAATGATAAGCTTGTGGAGACGGAAAATGAGTAATTTTATTAACGTATTCAAGGTCCAGTTTTTATCAGGTTTGATGAATAAGAAAAATGGTACTGGTAAAAACGGAAAGAAAAAAAGGAATGTCGGTACCATAGTCGTCTATGCGATAATGAGCGTATATATCGCTATTATCAGTGCAGCTGTTGTTTTTGCTTCTCCAAAAGATACACCAGTTGGAACATTTTTGACGATGTTTGCTACAATGACGACGTTTTTAACATTATTAACTGCCGTTACAGAAACAAAAAGGTCAATTTTTGATGCAACGGATTTTGAGTTTCTGTCATCTCTTCCGATAAGACCAGCAACTGTTGTATCCGGGAAAATAATGGCAATATACGCAAGTGAAATGATTTTTTCAGTCATTTGTTTCATTGTTCCGGCTATCATTGTGTCAATCATGAGAGGTCCTACATTGATGCTTTGGATAACAACAATTGTAGGAGCGTTATTGCTGCCGGCAATACCAATGGTTGTTGGATCAATTTTCGGCTTTTTGTTCAGCCTCATATCAGCAAAACTAAAACATGCAAGTATTATCGAAACTGTATTGTACATTGCTTTCTTTATCGGAATATATGGTTTCTCATATTCAATGTTCTACAACATGGGAAAAGGTGAGATTCCGAACGTTGCTTCTTCTGTTGGAAGACTGTACCCATTGGCTAAGTTTATATCAGAGGGCGCTTCCGGCAATGTAATTTCACTTTTGATATTCTCGGGAATATCTGTTGCTACGCTTTTGTTCAGTTTCATTTTCTTATCATTCTTCTACAAAAGAAGAGGACTTCTTGCAAAGAAGAGTTATACAAGCAAATATTCGTATAAAGGTGGAAAAACATCAGGAGTTAAAACAGTTCTTTTGAAAAAAGACATCGGTTCTATGTTCGCTAATCCCGGTGTTTCAATCAACTTATTTATGGGAATAGTCTTGCCATTTGTGTTTCCTTTTGTTTTAAGTCACATAGGTGAAGCTGTTTTGGGTATGTCAGTTATGATATATTCCATGGTGGCAATAACTACTTATGCATTTACCCTGGAAGGACGTGGAATTGAACTTTTAAAGAGTTACCCGGTTTCTTTCAAAGACATTTGTTTTGCAAAAATAGCAAATCACTTGATATTCGTTATGGGTTCGGGAATTTTATACTGCACTTTGGTTGTGCTGTATAACAAGGTTGATATTCGTTTGGTTCCGTGTTGTTTATTGGCTGTTTTCTGCCAGGCAATGTTTAATTCAACTATGGGATTGCTCCGAGATGTCAAACGTCCGAAACTGGATTGGACAAGTGAAGTTCAGGCGGTCAAACAAAATACCGGAATGCTTGTTATTATGCTTTTCTCCATGCCTGTTGGTTTGCTTTGTTTCATATTTAGCATTGTTACTTCGCTGGGAATAAATGGTGAACCAACTTCGTTAGTTGTACGTATGATTCCTTATCTTGCCTCGGCAGTTGTATATTTTGTAATGTGGCTTATTGTCCAAGCCAGACTAAATAACAAAGGCGAAGAATATTTTGCAAAAATAGGGTAAACGATATATTATAGTAGAAAAAAACAAAAATAATCTTGACTAAACATCAACGCTGTGATACATTTTCTACTGGTAATTTCTAAGCGTTAAATTAGAAAAATCATGTCGCTTAGACGCGGCAAAAAGAAAGGTAAATTTTATGAAGAATTTAGTTATTGAAAAAGTTATCGGTCGTGAAATCATTGACTCAAGAGGTAATCCTACAGTTGAAGCAGAAGTAGTTCTTGCTGACGGAACAGTCGGTAGAGGCGCAGCTCCTTCCGGTGCATCAACTGGTGAATTTGAAGCTCTCGAACTCCGTGATGGAGATAAGAGCAAATTCGGTGGAAAAGGTGTTTCAAAAGCAGTTAAAAATGTTAACACAGCTATCAATTCAGCTGTTAAAGGCCTCAACGCTGCAGATACATACGCTGTAGATGCTGCAATGCTCAAGGCTGATGGAACAAAAGACAAATCAAATCTCGGTGCAAATGCTATATTGGCAGTTTCAATAGCAGCTGCTCGTGCAGCAAGCACATCTCTTGAACTTCCTCTTTATAGATTCTTGGGTGGTGTTAACGGAACAAAGCTTCCTCTCCCAATGATGAACATTCTTAATGGCGGTGCTCATGCAACAAACAAAGTTGATACACAGGAATTCATGATAATGCCTGCAGGCGCAAGCACATTTGCTGAAGGTCTCAGATGGTGTACTGAAGTATTCCATTCACTCCAGAAGATTCTTAAGAAAAAAGGCCTTGCTACATCAGTAGGTGATGAAGGCGGTTTTGCTCCGGATCTTAACAGTGATGAAGAAATCATCGAAACAATCCTTGCTGCAGTAGAAGAAGCAGGATACAAACCTGGAAAAGAATTTGTTCTTGCTATGGACGCAGCTTCCAGCGAATGGAAGGGCTCAAAGAAAGGCGAATATGTTCTTCCTAAGGCAAAGACAGTTTATACAACAGATGAACTCATCAATCACTGGGCTTCACTTGTAGACAAATATCCTATCTATTCAATCGAAGATGGTCTTGATGAAGAAGACTGGGCTGGTTGGAAGAAGATGACAACAAAACTCGGCAAAAAGCTTCAGCTCGTAGGCGACGATCTCTTTGTTACAAACAGCGAAAGACTTGCAAAGGGTATTGCTAGCGGCGCCGGCAACTCAATCCTTATCAAACTCAACCAGATTGGTTCAGTATCTGAAACTCTCGACACAATGAAGATGGCTCATAAAGCCGGCTATACAACAATCGTTTCACACCGTTCTGGCGAAACAGAAGACACAACAATTGCTGACTTGGCAGTAGCTCTTAATGCTGGTCAGATCAAGACAGGTGCTCCTTCAAGAAGTGAACGTGTTGCAAAATACAATCAACTTCTCAGAATTGAAGAAGAACTTGGAAACGCAGCTGTTTTCCCGGGATTCAACGCTTTCAATATTGTAAAATAAATTTACTAACAAAAACGGGTCCGATGAATTGCACCGGACCTGTTTTTTTGGTATAATGCGGTTTGAAATTGGTTTGGAGGATTGATATGGACAGTATTACAATTAAAGCACCTGCAAAAATTAATCTGTTTTTAGCTGTTGGCGATAAAATGGATAATGGCTATCATGAAATAAAGTCTATAATGCAATCTATTAATCTTTTTGATACAGTCACAGTAACTAAAAGTGATTCGGGTATCGCTGTTAAGAGTATACGCGGTGTAGAGCAAGAACAATTGATTGAATATAAAGCCGCAAAAGTTTTCTTTGAATATACCAAAGTTGAAGGTGGAGTATTAATTGTAACTAAAAAATCAATTCCGTCAGGTGCAGGTCTTGGCGGCGGCTCAACAGATGGAGCTGCAGTATTGATAGCAATGAACGAAATATTTGAAACCGGCCTTGACAGAGCAGCTCTGTGTGATTTGGGTTCAAAAGTTGGTGCTGATGTTCCTTCATGTGTAAAAAAAGGAACAGTAGCTGTTGAAGGATTCGGTGAGAAATTCAAAGACTGCGCTCCGGTAGCAGACTGTGTCGTATTAGTTGCTAAAAAAAGTGATTTTGAAATGTCCACTAAAGAAGCATATGCTAAATTGGATAAGAAAAAGAGAGAACCGGCAGATCTTGACAGTGTTATCAATACTATATCTTTTTGTGACTTGGACCTTTTAAAACCAATCGCAAGAAATGATTTTGAATTGTTGTACAAGAGCAACAAAGAGATTCAATACTTGAAAAAAGTTATGATGGACAATGAAGCTGTCTTCTCAATGCTGACAGGAAGTGGATCAGCAGTATTCGGGATTTTTAAAACAAATGTCCAGGCCAAAAAGGCTTCAGCAGCGCTCGAAGATTACGCAGATACATACATCTGTAAGTTGTTTAGAAGATAGAAAAAAAGGCGACTCGAATGTGCACGTTACATAAGAATGATTTTACAAAAAACTATCTCGATTAATTTCTAGGTAGTTTTTTTACTTTTTTAGTCAAAATAAATTTTTACAAATTCAAAAAAAGCTTAAACATTGTGCAAAAATTGTGCAAATATTTAAACGCCGATTATTCAGTCATAGGCTGTCTTTTCGGCGTTTTTCTGTCTTATTTACTGTCAAAGATGGGATATTATACTTGAAATATCAAAAAAAGCGCAAACAATATAATGATAAAATATTAAAAAAACGCAATTAACAATAGATGATAAAGTACGTTCAAGAAAAAAATTCCTAAATAAACACCTCTAAAGAGTCGCTTATTAATTTTGTTTCTGAACACTTTTGTATTCGTCGTAATACCTGTAATATGGGCAATCACGTCTCATTCCTTTGGTGAGTTCCTCCATGTCATCCTGATCAATGCTTATATCACAAACATATTCCTGATATTCGTCATCGTACACAAAAAACTCGCATGTGTCACAAACGTGTGCTATTTTTTTGTGCTCAGGATAATAGGCAAGGATCCTCGGTTGTTCAACTGCCGAGAGGAATTGCCCTCTTTTTTCATTCTGCTTTTTCATATTTATAATTGTATCCATCGGCATGCTGCATAATTTTATAAATGGATTTCTTTGTACCTG
>JAEEGL015780021.1_pt1 | contig 19152 bp, 19 predicted proteins | sample 9134231 | NCBI WGS metagenome assembly JAEEGL01 (sample SAMN16246548, study PRJNA631951) | gut metagenome | biome: gut microbiome; feature: rumen; material: fiber-attached | host: Bos | place: Iran: Karaj | collected 2018-10 | reverse complement strand
TTCATTAAAGAAAGTAAGCCCGGTTCCTATCGAATTTGGTGAAACAAATGGAGATTCAAAAGGCTTTTATTCACCTTCGAATCAAAGCGTTACGATTAAAGACGGTATGTCTGATGCTCAAACCATTAAGACGATGGTACATGAAATATCCCATGCAAAACTTCATAATCCGGAAGCCTTAAAGGAAGAAGGAAAGAGGAAGAGTAAAGGCACCATCGAAATGGAAGCCGAATCGGTTGCTTATATAGTATGTCAGCATTTCGGTATTGATACATCAGATTATAGCTTTGGCTATATTGCAGGATGGTCAGAAGGAAAAGGAACCGAGGAACTAAAAGAAAGCATGCAGTCTATTCGAGAAACTTCAAGCGAGATGATATATCGTATTGAGGGTAATCTACGTGCAATAGACAGAGATAAGGCTAAACAGGAAGAAGTATCCATATCCGAGACAAATAAGGATAACGAATTCATGAAAGTATCCTCAGAGGATAATCCATTATCCCCAGGTGATACTAAAGAACCTGTAATAGAACCAATTGATAAAACGGTTACTAAAAAGCCAGAGAAAGAGCCTAACAAAGACTCTAACGAAAGGAAATCACTCAAAGCGAAACTTCAGGGAAAGATGCAAGAGGTCGCTAAAGAGAAAGAAAAAAAGACATTAAGTAAGAGTAAGAAGAAAGAGAAGGAAGGAGCGCGATGAGTATGGTTTCTGAATTTTTCACGCATGACGAATGCCTGATTATTGAAATGTATTTAAGAAAATCAAGAGGGGAGGTAATAGAAGATATCGAGAATGCAATGCTGTATATAGAAGATCCCGAAATGAGTAAGGTATGCGAAAAGCTTATAAAGAAGCTAAATGAAATGTCGGATGAATCTTTTAACAATATGGATTTTGCAATAAATAATTAATTATTTCATCACGGACGGTAACCGCTGTTACCTCCTAATTAAAACGGTTAAAAAGGGCTCTTCGGAGCCCTTTTTTGAATGCGTTTATAAATAAATGTTACGAAACAAGTAACAAGGGAACTTTATAGGACAGTATTATGTTAAGAATATGATAAAATCATGTCATATCATAAAAAAATAGAACTTAAAAGAATAAAATACCAAAAACGATATTTGATATTTGTCATAGTGAACAAAAGAGGGCTATGATTCGATGAATTTATAAGCAAAATATACATAGAGTAAATTGTTATTGTTCGCACTTTCGATTATAATATAAGAGTACGATTTAAGTAATATTCTATGGAGGTTTTGTATGGAATATTTATCAATTAAACAAACTTCTGAAAAGTGGGGTATATCTACAAGAAGAATACAAATTCTTTGTAATGAAGGAAGAATTGAAGGCGCTACAAGAATAGGTTCATACTGGGCTATTCCTGCTAATGTTGAAAAACCTAAAGATGAAAGAATTAAAACTGGAAAATATATAAAGGAACAATAATTTTTTAAGGAGAATAATATTATGGCAGAAAAAACACAAGCGAACATTGGTTTTGAAAAACAAATATGGGATGCTGCTTGCGTTCTTTGGGGACATATTCCTGCTGCAGAATACAGGAAGGTAATTATCGGTTTAATTTTTCTTCGATATGTTTCTTCTGCTTTTGAAAAAAGATACGAAGAACTCGTTAAAGAAGGAGAAGGTTTCGAAGATGATAGAGATGCTTATACTATGCATAATATCTTCTATGTACCTGCTGATGCCAGGTGGAGTGTCATCTCATCTGCTGCGCATACTCCTGAAATAGGTAAGGTTATTGATAATGCAATGCGCATTATAGAAGCTGAGAATAAGACACTCAAAGGCGTTCTTCCGACAAATTATGCTAATCCAGACCTAGATAAACAGGTTCTTGGAGATGTAGTTGATATTTTTACCAATATGGACATGGGTGATACAGAACATAGCCAAGATTTACTAGGAAGAACATATGAATACTGTATCGCTCAGTTTGCATCGGTTGAAGGCAAGGGTGGCGGCGAATTTTATACTCCTTCAGGTGTTGTTAAAACATTGGTTGAAATTCTTAAACCATTTGATAATTGCCGTGTATATGATCCATGCTGTGGATCTGGCGGTATGTTTGTTCAGAGTGCAAAATTTATTAGGTCACATTCAGGAAACAGAGGAAACATTTCAGTTTACGGTCAAGAAGCAAACTCAGATACTTGGAAGATGGCAAAGATAAATATGGCTATTCGTGGCATTGAAGCGGATTTTGGTCCTTACCAGGCTGATACTTTTACTAACGATTTACACCCAAATTTGAAAGCTGATTTTGTTTTAGCTAACCCCCCATTTAATTATCATCCTTGGAATCAAGAAAAATTGATAGACGATCCTAGGTGGAAATATGGGTTGCCTCCGGCTGGTAATGCTAACTATGCTTGGATACAACATATGATTCATCATTTAGCGCCTAACGGTAAAATTGGTCTAGTTCTTGCAAATGGTGCTTTATCAACACAATCAAGTGCAGAAGGAGAAATCCGTAAGAAGATAATTGAAGATGATTTAATTGAAGGTATTGTTGCAATGCCGACAAATCTTTTCTATAGCGTTACAATTCCCGTAACATTATGGTTTATTAGCAGAAAAAAGAAACAAAAAGGTAAAACTCTTTTTATTGATGCAAGAAATATGGGTCATATGGTTGATAGAATACATAGAGATTTTACTGATGATGACATAAAAAAACTTGCTGATACATTCTCGGCTTTCCAAGAAGGTGCTATTGAAGATGTTAAAGGATTCTGCTCTGTAGCAACTTTAGATGATATAAAAAATCAGGATTATATATTAACACCAGGCCGCTATGTAGGCATTGAAGAACTAGAAGATGATGGCGAAGCTTTTGAAGTGAAAATGTTTAGATTAACAAGTGATTTATCAGATATGTTTTCTAAATCACGTATACTCGAAGAAGAGATAAAGGATAATTTAAATGCAATAGGATTTAAAATGTAATTATATATAATTTTTTTAGGAGCTTTTTATGGGTGAAGTTATGGATATATATAAACTAATACGTGATTTGATAGATGAGGCTAAAAATCAAAAAAATTTGAAATTAGTTGATTCTCTAATAGAAATAAAACTTAGAGTTAATGAATTAGAAGAGGAAAATAAAGAATTACATAATCAAATTAAAATTAAAGAAAGTATTGTAAGACATAAAGACGGTGTTTATATTACATTATCTGATGACACCAAAGAAATACACTATTGTGCTGTTTGTTGGGGAAGAGATGGAAAATTGATTCAAATGCATAATGATGGATGTATTATATGTCAAACAAATTGGCAACAAGCGATAAAAAGATAAATTATTACTACTAATAATTCATAATCTTGATATGCACCAATAAACTTTTTAGAAAACAACAATATTATTTAATTATCAAAACATTAATTTAGGATGGTGGAATCTAGTGAAATGCGTTTTAGCAGATATTGCAGATGTAACTATGGGGCAATCTCCCAAATCAGAATATTATAATTCAATTGGAGAAGGAATTCCTTTTCTTCAAGGTAACCGTACTTTTGGAAGAAGATATCCAACATTTGATACATATACGACTAAGTTTACAAAGTTAGCTAAAGCTGGCGATATAATTATGAGTGTAAGAGCCCCTGTTGGAGATATTAATATAACACCCATGGATATGTGTCTTGGAAGAGGCGTGTGTGGAATTAGGATGAAAAATGGCAATCAGGATTTTTTGTATTATTTGCTTAAGTTTTATATGCCACAATTAATAAAAAAAGAAAGCGGAACAGTTTTTGGGTCTGTAAATCGCAATGATATAAATGGTTTAGAAATAGATATTCCTGAAGATTATAACACACAAAAGAGAATATCAAATATTTTATCAGCAATAGATGAAAAGATTGATAATAACGAAAAAATAAATGATAATTTGTTTCAACAAATGGAATTATTGTATAAAACTTGGTTTTTTGATTATATTCCATTTGGTGGTACACGTCCAACTCAATGGAAGCTAACTGACATATATTCCGTTGCAAACATAATATATGGCGCGCCTTTCAAATCGAATTTATTTAATACGACAGGTGAAGGCTTACCTATAATTCGAATTCGAGATCTTAAGGATCAAATATTTGTTACATATACTACTGAAAAACATCCTAAAGGTCATCTGTTAAAAGCAGGAGATATTGTTGTTGGAATGGATGGAGAGTTTCGTCCATATATTTGGGGGAACAATCAAGCATGGCTTAATCAACGAGTTTGTATATTTGAAAATAAACGTCCTAAAGGCAAAGCATTTGTTTTATTTACTATAAAACCTTTTTTGTATAGTATTGAACAAACTCAGGTGGCGACCACAGTAATTCATATTGGGAAAAAAGATTTTGACGCATTTGAGTTTTATCTTCCAGATGATCAAACTTTAAATAAGTTTGATAATATTACGACTCCAATGATTGATACAATAGTAAATAATTGCCTTGAAAATAAAAGATTGAGCGAAATGATGGATAATCTTTTACCAAAGCTTATGTCTGGCGATATTAAGCCCCCAATGAAGGATATAAATAATCTAATATTGTAAATTTTTATGAATATATTAGATTATTAATGTATATAAGTTCATTTATTATAGGTAAATGTAAGGAAGATTGTATGTCTGGTTTTGTTGAAGCTACTTATGAGAATTCAATAATTGAATTATTTCAAAACATGGGTTATCAATATGTTTGCGGTTATGATATAGATTACCGTAACTATAATAGTCCTTTGTACGATGAAATCCTTGAAGGATCACTTACAAGGCTAAATAAATCATTGCCTAAAGAAGCTATTGATGAAGCATTATACAAACTTCGAAATTTTGAGAACGGTACTTTAATTCAGAAGAATGTTGTTTTTATGAATTATCTTCAGAACGGCATTGAAGTATCTTTCCATGAAAATGGAGAGACAAAGTCTGATATCGTTTATCTTGTAGATTATACAAATGTCGATAATAATTCGTTCATTGTAGCTAATCAGTGGACCTTTGTGGAAAATAGCGAAAAGCGACCTGATGTTTTGCTTTTCTTAAACGGGTTACCGGTTGTATTAGTAGAATTAAAGTCTCCATCGAGAGAAGAAACTGATGCCTCTGAAGCATATGCCCAGATTCGTAATTATATGCAGGAAATTCCTTCGATGTTCATTTATAACACCATTTGCGTTATGAGTGATATGTCTACGTCTAAGGCTGGAACAATTACTTCTGGCGAAGACAGATATATGGAATGGAAGACGAAGGATGGAGATTATGAAAACACCCAGTATGCTCAGTTTGATACATTTTTTGAAGGAATGTTTGCAAAAGAAAGATTGCTGGATATTATAAAGAACTTCATTTGCTTCAGTTCTGATGGTGTAGAATCATATAAGATTCTTGCAGCATACCATCAGTATTTTGCTGTTAAAAAGGCTATTGAAAGTACTAAGAGAGCTGCTTCAGAAGATGGTGATGGAAAAGGTGGCGTTTTCTGGCATACACAAGGCTCCGGTAAATCTCTTTCCATGGTTTTCTACGCTCATTTATTACAACAGGCATTGAACAGTCCGACAATTGTTGTGATTACAGATAGAAACGATCTTGATGATCAGCTTTTCTCTCAATTTGCTAAATGTTCTGATTTCCTTCGTCAAAAACCTGAACATGCGACAAGCAGAGAGCATTTGATGAGTTGGCTTGATAGTAAAACAGCAAATGGAATCATATTTACGACAATGCAGAAATTCGAAGAATCAGCTTCTGCATTATCCCAGAGAAAAAATATTATTGTTATTGCTGATGAGGCACACAGAAGCCAGTATGGACTTACAGAACATATCCGTATGGTTACAAATGAAAACGGAGAGCAGGAAGCAAAACGTGTTATAGGTAATGCGCGTATCATCAGAGATTGCTTACCTAATGCAACATTTATTGGATTTACAGGTACGCCTATTTCCAATAAGGATCATAATACCCGTGCAGTATTCGGTGATTATATCGATGTTTATGACATGACACAGTCTGTAGAAGACGGTGCAACAAGACCTGTTTATTATGAAAGCAGAGTCGTAAATCTTCATCTTGATGAAGATACAATAAGACTTATTGATGAAGAATACGAAAATGTTGAAATAACAGGTGAAGCTGACGAGGTTGTTATTCAAAAGAGCAAACAGATGCTTGGTAAGATGGAAGCTGTTCTCGGCAATCCTGAAACCATCAATTCTTTGGTTAATGACATTATTGATCATTATGAAAATTATAGAGCCGGCATTTTAACGGGAAAAGCGATGATAGTAGCTTATTCTCGTGGTATTGCAATGCAAATCTATAATAAGATTCTCGAACTTCGTCCAGGATGGGAAGAAAAAGTCGGCTTGGTTATGACCGAAAGCAATAAAGATCCGGAAGAATGGAGAAAAGTGATCGGTAATAAGCATAGAAGAGATGAGTTGGCAAAGAAATTCAAGGATGACGATGATCCTATGAAAATTGCGATTGTCGTTGATATGTGGCTTACCGGCTTTGATGTTCCTTCTCTTGCAACTATGTATGTTTACAAGCCTATGTCAGGACATAATCTAATGCAGGCTATCGCTCGTGTTAACAGAGTCTTTAAAGATAAAGAGGGCGGATTGATTATCGATTATGTTGGTATTGCAAGTGCCTTAAAGCAGGCAATGAATGATTATACCAAGAGAGATAGAAAGAACTACGGCGATACAGATGTTGCAAAGGTTGCATATCCTAAATTCCTAGAGAAACTTGAAGTATGTAGAGATTTACTTCATGAATTTGATTATTCGAAGTTTATGACCGGAACAGATTTGGAATGCGCTAAGGTAATAATTGGTGCTGTCAATTATGTTGCAGCTCCTTCAAAATATGTTTCATCAGATGATAAAGATGCGTTCTTGAAGGTTTATTTAAAGGAAACGTTGTTATTACATCAGGCTTTATCTCTTTGCTCCGCTCTTACTACTGAGAAAGAAAGAAGAGAGGCATCTTTCCACGAAGCTGTAAGAGTAATGGCTAACCGTATTCTTATTGGTGGTGGAAAGTCAAAGATTTCTCTTAAAGACCTAAATGACAGGATTAACGAATTATTAAAACAAAGTATTAAGAGTGAAGGTGTCATTAATCTTTTTGAAGGCGTAAGCGAAGGGTTCTCATTATTTGATCCAAAGTTCTTGGAAGAAATTGCAGGCATGAAGCAGAAAAACCTTGCAGTTGAGTTATTAAAACGCTTATTGGCAGAGCAAGTGGCTATTTATAAGAGAACCAATGTTGTTAAGTCGGAAAAGTTCAGTGAAATGATTCAGAGAATCATGAACGAATATATCAACGGCTTAATAACTAACCAGGAAGTAATCGATGAGCTACTGAAACTCGCAAAAGAAATTCAGGATAGTCGCAATCAAGGAAATGAAATGAACCTTACAGAAGAGGAGATGGCTTTCTACGATGCACTGACAAAACCACAGGCCATTAAAGATTTCTATGAGAATGATGAACTGGTTGCGTTAACCAAAGAACTGACAGAATCTCTAAGAAAGAATAAAGTAATTGATTGGCAAAAGAGACAAGATGCAAGAGCATCTATGAGGATGCTTATCAAGAAACTTTTAAAGAAATACAAGTATCCACCTGAGGGAATGGAAGATGCACTTGAAACAGTTATGACTCAGTGCGAACTTTGGACGGATAATACAGAAATGTTTACTAATTGTAATAGTGTATTATCATAATGAAAAAAATATTTTATATGCAATTATATAAATTCAAATTTTAAAAGGAGACAATATGAATCGAGTATCAATGGTAAACAGAGTAGGAATTGATTATCTTACAACCAATATTGAAGGAGGGGAATATTCTTATACTAAAGAAGCTGGATCTAAAGAAAAATTAATTAGATTGTTAGGCTATACTCCGGAACATTTTAAATTAGATATTAGATTTGAAAAAGACGATGTTGCTGTTTTAATTGAAACAAAACAAAATTTTGTGAAATCAGATGAAAAACAATTAAAAGAATACCTCGATGAAGAGGTTGCTTTGCATAAAGACAAGAAAATTATTTGTATTTTAGCGAATACCAATAATGACAAAATAAAAGTGTGGAAAATGACTATGGATGAGGAACATTTTCTTAAGGATGAAATTGTACTTGATTCGATGGATCATTATGTGAAGTTATTTTATGATCAAAATCAACAAAATAATAAGGAAGTTGTTTTAAAAAATACATATAAACTTAATGAAACTTTACATAAGAAAGGTATTGGAGAAGAATTACGTAGTCAATTTGTAGGAACGACACTTTTATATATAAAAGATGTATTAAAAAAGAGAGGAATTAATTCTATAACTGAAGAATCTCGTCAAACCTTGAAGGATTTTTGGTTAGATAAATCACCTAATGAAATTCGCACCAGCATAAAAGATACTTTAGATGATCTTTTAGATGGCTCTGATAATAAAACTTTAAAAATTGAACTTTTGCAAAGAAATGTTCTAAATAATCAAAATGTTAGAGAACTAACTACTAAGGATTGGATACAATTATTAGATGATATTTTAGATGGAATATATAAACATATTAATGCTGATAGTTCAGAGGGACAAGATATTCTTAATATGTTTTTTACTGCATTTAATAAATATGTAGGAAAGAAAAACAAGAATCAAGCGTTTACGCCTGATCATATTACTGACTTTATGTGTCGTGTAACAGGAGTAAATAAAGATAAGGTTATCTTTGATGGTACTTGTGGCTCTGGCGCCTTTTTGGTTCAAGCTTTAGTTCATGAACTTATTGATGTTAATCATCAAAAATTGACTGAAAAAGAAAAGGAAGAGTATAAGGAAAAAATTAAGAAAACGCATATTTATGGTATTGAAAATTCAGAAAATATTTTTGGATTAGCAACTACTAATATGCTAATCCACGGAGACGGGAATTCGAATGTTAAATGTGCTGATCTGTTTAAAAGTGAATTATTCATTCGTCAAGCAAATCCAGATATTATACTTATGAATCCTCCATATAATTCTGTGCCAAAATATATTCCTAAAGAATATAAAAATGGGTGGAAATCTGATGCTAAAACTGATCCTACGAAAGGAATGGTATTTTTAAAGTATATATCAGATATTATTAAAAAGTGCAATGATGAACGTGTAGCAAATAACGAAGCTAAAAAAGAGGTTAAATTAGCTATTTTGTTACCGGTAGCTACGGCTATAGGAAATGATGATTTAATTAAAAATATTAAGATTGAACTTCTTGAAGAAAACACATTAGATGCTGTTTTTACTCTTCCTAACGAAGTGTTTTATCCTGGGGCTTCTGCTAGTGCATGTTGTATGGTTTTCACATTAGGTAAGCCTCATAAAAATGCTGATGGAACAATTAATCAAACATTCTTTGGCTACTATAAAGAAGATGGTCATAAGAAGAAGAAAAATTTAGGACGCGTCGAACAATTTGATTCAAATAATAATAGTATTTGGAAGCAAATAGAAGAGAAATGGTTATCTTTTTATCGTAATAAGACTGTTGAAGATGGATTTTCCGCTATGAAAGAAGTCACGGGAATTGATGAGTGGTTATGTGAAGCGTATATGAAGACTGACTTTACCAAGTTGAGTGAAGAAGATTTTCAAAAAACTTTGAATAATTATTTATCTTATCAGATGAAAGAAGGTAAAATATATGAACCTTAATTATGCTGAATGGAAAGAATATCGGCTGGGCGATTTAATTACTGAAATATATAAGGCAAAAGCTATAAACAGGGATGACTTAACTGAATCAAAGGATTCTACATATTCAATAAGATATATAACTAGAACTGCCGAAAACAATGGTTGCGAATTGCTCGCCGATATAAGAGAAATTGACTCGAAAAATATTGAAAAAGCGAATGCTATATCTATTGGAGATACAACTGCCACTTGTTTTTATCAAGATGAAGCCTTTATTACTGGAGATCATATGGTTGTTATTAGAGCTGATGAATGGCTTAATCCTTATACAGCTCTCTATATATTAACTATATTAAACAATGAACAATATAAGTATTCATATGGAAGAGCTTTTTTGATGGAGAGAATTAAAGAAACCCTTGTAAAACTTCCTCAAGGAAATGATGGTAAGCCGGACTGGAAAAAAATGGAAAACTATATAAAATCCCTTCGACATAAACCATTAACCACGAAGAATAAATCTGGTGAAGCGCCTGATTTAAATGTTAATAGTTGGGGAGAATTCACTTTAAATGATATTTTTCAATTAAAAGGCGGTTTCTATAATAAGAAACCGGAACATTCGACTGAAGGAAACATACCGTTTTTGGCATCTACTGAAAATAATAATGGAGTTACTGAATTATATTCTATAGAAGATATTAAGCAATGGGATAAGGTTGGGAATGAGGATTGGACTTTAGATAAAAAGATTTATCCTGGAAATTGTATAGCTGTTACGGTTAATGGTTCTGTTTGTAACGCTTTTTATCAATCCGAAGATTTTACTTGTAGTCACGATATAACTGCGTTGTACCTCAGACATCATGAATTAAACCCTTATATAGCCTTCTTCTTATGCACAATCATTATGCAAGATAAATATAGATGGAGTTACGGAAGAAAGCCACATGATGTAAAGAAATTTGGTAAATCCTTTATAAAGTTACCGATAACAAAAGAAGGCTTACCTGATTGGTTATTTATGGAAAAATATATTAAAAATCTTCCTTATGGAGATAGAATTTGATTTTTGTTAATTGGATATCAATTTATTGGTAAGAGGAAATCTTATGAGTTATGGCTTGAAACCTAAAAAAAGATTCTTCAAACCTTCGAGTAAACAAGTTGATAGGTACTTACAAAAATGGGAAAAGCTTGATAATTATAGACTTCAAGAAATAGCCTTAGATAAACTTTTTACCGAACTTGCACCGAAGAATGATAAATTAGAGGATATTCTTTTGAAAGCGGCTGCTTTAAATGATTTTTATAGTACAAATATTTTCTCAATTTATCCAGTGGCTTTACATATTTTTGAACTAGATATTGATGAAGCATTGAATAACGGAGATGAATCCATAGTTGAAAAGATTCAGAATGTAAAAATAGGGAGGAAGAATAAATCTTTTTATTCTTTTGCCACGAAATACTGCAGTCATCATAATCCAGTTGATTATCCGATTTATGATAGTTATGTGGATAAAGTATTAAGGTATTTAAAAAGGGAATATAAGTTTTCTTCGTTTGAAAACGATGATCTAAAAGATTATGAACACTTTAAAGCTATATTGAAAGAGTTTCGCGAATTTTTTGGCTTAAATAATTATAGCCTAAAAGAATTAGACAGGTATTTGTGGCTTGTTGGAAAAGAACAATTTCCTATAGATTATAAAAAGATAAACAAAGGGAAGAAAGAAATATGATAGAAGAGATCAAAGTAAATTCGATAGAAGATATTAAAGACCTTGTATTTGATCAACCGGAGGATAGTTGTGGAAGATACAGAGGATATTATCTTTATCGTGGATTACCTAATTCGAATTTTAAATTAATAACAAGCCTTCAAAGAAACTGCGGTGAACTTAGTCCTAGTCTAGAAGAAAAACTTCTTAATAATTTTATTAAATATACTGCTATAGATTCAGCTAATGAAGATGATAATATTTGGAGAAGCATGATTCTTGGTCAACACCATGGATTACCTACACGATTGCTTGATTGGACTCATTCTCCTTTGGTCGGTCTTCATTTTGCTGTTTCTGACTCTAGTTTTAAAAATATAGATAAAAATGATTGTGTTGTTTGGAGAATTGATACTTCAAATCTTCACGATTTGTTACCGGATTGTTTTCAAAATGCTATGAAAGAAAAAGAGGTTGTAACTAAGGTCTTCTCTGTTGAAATGCTAAAAAAGGTGACCGGTACACTCGAAGAATACGACGAGTATGTTAAAAACGAGTCGATGGTTGTAATAGAACCACCTTCGATAGATCCTAGAATTGTAAATCAGTATAGTTTCTTTACTGTAGTTCCTAAAGAAATAAAGGATATAGAGAAGTTTTTTGAAGAAAACGAAAAGATTAAAGTTACAAAGTATGTAATTAACAAAGATCTGAAATGGAGAATCAGAGACTTCCTTGATGAAGCTAATATCAGTGAAAGAACGATTTATCCGGGACTTGACGGTATATGTAAATGGTTGGCTCGTCATTATTACGTTAAAGAACATAAATAGAGGTTTATATGCCGTTTCAAATTATTAGGAATGATATAACCAAAATAAAAGCAGATGCAATTGTTAATACCGCGAATCCCAAGCCACGATGCGGTGCAGGGACAGATGCGGCAATTTATAATGCTGCCGGAAAAGACAAGTTATTGGTGGAACGTAAGAAAATCGGCAATATTGCACCCGGAGAAGTTGCTGTAACGTCAGCTTTTGATTTACCTGCCAAATACATCATTCATGCAGTTGGACCGGTATGGTATGACGGCAAACAGGGTGAATTTGATATTCTTGCCAATTGCTATCGTAATTCCCTTGAAAAAGCGATAGAACTTAAATGTAAAAGCATTGCTTTTCCGCTTATTGCTACCGGAGTATACGGTTTTCCTAAAGATAAAGCTCTTTCTACGGCATTATCGGTAATACAACCTTTTATTTTGGAAAATGATATAAAGGTCATATTGGTTGTATTTGATAAGAAATCCTTTGTTCTTTCCGGAAAAGTATTTGATAACATCCGTGAATATGTCGATGCAAATTATATAAAAAATGCCAAAGAAGAGGAATACGGCTTTGATTTCGATGAGGAAGAGGAATTAAGGCACAAAGAAAAGGTACGTAGAGAAAGAGATCATATTGCTTCTTTAAGAAACAGTGTTTCTCTGTATGAAAAATCTAAGAAAATTAAAGAAGAGGATCTTTCGCATCTGACAACAAAGAAGAAGATAGAAAAGCTTTTGGCTTCTTCAGATAAGACTTTCCAAGAGAAACTCTTCGAAATAATAGACGAAAGAGGCCTTACAGGACCGCAAGTATATCATAATTACGTATCAAAACAGGTTTATTCAAAGATACAATCCGACAAGGATTATCATCCTAATAAGTTTACGGCTATAGCTTTATGTTTGTCTCTTCATTTGAACCTCGATCAGACACAGGATTTATTAAGCAGAGCTGGCTGGACGTTAAGCCCCAGTAATAAAGCCGATATAGTAGTACAAGGATGCATTATGAGTAAAGAATATAACCTCATGAAGGTTAATTTGGCTTTATTTGATAATGACTGTCCTGAACTTCAAAAGATTAAGTAAATATAGGGAGAAATCATATGGGCTTACAGGAATGCAGAGAAAAAGTTGCCATAGTTATAAATGAATATGTTAATAAGAATGGCTTTGAACAGATAAAAACAAACGAAGAAATTCGTAATGATATTATAGGTAATAAGGTCGAATTGGATGTTATGTTCCAGGAGCCAGATATGTGTTATAACAAAACCAATAAGGCTAATTTGAAAACATATTCAAAAGACGTTTTATTATTTGAACAAGTGGGAAGAGGAAAGTTTAGGATACTTGGCGAGAATTATCCGTATTCAGGCGATGTTATATGGAAACATCGGGACGGAAAAGAAGAAATCGTAGGCAAATGGGATAAAGGTAATCTTAATTACTGGGGAGATTCCGTTGTTGATTAATAAGCAGTTCGATATCGAGAAACGATCACTGAAAAGTGGTCGTTTTTTTATTATTTAAAAGTCAACGGCGTGGGGACGTTTAGCGCCTTTAAATCTCATATAATCAAATCATAGAAAAGGGATACTAAAAAAGAAAAATCAAAAGTCTCCGAGCGGTTGACCAAAAGAATTGATAAAGAATGTATCCTTAGAATGTAAGATATGGAAAGGGGTGATAAAGAAAGATGAATAAAGATCTTATAAATGAAATCAAAAAGAAAAACACAAAGATTAAAATTGGCAGCAAAGTAAAGTATTTAGGTGATACAAATTGGGCTTATGAAAAAGGCAAAATCTACGAAGTTGTAGGATATGATGAAGAATTAGAAGCATACGCTGTTTTGTCTGATGCGTTTGACGAAGCATATGCAGTTGGACCTGAAGATATAGAAGAAGTTTAATTTAGAACAGGAGGATAAGAACATGTACGGAGCAATTTTTGGAGATATTATTGGTAGCAGATTTGAATTTGATCGTGGCGGAAAGACAAAAGATTTTGAACTTTTCACAAGAGCATGTAACTGGACGGATGATTCGGTTATGACGATAGCGATTATGGAAGCCTTAATGAATGCCGGAAAGGATGCTGATATAGATACAATTCATAAGGAATGCATCAGATCCATGAAGAAATGGGGACAAAGATATCCTAATGCAGGATATGGCGCAAGATTCTTTAACTGGGTTCTTACAGATGATCCCGAACCTTACGGAAGCTTTGGAAACGGATCAGCAATGAGAGTTTCAGCTGCAGGATGGATTTACGATACGGTTGAGAAAACCAGAGAAGTTGCAAAAGCAACTGCAGAAGTAAGCCATAATCATCCGGAAGGCATTAAAGGAGCGGAATGTACTGCAGCAGTTATGTTCCTAGCGAGAACCGGTAAGAGCAAAGAAGAAATAAAAGAATATGTAACCCGCGAATTTGCCTATGACCTTTCGAAGACAGTAGATGAATTAAGACCTTTACATGAGCATGTTGAATGGTGCCAGGATTCGTTACCTAAAGCTTTAGCTTCCTTCTTTGAAGGAGATTCTTATGAAGATGTTGTAAGAAATGCAGTATCTTTAGGCGGTGATACCGATACACTCGCGGCAATTGCCGGAGCTATGGCAGATGCGATGTACGGAGTGCCTATAGGAATCATTACTAAAGGATATGATTACCTTGAAGATGATATGAAAGATACGCTTAATGCGTTCCAAGACTTCTTAAATGGTAAGCCGGATGATCCGTATAGAGGAAATAAATACATTAAAAAGGCTGCAGAAGACTTTGGGAAAGAACGAAGCGAAGAAAACCTTTTCAATATCTTCAATACTATCCTTGACAGGATGATTAATGACGGTGAGGCGCCTATGGCTATGGTTGATGTTAATCAGGCGATGGATTTTGAAAAGATTATGAATTTGTCAAAGAACGATACGTTTCAGCTTGATAAAGAAATGAGACTTCAAATTGATACAGTAGGAAACGGTAACGGAAAAGAATGGATTCCGCTATACACGGATGAGGAAGAGATAAATAAGCAGCAAACAGCCAATATTCATATAAATATGGCTATAACAGACATAATTAAGAGTGCATATTATAGCGAGAGGGCTGAAGGCTTGATTATAAATCCTTTTGGAGCTGCAGTAACAATGCCAAAAGACATACTTAAACTTATAGTAGACAAGTATGATGAAATCAAGGGAGGTGAAGCTAATGAGTAAACAGATTATGAGTGCTATTGAATGTTTGAAAGAGTACAGAGAGAATAAGGAGAAATACCTTCCTCTCGTGGATCATGACACACATTATTTCCCGGAAAGAGATGAATTTGACGATGTAAATATCGGCTGGGATATGGGATTTATCGGTAACAGACCGTATTTTCTCGAATGTTATGCTTCAACAGGAATTACAATGATAACAATCTTCATGTCTACTAGCGGGCTTGAGAGAGCAACCGAATATGATCTTGAAAGAATCTTAATCGATAATAAGATTTATGAACCCTTGGAAAATTATGAATCTCCTGAGTGTCCAAGATTCTACGATGATAACGATAATGAGTTCTTCTCAATCAATGTCGTGGTTGGATTGGAGGATGAGCCTGATAGGATTAAGGGTGGCAGACTAACACCATTTAGTGTACTTAACGAGTTAAATGGTCTTACCGGAGAGGAAGAGGAATAGGAATAGGAATAGGGATAGGGGGATGGTTCCATGAAACCAATAGATTGCCGTGAAAAAGATAAAAGAATCGAATTAATAGAGTTCCTTGAGAACAACGGATATATTGTTGTTAACGATGATGTGACCGACAGAGAGCAATTAATAGAATCAAAATTTCCGATTTTAATTAATTCTAAAGAAAAAACAATAACAATGTATCATACTATTACAGCTTCAGCAGCTGCAGCAGGTTCAGGGATTCTAATAAGCCTAGATGATTTTTATAAAGAATATAAAAGAATAACAATGACTTACGAAGAGTATTATAATGAAGTTTATAAACTTGTATCTAATTATCTACCAGATGAAGATATTGATGAATATTTATCGAGGCCTGATATTAAAGAAATGTTATTGAAGCAATTTGATGGCTATACAAAAAACAATATAGCCGGATATAGTCCTGCTGCAACGGCAAATTGTTTGGATTATATGTATTAAAAGCGAGGTAAAATCATGGAAGTTAAGAAAATCTATTTTGATATGGACGGCGTTTTAGCTGATTTTGAAAGAGGAGTGAAGGAACTTTGTCACTTAACGCCGCCTGATCAAAACGCTAAAAAGCATAAGCCCGGTGAAGATGATGAAATGTGGGAGCGTATTAAAGAAATCGGAGATTTTTACAATCGGCTCGAACTTATGCCAGGTGCAAAAGAAATGTTTGACCTTGTTTATGGCAAATATCAGGACAGATGTGAAATCTTAACCGGAATTCCCAAAGAAAAACGAGGAATAGTTACTGCAGGAGCAGATAAAGAGAAATGGGTTAAGAGACTTTTATCTGAAGAAATAAAAGTTAATATCGTTTTTCGTGAAGAAAAACCTCAGTATTGCAGCGGTCCCGATTGTATCCTTATTGATGATATGGAAAAGAATATTAAGGAATGGGAAGCTTGTAGAGGAACGGGCATACAGAATATAAATGCTTACGCGACAATTCGACGCCTTATGGAGCTTGGAATACTTGATATGGATGAAAAATATTTCCGTTCGGGCTTTGATGCACCTGCAATAGGTGTTCTATTACCCAAAGATACGGTTATTACCAAAAATCCTGACGGAACATTGAATTTAAAGTAATCAAAAGAAACTCCGATTTACAAAAGGGGATATATAGATGATAGAAAAAGTAATATATAAACATGATACAGCAAGAATGTTTGAAAGTATCGATATAGAAATATGGGTAAAAGACGGAAAGATTTATTATAATAAAAAGCCTTTTATTATATCTTTAGAAGGCGATAATTACGCTGAGAATGCCGAAAGCACTGTTACAATAGAAGAATTTGAAACGAAACTGGCTGCGTTAAAAATAGAAGACTGGCCCAAAACAAGCTTACCTCCCGAAGATATAGTTTATTTGGATGGATCTGATTGGAAAGTTAAAGTTAAATACGAAGGTCAAAAAGAAATAGTAAGGAAAGGCGAGAACGCTTATCCGGCAAATTGGAATAAGTTTATAAAATTACTTCAATTAACTGTAGGCAAGTTTGAAAAAATCACATTTTAAGTGAGGTAGATACATGGAAAAAATGGGACTTAGCAAATCTAAATACTGTTCGGGACTTCAGTGTCCCAAGATTCTTTGGCTTCAAGAGAATAAACCTGAAGAAGCGGAAGATACTGCCCAGGATTCCGTTATGGAGAACGGAACCATGGTAGGAGAAGTTGCCAGAGGCTATTTTGGTGATTATAACCCGGTAACAATTGATTCCAATAAAGAAAACATGGTTATTGAAACAAAAGAATTAATGGATAAAGGTGCAGATAATATCACGGAAGCCAGCTTTATTACCGACGGACTTTACTGTGCGGTTGACATCCTTCATAAAGATAATGACGGATGGGATATCGTTGAAGTTAAGAGTTCTACTGAAGTAAAGGATATATACAAGGAAGATGTTGCTTTCCAGTATTATGTTTTAAAAGAATGCGGTATAAATGTTAAAAAAGTTTATATCCTTTATATCAATAACCAGTATGTTAGGCACGGGGATCTAAATCTTAAGGGGCTTTTTACCCTTGAAGACTTAACTTTGGAAGCGACTTCCAGAAGTGAATATATCCCGGATAATATTGAAGCAATGAGGAATATGCAAGAAGGCGAGGGTGAACCTGATATAGATATCGATATGTATTGCGAAGATCCTTATAAATGTGCTTTTAAAGGATATTGTTGGAAACATATACCTTCACCTTCAGTATTTGATATCAATAGACTTGCTAAAAAAGAAAGATATAAAGCTTATAAAGCTGGAATCATAACATTTGATCAGGTAGCGATTAGCAATATCAAATTGTCGGATAAGCAGAAGAAACAAGTTGACTTCGCACTTAATCATCGTCCTGATTACATCAATAAGAAAAAGATACAGGCGTTTTTGGATACTTTAACGTACCCTTTGTATCATCTTGACTTTGAAACCTTTCAGCAGGCCATTCCCGAATGGGAAGGCGGTAAGCCTTATGTTCAGATTCCTTTCCAGTATTCACTCCATATTGAATACGAGGATGGAAGGCTTGAACATAAAGAATTCCTTGGCAAAGAAGGAGAGGATCCCAGACGTGCCATAGCAGAAAGCCTTTGTAAAGACATACCTATGGGAGTTTGCTCTTTAGCCTACAATATGAGCTTTGAAAAGACCAGACTGGAGGAATTGGCTGAACTATATCCTGATTTGGCAGAACATTTACTTGATATAAGCGCCAATATGAAAGATATTATGATTCCTTTTAGAGACGGAGATTATTATTCCGAAGCTATGAAAGGCTCGTATTCTATTAAATTTGTGCTTCCGGCATTATACCCTGATGATCCGGAGCTTGATTATCATAACCTCGATGAAGTCCATAACGGTGGTGAAGCATCATCTGCGTTCTTAACAATGGCTAAGAAGTCGCCGGAAGAGATAACGAGTTTACGAGCCAATCTACTAAAATATTGCGGACTTGATACATACGCGATGGTTAAGGTACTTGCGAAACTAAGAGAAGCAGTAAAGTAAACTGAAGGCAGGGTTTTAAAGGCCCTGCTTTTTAATTACAGAAACAATTGAGTCATTTTTATAGGACAGTATTGTATTTTATAATAATAGTGTAAGGAGTACT
>JAEEGL014653968.1_pt1 | contig 19152 bp, 14 predicted proteins | sample 9134231 | NCBI WGS metagenome assembly JAEEGL01 (sample SAMN16246548, study PRJNA631951) | gut metagenome | biome: gut microbiome; feature: rumen; material: fiber-attached | host: Bos | place: Iran: Karaj | collected 2018-10 | reverse complement strand
TTTTCATTAGTTTTTTCCATAAATATTCACCATATGATATTATAAAGTGTTTGTTATTATTTTTCAATAAATGATTAAACTTGAAAAATAAAAAAATATAAGATATAATACAACATCGTTATAAAATTATATTTTATAAAAGTGTTTTTTATTATATAATAATAAATGGTGGTAAAATTATGAAAGTTATTTTAGGTCTTTCTGGTGGCGTAGATTCAAGTGTTGCTTTAAAGCTTTTAAAGGATGAAGGCTATGATGTTGAAGCAATGTTTATGCGCAACTGGGATTCAGCAACTAATAATGATATTTTAGGTAACCCTGATATTGATGATGAGGTTTGTCCTCAAGAAAAGGATTTTCAGGATGCAGAAAAGGTTGCAGAACAATTAGGTATTAAATTAAATAGAGTTGATTTTATAGAAGAATATTGGGATACAGTATTTAAATATTTTTTAGATGAATATAAAAAAGGAAGAACTCCAAATCCTGATATTATGTGCAATAAATATATAAAATTTAATGCATTCTTACATCATGCATCAAGACTTGGTGCTGATTATATTGCAATGGGACATTATGCAAGAGTAAGACATGAACATGATAAAAGCTATTTATTACGAGGCGTAGACTCTAATAAGGATCAAACATATTTTTTATGCATGATATCTCAAGAGCAATTAAGACATTCTTTATTTCCTATTGGTCATTTAACTAAGCCAGAGGTTAGAAAAATTGCAAGTGATGCAAATTTATATACAGCTGAAAAGAAGGATTCAACAGGAATTTGCTTTATCGGTGAAAGAAATTTTAAGAAATTTTTACAAAATTACCTACCAGCTCAACCAGGAAATATGGTTACTTTAGATGGTAAGGTAATAGGACGTCATGATGGATTAATGTATTATACAATTGGTCAAAGAAAAGGACTAGGTATTGGTGGATCTAATGAATATGAAAATGCTGCCTGGTTTGTATGTGGTAAGGACTTAGAAAAAAATGAACTTATTATAGGTCAAGGCCACGATAGCCAATATTTAATTTCCAATAATTTAATTGCATCAGAATGCAATTGGATTACTGATAAGCCAATTGAGGATAAATTATATCAAGCTAAATTTAGATATAGACAAAAAGATGTTAATGTAAGATTAAAATTTTTAGATGATAATAAAATTAGAGTTTATTATGAAGATGGCTCAAGAGCTGTTACACCAGGACAAGCTGTTGTTATTTATGATGGTGAAATATGCCTTGGTGGTGCATTAATAGATGAAGTATATTTTGATGAGGAGAAAAGAAGATATTAATGGATAAAGAGGTTGTGGAAGGATATATAATAAATTACATATATGAAGCAACTGATTCCTTATATAAGGTTTGTAAAATTATGACAAACGATAATGAGGAATTAACTATTGTAGGTTCTTTTCCACGCCTTGAGGATGGTCTTTCATATAAATTTATAGGTAATATGAAGGAGCATTCTAAATTTGGTCGTCAATTTTCTGTTTTAACCTATGAAAAAGGAAATTCTTTTTCAAAGGATGGTTTAATTATTTATTTATCTGGAGAAAAATTTAAAGGCATTGGCGTTAAGCTTGCTACTAATATAGTTGATACATTAGGAAATGATTGTATTCAAAAAATCTTAGATAATAAAGATGCTTTAGATGATGTTAAAGGTATAAATGAATCAAAAAAGGATTTAGTATATAACACCATTAAGGATAATTATTTAACTGATGATGTTTTCATAAGACTATATGGATTTGGTTTAACTCCAAAAATGGCTGGTAAAATATATGAAAAATATGGATTAGATGCTGCAAATATAATTGAGGATAATCCATATATTTTAATCGATGAGGTTGATGGATTTGGCTTTAAAAAAAGTGATTTAATTGCTTATAATTTAGGCTTTAAAGCTAATGATATTAAAAGATTAAAGGCTGCTTTATTATATACAATAAATTTTGTATGTTATCAAAATGGATTTACATTTTTAACTCATGAGCAATTAATTAATTCAAGCATTAATTTATTAAATAATAATCCAAATATTACTAAAGATGATTTAGATAATGCATTAAATAATTTAATTGAAAAGGGTAAATTAATTAATGAGGATGAAAGAATTTATGATTCAATTTTATATAAAGCAGAATGTGATTTAGCTTTAAAAATTGATAAAATAAAAAAATCTTCTAAAAAGGTATTTAATGAAGATGATGTAGAAGATGCTTTAAATTATGTTGAATCAAATTTAGGAATAAATTATACACCTTTACAGCGTGATGCGATAATTAGTTCATTATCAAATAAATTATCAATAATTACAGGTGGACCAGGTACAGGAAAATCAACTATTTTAAAGGGTATTTTATTTACATATGCTAATTTGTTAGATAAATCTATTACAGATGATTTAATTCAATTTAATGTACTATTAGTATCACCAACAGGTCGTGCCGCTAAAAGAATGTGTGAGGTTACTAATTTTAAAGCTTCAACAATTCATAAAGCGCTAGGTTATCAATACGATCATGGATTTACATTCAATGATTATAATTTATTACCAAATAAATTAATAATAGTTGATGAGGCATCAATGCTTGATATTGAGCTTGCTAAAAATTTATTTATGGCTATTCAAAATGATGCTCAAATCATTTTGGTTGGTGATGCTAATCAGCTTCCTTCTGTAAGTCCAGGTAATGTTTTAGTTGATTTAATTAATTCAAAAGTATTTAAAACTACAGTTTTAACACAAATTATGAGACAAGCAGAAGATTCTCAAATAATAAAGCTTTCTCATATGATTTTAAATGAGAATATTTTATATAATATTTTTTCTACTAAAAAGGATTTATATTTTTACAATTTTGATACAAAAGATGTAATAGAAGGTATTTTTAAAATATTAGATAATTTTGTTTCAAAAGGTGGAGATATTGTAAAAGATATTCAAGTTTTAGCTCCTATGTATGCTGGAGTTGCTGGTATTGATGAAATAAATAGAAGAATTCAAGAAAGATACAATAAAGAAGAAAAATGTATCGTAAGGGATAATAATATATTTAAAGTTAATGATAAGGTATTACAGCTTAAAAATGATGCGATACTTGATATTATGAATGGCGATATAGGAAAAATTATTGATATAACTAAGGTTGATGAAAAAGAATATTTAATAATAGATTTTGATTCAAAATTAGTTACATATAATGCTTCAGATTTAGAAAATTTAAAGCTTGGATATGCTATATCAATTCATAAATCACAAGGCTCTGAATTTGATAATGTAATATTACCTATTTTACCTAGCTATAAAATTATGCTTAAGAAAAAATTAATTTATACAGCTGTAACAAGAGCAAAGAAAAAATTAATTATTGTAGGTAAATTAGAATCTTTAGATTATGCTATAAAATCACCTGATGCAATGCGTCAAACAAGCTTATATAAGCGATTAATTGATGCACCTATGAATTCAATCGATAATAGAATATTTGATCCTGAAATACCTTTTGAATTTTTAGGAGAATATGATATGGAAGGAATAACACCTTATTCATTTATGGATGATAATTTGTAATTCCATACCATAGTAATTTAATATTTTTTGTAATTCAACTAAATTAGGCTCTTGTAGAGCCTTTTCTATTCTATAATATTTATTAATTTCAAAATTGAGTTCCTTAGAAACGGTCTTTATGCTTTTTCTCATAGAAACTCTCTTTTTTTCTATTATTAATGCTAACATATCCCATTTTATCATTTTAAAATACCCAATTCTTTTTTGATGATTTCAATTTTAATTCCAGATGCGATGCTTAATGCTTCAACTGATATACCACATGAATAATATTTTTTTAATAATTCTTTTTCTTTTTTAGTAATCTTTCTCATTTAAAAACACCCCTTTATATTAATAATAGTAAGATTTTTAATAATTTTTAAAAAAATCTTTGAAAAAATAAAAAAATTGTAATATTGATAAATATATCCCTTTTTGGTAAAATAGATAAGAGTTAATATTTATAATATTAAAGAATAAGCATATGCTTATTTTTGGAGGTTTTAATAATGAGAAATATGAAATCATATGAAATCAGACAAATGTGGCTAGATTTCTTTAAATCAAAAGGACATTCTGTTGAACCATCTGCTTCACTAGTTCCAGCAAATGATCCAACATTACTTTGGACTAATGCAGGTGTTACACCACTAAAAAAATATTTTGATGGTTCTATGGTGCCTGAAAATCCAAGAATTACAAATGCACAAAAGTGTATCAGAACTAATGATATTGAAAATGTAGGTAAAACTGCAAGACATCATACATTCTTTGAAATGCTTGGTAATTTCTCTATCGGTAATTATTTTAAGAAAGAAGCAATTGAATTTGCTGTAGAATTATTATTTGATCCAAAATGGTTTGGATTTGCAAAAGATAAATTATATATCACATATTATACAGACGATAAAGACGCAAAAGCTTTATGGATGAAAAATGGTATTTCTGAAGATCATTTAATTCCTCTTGCTGGAAATTTCTGGGAAATTGGTGAAGGTCCTTGTGGTCCTGATACAGAAATGTTCTATGATAGAGGAGAAAAATACGATAAGCGTGGAAAAGAATTAATTGAACAAGATATTGAAAATGATCGTTTTATTGAAATTTGGAATATCGTATTCTCTCAATTCAATTCTAAAGAAGGTGTTGATAGAAAAGATTATAAGGAATTGCCTTCTAAGAATATCGATACTGGATGCGGTCTTGAAAGATTATGCTGTGTAATGCAAGGCGTTGATACAAACTATGATACAGATTTATTTATGCCTATCATTAAAAAGACAGAAGAGATTTCAGGTGTTAAATATAATGGTCAAATGGCATTTAAGGTTATTGCTGACCATGTAAGAACAGTAACATTTGCTGTAGCTGATGGTGCTACATTATCAAATGAAGGAAGAGGCTATGTATTAAGAAGAGTATTAAGAAGAGCTTCTAAACATGCTAAATCAATTGGTATTAATAAGCCATTTATGGCTGAGCTTGTAGATGTAGTTGTTGATATTATGGATCCATTCTATCCATATCTACATGAAAAGAAAAATATCGTAAAACAAATCATTACTGCTGAAGAAGAAAAGTTCTTATCTACTTTAGCATCTGGTGAAAAGAGATTAGAAGCAATCGCTTCAAATACAAAAGAAATGATTTCTGGTGAGGATGCATTCTTACTTTATGATACATATGGCTTCCCACTAGAATTAACAGAAGAATATGCTGAAGAAAAAGGCTTAAAGGTTGATGTAAAAGGATTCAATGAATGCTTAAAGGCTCAAAAGGAACGTGCAAGAAATGCTCGTAAGGATGAAAACTCAATGAAGGGCCAAAATGAAGAATTCTTAAAATTCAAAGAAGAATCAAGATTCTCTGGCTATGATGCTTCAGCACATAAATCAAAAATTATTGCAGTATTTGGAAATGCTGTAGTATTAGATGAAACACCATTCTTTGCATTTAGTGGTGGTCAATTATCAGATAGTGGTAAGATTGGCGATATCGAAGTATTAGATGTACAAAAAATGCCTAATGGACAACATCTACATATCTTAAAGGAAAATCCATTTAAGGTTGGAGATATTGTTTGGGCAGAAATTAATAAAGAAAATCGTGAATTAACAAGAAAGAATCACTCTGCAGCTCACCTTTTACAAGCAGCATTACAACATGTTTTAGGTGACCATGTTCATCAACAAGGTTCTCAAGTTGGACCTCAATATTCAAGATTTGATTTTAATAATTATCAAACTCCAACTGATGAAGAATTATTAAAGGTTGAAGATTTAGTAAATCAATATATTAAAGATTCTTATAATGTAACTACTCATGTTTTACCTATTGAAGAAGCTAAGAAGCTTGGTGCTATGGCATTATTCAGTGAAAAATATGGTGCAGTTGTAAGAGTTGTAGATATGGGTATATCTAAAGAATTCTGTGCTGGTACACATGTTGAAAATACAAGTGAAGTTATGAAATATTGTATTTATAGCTTTGAATCAATTGGTTCTGGTGTATTTAGAATCACTGCAGCTACTGGTCCAAATGCTATGGATATTTTAAAGAAGAATATTTCTAATTTACAAGCTAATTTAGATGTAACATTATCTAAAGCACATGATTTATTAAAACAAGCTAAATCAGAAAATATTGAATTACATTATAATTATGATTTAAGAGAAATTCATGTTGAAGGCTATCGTTATATTTTAGCCTTAAGAGGAGAAGTTGCTAAAGCTCAAAATGCATTGAAGGATTTAGAAAAGGATTATCAAGCTAAGAAGAGCCAAAATGCATTAAAGGATTTAGACAAATTTGATTCTTTAGTTGTTAATAATAAATTATTTGCTAAGGTTGATGTTGAAAATACAAACCTATTAAAGGATATGGCAACAGCTTTAAGAAATAATAAAGCATTAGATGTAGTATTACTTGCTTATACAAATGATTCTAAGGTTACATTTGTTTGTGCAACATCTAAGAATTTTGATGCAAGATTAGTTGTTAAAGAAGCTTGTGCTATCTGCGGTGGCGGTGGCGGTGGAAAGCCTGACCTAGCTCAAGCAGGTGGTAAAGATCCATCACTTGTTGATAAAGCAATTGATCATTTAAAAGCAACTATCTAATGAAATATTTAGGATTAGATTTAGGAAGCAGAACCTTAGGAATTGCAATATCTGAATCAGGAATAATTGCTTCAAATCTAGAAACATTTAGATTTAAAGAAGATGATTATTCGTCTGCCATTAATCACACTTATGAATTAGTTTTAAAATATAAGATAGATTGTGTTGTTTTAGGCCTTCCTAAGCATATGAATGGTGATGAAGGAATAAGAGCACAAATATCTTATGATTTTAAAGAAAAATTAGCTGAGCTTGCTCCTAATTTAAAAATTGTCTTAAGTGATGAAAGATTGACTACAGTTATTGTTGATAAAACAATGATTATAGGAAACATGAGAAGAGAAAAAAGAAAAGAATTAAAAGATGAAATGGCTGCCGTAGTCATTTTACAAGATTATTTAGATAGAAAGTGAGTGATTATTATGACAGAGCGTAATTTAACAATTAAAACAGATGATGGTAGAGAATTAGATTGTACTATTCTATTTACTTATCATTATGATAAAAATAATAAGGATTATGTAGTTTTCCAAGTTAAAGGTACTGACAATTGTGCAGCAGCAATTTATCATCCTGAAAAGAATGGTGAAGGCTCATTAGAAAAGGTTGAAACAGATGAAGAATGGGCTATGCTTGAAGAATTATTAGAAGATTATTCTAATAATATGCAAGATGATGAAGAGGATGGCTGTGCAGGATGCCAAGGCTGTGGTTCTCAAGGTGGTTGCGATGGCTGTGCAGGATGCGGAGAATAATTTATTAAATTTAAGCTTTAATGAATTTGATTTAAAATTAAAAGAATATGCACAAGAATATAATGTTCCTATTATAAAGGATGAAGGCTTAGCTATGCTTGAACAAACTATAATGCTTTCAAAGCCTTTAAAGATTTTAGAAATAGGAACAGCTATAGGCTATTCTGCAATTAGAATGAATCGTCTTTTAGGAAGTGAAATTTATACAATCGAAAGAAATATAGATATTTATAATGAAGCTTCAAAAAATATAAAAGAGATTAATAAAGAAAATGAAATACATATTATATATAAGGATGCATTAGAAGCATTTGATGATGTTAAGGATAATGAATTTGATTTAATATTTATAGATGCTGCTAAAGCTCAATATATGAAATTTTTCAACCTATATACTCCTCTATTAAAAAAAGGAGGAGTAGTATTCTGTGATAATATGCTATTTCATGGCTTAGTTTTAGACGAAGCTAATTATGATAATTTATCAAGAAGTGTAAGAGGACTTGCTCGTAAGCTAAAAGCATTCCATGATGAATTATTAAGCAATAAGGATTATAAAACTTCTATATTTGATTTAGGTGATGGAGTTTCTATTTCAATAAAATTATAAGGAGAAAAGAATGACTATTAAAGGAGTAATACATGTTGTTGACCTTAAGCATAAGCTTATAGGTATAAGAACATTTAGAAAAATTAAATATTTTTATTTCAATAATAGTCAAATGAATATTTTTAAAAGATATTTGTATATTGGTAATGTTATTGAACTAGAATATCAAGAAGAACAAGAAAAAATAAAAAATGGAATTTCTTCTTATATAGTTTCTTATGTTGATAGATTATATGCAGTAGGAATAAATAAAACAATTTATTATGATAAAACATATCTAAATAAAAGCTTATCAAGCTTTTTAAAAACATTAGGAAACTATATGGTTTTAGATTTAGAAATGACTATGCCATCTTATGGATATAAGGGTAAATCATTTAGAGCTGAATTGATTCAAGCTGGCTTTATTTTAGTTGACTCTCAAGGAGATGAAATCTTAAGATATTCAAATTATGTTAAGCCTACTATTGCTAAAACAATAAATAGTAGAGCTGAAAAATTCTTAGGTATATCTCAAGCAGAATTTGATTTGAAGTCAATTTCTTATGATGAATTTTATGATGAATTCAAAGAAATATATGAAAATTATCATCCAGCCGTAATCATTTTTGGTAAAAATGATAGCTTGGTATTAAATGATTCATTTGTAGTAAATAATAAAGAGGATTTAAATGTTAGATATGTCAATATTTGTTCTTTAATTAAAGGCTACTATGAATTAAAAAATGATCCAGGATTATTTAAACTATATCAAACATATTATGATGTAGAAGATAATCAATTACATGATGCTTTAGATGATGCTGAGGCTACATTATATGTTTATAAAGCATTTTTAGATGAAGTTAATCATAAAATTGATAAAGTTAAAGATATTAGATTAAAATTTGAATAGTGAAAAAGCACTGATTACCAGTGCTTTTTTGTTTGTTATAATATTTCTCCTATATAATTCATATTATTTTCATATATTAAATTTTCATTTAATAATTTATATACTCTTCCTAAATCATCTTCAATTGTAAGATATATCTTAGAATTAGTTTCATTTTGATATTTAATTTTATTATTTAATTTATCTAAATTAAAAGAATATGTAGTTATAGAATTATCAGAATTATTTTTAATAGTTAGTTTTGCTTTAAAATTATATAAATATTTTTTATAACCAATATTGTTTAAGACTAATTCAATATAATTATTATCATTTTCTTTATAAGAATCTAAAGAATTTAATATAAAGCCATAACCCATATGATTATTCATAAAATTATATAAATTATATCCTTCATATCCTTCAATATCAGTAATAGTAGTATCTTTCCATCTATTAACAATATTATTATCCCATTCTTCATTTAAATATGATAAATGAGTTTTAAATTGTTCTAAATGAATTTCATTTGGAATATTTGTTAATTTAGATGTTGGTGTAATAACCTCACCACCATATGGAGTTATTAAATTCTTTTCCATCCAAGCTGTTTCTTTTTCTCTATTTAAATATGTTCCTGTATCATCAGATGTTCCTAAATAACCATCATTAAAAACACCTAAGCGTTTATAATCATCATTTTCATATTTAAAATCTTCTAAATTATTTATATCATAGCCTAAAAATCTAAATACATATCTAGGCTTACGAGATAATATACTAATTCTTGTTGTAGAATCTAACCATTTTTGAAATATTTGATTATATATTTCTTGCTTATCCATTAAAGAAGTATGCATTTCACCCCAAGGACCAATAAGACCACATTCTAAGGCTTCAACACAATTATATTTACATACAATTGGACCTAAAGCTTCAATATGTTTTAATATTAATTCAATATTTGGTTCAACATCAGCGTGATTTTCAAATCCATCATAAGCAAAACGAACTATAACTGTAGCTTTCAAATCATCAAATTTTTTTAAACGATTTGATAAAGCATTTAAAGCTTCTTCAGGTATTTCAATATTTTCTCCACCCATCTTAGATGTAAACCGCGCTAAAGATATTCTCAAGTGATAAAATCCATCATCATTGTACCAAGAAATATCATCTTTAATGCCATTTTTTTCTAGCTTTAATGGATAAGTTCTATAAAAGCCTGAACCAGGATTTTTAACTAAATCTTTTGTTTCATTATATGAAATATGGCTTTTTAGTGTATTAGTTTTAACTGTTTCATTAGTTTTATTATTATCTAAAGCATTAGAATCATTAGCTTCATTTTCATTATTAGAAATATTATTTTCTATATTGCTTGCTTCATCAGTTGAATCATCTTTTTTATCATTGTTAATAGGTAAATCATTTGATTTTTGTGAATTATTTTCTTTATTATCATTTGAATTATCAACTATGTTATTTGTTTTATTATTTGTTTCAATAGTACAGCCTGTTAATAAAAGTGATAAAAAAGAAAATAATATTATTGCTTTTTTCATAATATAATTCCTTTATTATAAAATAGGTCTTTTGAAATAACCTCTAGTATTAGTTTCTTTATCAAATTGATTTTTAACACCTTTTAATGCATTTTTATATTCATTAACTATTTTTATAACATCATCTTTAGATTCAGTTGTAAAATCTAATCTTATTCTTTTAATAAGTGGAGTGATTTTATCCAAATCATCTACTAAATTTAATGCTTTATCATTAATTATATGAGTAATACAGCCATCATGGTATAATGGGAATTTTCCGAATTCATCCTTTAAATAATATGTATGAAGATTACATTTGCCGCATTCACCATGCTTTTTTAAAGGACAATATTTTAATGTCATTAAATTTTCTTTACCATAACATACCATTTCAAGTGGTGGATTAAATTTATATTTATTTTTAAATGAATTAATTGTTTCTTTTATTAATTCATAATCCATCTCTAATGATAATGTAACAGAAGAAGCTCCATTTTTTAATAAATTATAAATGGCTTCACTATTAATAGCGTTAAATGAATAATCACATGTTATATTTTTATTTTTATAATAATTTAATGCTCCATAATTTCCAGCTAAGATAAAATCTTCATTTATATTTTCATATTTAGCATTAACATATGGGATATAATTTTTATAATATATTGTTTTTATTCCTAATTCCTTTAAAGCATCATATTGTTCTTGAGTTCTACATTTAGCAACTATTTCTAAATCTAAATCATCAAAATATAAATTTGATTCATCTATTTGATTATTATTTAAAGTTCTAGAATTTAAAAAATAGTTTTCTATTTCATTAACTAATTTTCTTCTTGCTTCATTAATATCCTTTATTACCATAAAGCAATTATCTTGAATATTAAATTCAATATCCTTTAAATAAAAAGAAGTATCATTTAATTTTGATAATTGTTTATATAGTGTATCTTTATCTAAAGGTCTATTTAAAGATTCTTCAAAAATAGCATCAGATACTGCTTTAAAGCATTTTCCATTAATAGTAGTTGATAATGTTAAAGGCTTAGATATAGAGCCATAAGCTTTAATAATGATTCCTTCTTTATAATCATTAGTAATTGTTAAATCTATTTTTGAATCTACCATTTTATATATTTTTGAATTTATTGGTAGCTTTTTAAATATATTTAAATAACAAATAGAAGAAGAATTGTTTATTTCTTTTTTTGATTCATTATATATTTTATCAATTGTAAAATAATAATCTTCTTTATTCTCAATTCTAATTCTATCTTTAATTGACAATTCTCTTGTTAGTTTTATTTTAGCAAGTCCTTTATCATATCCAATAATAGTTCCTATAAAAGCACCTTCATTAGTTCTTTTAGATGAATCTACTATTTCTGATTTATCCTCACCAAAAATAAATCCCTTAGTATAATTTCTATGGAATACATTATCAAGTGTTGGATTATATGAATCATCATCTAGCTTTTTTCTTAATTCAGAAGTTACTGTTTTAACATAATCTTCTGATTTCATTCTTCCTTCAATTTTTAATGAATCAACACCAATTGATTTTAGTTTCTTAAAATTAGAAGAAGTATTTAAATCTCTCATTGATAAATGATATCCATAATCTTTGAATAATTTATCATCTTTATATATTTGATATAATCTTCTACAATTTTGACTACAACGACCACGGTTGCCTGATCTTAATGATAAAAGAGAAGAAAAAAGACATCCACCTGAGTATGATACGCATAAAGCACCATAGCCAAAAACCTCTAAAGGCATATTAGAATTTTCTTTAATATATTTAATTTCTTCAAATGTGTTTTCTCTTGCTAAAACACATCTATTAGCTTTTAAATTTTCAAAAAATCTAACATCCTCTAAATCCTTTAATCCAGATTGAGTAGAAATATGGCATTCCATTGGCTTTAAATTATTGATTATATGATTTACTAATGCAAAATCTGTAACAATAATTCCATCTACTCCAAGTTCATATAGTTTATTTAGATATAATTTAGCCTCTTCAAGCTCATTTTCTTTAATAATTGTATTAACAGTTACATATATTTTTTTGCCGATTGAATGGGCTAAAATTAAAGCATTTTTAAGCTCGTCTAATGTTAAATTTTTAGCATAAGCTCTAGCACCAAATCTTTCTGTTGCTAAATAGATTGCATCTGCACCATTATATAATGCTTGCTTAAAACAATCGAATGATCCTGCAGGAGCAAGTAATTCAGTTTTCATAAAAATCACCTTTGATATTATAACATAAATATATAAAAAAAGATAAATATACATTAAGTAAACGTTATTAGCTATATTCATAAAAAAAGAGAAGAAAATCTTCTCTTTTAAAAAAACTAAATTTTAATTTAAATATTATCTATCTTTTACTTCATATGTCCAATCATATGTATCCTTTAAAGTACCAGATTGGATACCTGTAATTGTATCGTATAGCATTTGAGATACTTTACCAATTTGACCATTGTTGATTGGATATTTTTTACCATTAACTTCAAGTAAGCCAATTGGAGATATAACAGCAGCAGTACCAGTACCCCAAGCTTCCTCTAAAGTACCTTTTTCAACAGCTTCAGTTAATTCAGCTAAAGAAATCTTTCTTTCTGTTGTTTTAATTCCTTTATCTCTTAAAATTTGTAAGCATGATTTTCTAGTGATACCAGATAAAATTGTACCATCAAGTTCAGGTGTTACAACCTCACCATTGATTTTAAACATAACGTTCATGGCACCAACTTCACCAATATATTTTTTCTCATTACAATCTAGCCATAATACTTGAGAATAGCCTTTGGCTTCAGCCTTTTTACCAGCTCTAGTAGAAGCAGCATAGTTACCACCACATTTAGTATAACCTGTACCACCCTTACCAGCAACTCTTTCATCTTCAGTTTCAATCATAATAGAAACAGGATTTAATCCTTCTTTATAATAAGAACCTACTGGACATAAGATAACAATAAATAATGCATGCTTAACATCATGTACACCTAATGTATGATCATCACCAATCATAAATGGTCTAACATATAATGATGTACCTTTATTTGTTGGAACCCAATCTCTATCAACATTAACTAATGCATTAACAGCTTGAACAAAATCATCTTCATTTAATTGTGGTAAGCATAATCTATCAGCAGATACATTCATTCTTTTTGCATTTTCATATGGACGGAATAATTGAATTTTTCCTTCCTTTGTACGATATGCCTTCATACCTTCAAAAATTTCAGCACCATAATGTAATGCAGTAGATGCAGGAGACATTTCTAGTGGTCCATATGGAACAATTCTTGCATCATGCCATCCTTCATTTTGATCCCAGTCCATAATGAACATGTAATCAGTAAAAAACTTACCAAAACCTAAGTTGTTTTGATCAGGTTTTTCTTTTAGATTTTCTCTTTTAACAAATTTAATATTTAACATAATACCTTCACCTCTTATAGTTTATACAAATTTAATTATAACTCTAAAGAATAAAATTTCAAATAATATATTTTAAAATATTTAAAATATTGTATAATGAATTTGAGGTATTTATTATGGATAATATTTTTTATAATGTTGTTAGCTTTATTGTTGGAGCTTTAGTTATTTTTTATACAATATTTAATTTTAAGGAAATAAAATTGATTTTTAAATCATTATTAATCGTATATGCAGTTATGTTTATAGGCTTAGGTATTGCAGGATTTATAGTTCCTGAAAAATATAGTGTATTTATTATTATTGGCTTTTTAGTTTTCGCTATCGCAAGTGTTGCAACACTAATTGTTTCTAATAAGTGGAAGGAAGCAGAAGAAAATAAAAAGAATAATAAGGATGTACTATAATTATAATTAATAAAAAAGGAGATAAATATGAGAAAGAATTTTGAAAAAAAATTACAATTTTTTCCACTTCCAGTTTTGATTATTGGCACATTTGATAAAGATGGAAATCCAAATGCCATGAATGCTGCATGGGGTGGACAATCTGATACTTATGAAGTATCAATTTGCTTATCAAAGCATAAGACTACTGAAAATTTAATGGTAAATGATTCTTTTACTGTAGCTTTTGCAACTGAAAAAACATTAGTTGAATCTGATTATTTTGGTATTGTTTCAGGAAATAAAGTTGATAAGATTAAAAAAGTTGGATTTGATTATGAAAAGGGAAGCTATGTTAATGCTCCCGTATTTACTGCATATCCTGTTACATTAGAATGTAAGGTAAAATCTTTTGAAGGTGAAAGATTAGTTGGCGATGTAGTTAATTTATCTGTTGATGAAGCTTACTTAGATAAGGATGGAAACATTGATTATGATAGATGTGGTTTTATTTCTTATGATCCAGTAAAGCATACTTATAGAAAATTAGGTAAAATTGTTGGATTTGCCTTTAAAGACGGCAAAAAAATTAAATAATTTATTAAAAATATGAGCTGAATTTTTCAGCTCTTTTTTCATTCTTTTTAATAGGAAAATTTCTTTTCTATCAATTTGAGTGTTGGACTTTCATTTTAAAATAAAATCCTATATAATGTAGTTAAAGAAAACGTTTTATTAAGGGTGAAAAAATGAGATATAAGATTACAGTAAAAGTCAAAGATAAGACTTTAGTTTTAACAGAAAAATTTCCAGATAAAAGCATAGAAATTATTCAAAGAGGAAACAATATTAAAATGAATTTAATTGCATCTGATGATTTAGAAATAGTTGATGCTAAAATTTATTATAAATATAAATTTCATCATTCTTCAAAGATGTTTTTAAATGGATATCAATCATGGACTGATTCATATGAATATAATTATAATGGTAGAATGCGTGATGCTAAAAGATTACCTAGACCATTAAATAAAGCATATAATTTTGATAAATATGGTGATGCCCATTTTACTAAATATTTACCAAGACATATTCATGGATTTGATTTTGCTTATATTAAGGATAAGAAAAAGCCTATTTCTTTTTCAACAAATAATTATAAAAATGCATTTTTACTAATTGATTTTTCATATAGAAGCAATAAGATTAGATTAATATCTGATTGTGCAGGAAAGACTTTAAAAAAGAATGAATCATTTAATTTATTTGATTATGATATTAATGATGATATTTCTCAAATGATGAGTAATTATAATAATCCTAAGGAAGCAAAAAAAATATTTGGATATACATCTTGGTATAATCATTATCAAAATATAAATTTTGAGCTTGTTGATAGCTGTCTTGATTCACTTGATTCTAGATTTAATTTATTCCAAATTGATGATGGTTATGAAAAGTTTGTTGGAGATTGGCTTGATATAGATAAAATTAAATTTCCAAATGGTTTAAAATCACTAGTTGATAAAGCTCATAATAAAAATTTACTTGCTGGAATTTGGCTTGCTCCATTTGTAGCTGAAACTAAATCTAAATTATTTAATGAGCATCCTGAATATTTTGTTACATCTGATAAAGGTGAACCTATTAGATGTGGTGGAAACTGGAGTGGCTTTTATGCTTTAGATTTGAAGCAAGAAAAAGTAAGAGATTATATTAAAAAATGCTTAGAATACTATATGAATATGGGATTTGATTTTTTCAAATTAGATTTTTTATATGCTGTAGGTGTTAAGGATTATGATAATGTTACAAGAGCTGAAAGAATATATGATTCATATAAGTTTTTAAGAGAAGTATTAAAGGATAAACTAATTTTAGGCTGTGGTGCAACATTAACTCAAGCATATGGTTTATTTGATTATATGAGAATAGGACCAGATGTATCACTTAAATTTGATGATGTATTCTATATGAAATTTATGCATAGAGAAAGAATTTCTACTAAGGTTACTTTAAGAAATACTATTTATAGATCTGTATTTAATGATAAATTATTTAAAAACGATCCAGATGTATTCTTATTAAGAGATGATAATATAGAATTATCATTTGAGCAAAGAAAGGCTTTAATAACAATTAATGCTTTATTTGGTAGTGTTTTAATGACATCTGATAATATATCTGAATATGATGATGATAAAAAGAAATTATTAAATTATGCATTTAATTTATTTAATAATGCATCAAATAAAACATATACTAAAAAGAAAAATAAAATATTAGTAAAATATAATTTAAATGAAGAAGAACATAAATTCTTATATTATACTCATAAGGGTATAATTGAAGAGATTTAGATAAATTAGCCTCAAATGAGGCTTTTTTTCTATTGTTTTTCATTCGTGGTTATGTTATAATTACACATACACTTTGACGATATAAAAAGGGGTTGAATTTTATGCAAAGCGTTAATTTTGCATTGTTAAATTTTGATAATATAGAAAAATCTAAAGATACATTTGATGAAACTATGGTTGAACCATTGTTATCATTATTTAAGGATAAATATGAACTAGATGCATGCTTTATAGCACTAGTTATAGAAGATACTTATGAATTAGTAATTGGTAAGAATAGCTGTAGTGAAGAAGGAAAGCATTTTGTTCAAATTTATAATATGGGTAAGGATGGCTATGATAAATTATTCAAAAATTATGATGAAAATTTATTATGCGATCATGCAAATAGTATTTTAAATGGTGAAAGTATTCTTCATTATGGTGTGTTTAGAGATGATGGTACATTAGATGGCATAGTTGGATTTGCCGATTTTCATAATCGAAAAAGAGTATGGACTAAGGATGAAAAAAGCTCTTTAGTAAAATTAGGAAGAACATTAAGACTTGCTGTTTTATACGAAAAAATAAAAGTACAATCTAAAGAACAAATATCAAGATTAAGAAATGAATTTAAAGATCAAATTAATATTATTACATCTGCAACAAGTGATTATTCTTCAATATTTTTAATTGATTATAATACATTAGTTCAAACATTATATTATTCAAATGAAAAATATAAAACTGTACTAGATTTAGTTGCTAAAGAATTATATTATCCAAAAAGTACTGTGCTTGCAATTTATGCAATGGTATATAAGGATGATAGAAAAAGAATCTTAGAAGCTACTGAAATAAATAATGTTAAATCAAGACTTGCGGCTGATGGAATATATACAGTTAATTTTAGAAGATTTTGTGATGATGTTTTAGATTATGCTGCATTTAGATATACTTTAATTGAATTAGAAAATAAAAAATATATTGTTTTATCTGTTAAGGAGGTTTCTGCATTACCTTCTGATAATAAAAAAGAATCTAATTATGATGAATTAACAGGCTTATTTGAAAAGGATGAATTCTTAAGAAGATGTGAAGAAAAGATAACTTTATCTAAGGATTTAACTAATTATTATATGATTGCATTTGATGTAGATAATATTACTCAATATAATGCTTATTTTGGTATGGAAATTGGAAATGTTTTATTGAAGCATATCGCATCTATTTTAAAAACATTAACTGAAAAAGTTGATACAGTTTATGCTCGTCTTGGAGCTGATAGATTTGTTATGTTTATTAATGAACCTTTATCTGTTGTAGAAGAATTAATTAGTAATATTAAATCAAATGTAAGATTATTCAATCCTAAATTTTATGTAAATTTATCTTTTGGTATATCAAAAATAGAAAATAAGCATATTCCTATTGCTGCAATGATAGACCGGGCTCTTGCAGCTATAGGTGGTGTAAAATATAGATATGACAAAAAATATAATTTTTATGATGATACTATAATTGAACACAGAAAAATGGATAAATACTTTGTTGATAATATGGAGGAAGCTTTAAAAAATCATAGAATTATCCCATATTATCAACCTATATATGATTTAAATAATAATATATGTGTATTAGAAGAATTAGCTAGATGGCAAGATAATGGTAAATTAGTTGAATTTTCAAAATTTAAAGAGGTATTTGAAATAACTAAATATGTATTTAAAATGGATGCTTTAATTTGGGAAGATTCAATTAAATTCTTAAAGAATAGAATAGATAATAAAAAGAAAGTATATCCAATTTCTTTAAATATATCTGATCTATATTTAACTTATAATGAATTACCTGAAACTTTGAATAGGCTAATTAAAAGATATGGTATATCACCAGAATTAATTTATGTTGAAATTAATGGTTGCAAATTAATTGATGAGTATTGTGAATGTATTGATGTTATTAAATTATTAAGTAGTATTGGTGTGAAAATTGTTTTAGATAATTTTAAATCTTCTATTAATTTATTAAATGATGGATTATTTTATGCTTTAAAAATCAATATTACTAATTTTGATTTGAAAAATAAAAATAATGTTATTATATTAAAAAGCATTTATGATTTAGCAAATTCACTAAATATTAAAGTTATCGCTACAAAGGTTGAAACAAAAGAAGAATATGATACTTTAGCTAATATAGGTATTAATTATATTCAAGGATATTATTTAAGTGATGCTTTATCTGAAAAAGAAATAGATGAAAAATAAAAAAAGAGCGAAAGCTCTTTTTATTTTAAAGCACCTTATTTTGTAAGTGTATGGATGATTAGTCTATTTAATAATTCTAATAATTCCATATTTAAAAATATGGTTGATTTAATAGCTCTTTTAAAATCACTGAATTTAGAATTGACAGTAAATATTTTTTCAATTAATTCAGATAAATCATATGCTTCATTAACATTGAATAATTTATTTAAA
>JAEEGL010880436.1_pt1 | contig 19152 bp, 19 predicted proteins | sample 9134231 | NCBI WGS metagenome assembly JAEEGL01 (sample SAMN16246548, study PRJNA631951) | gut metagenome | biome: gut microbiome; feature: rumen; material: fiber-attached | host: Bos | place: Iran: Karaj | collected 2018-10 | reverse complement strand
CACTTAGAAATAGTCTTTTCTACATTATATGCCGGAACAATAACCGATATTTTTTTCTCCATCATTTTCATTTTCCTCACATTCTCTATAATTAAATATTTGCAATAACATTATCACTATAACGATTGTAAATAACCGAACCAAAGGCATAAAAGGCCAGCGCATAAATAACTAGAAAAATCCAGTATTGTGGTTCAACTATTTTGGAACTTGTAATAATGCTTCTAAATATATACACTGCATCGTACATAGGATTGAGCATCATAATTTTCTGCATCAAAATAGGTAATCTACTAGCATCGTAAAATAATGCTGAACAATAGAATAAAAATACTATAATGATTCTATAAAAATATGTCATATCCCCAAAAAACACATTTGCAATTGATAGTATTTTTCCGATTCCTAGTATTATAAGTATCAACAAATAGATATCAACAATTAACAATAACCAAATTAATGAAGGTTGGATCTGGTATAAGGCAATTACAATCGCTAATATAAATAGAGAAAAAACTAAATTTCGAAATGCCAATACCACTTTTTGTACAACATATATCCTTCTATTTAGTCGAGACCGAATTAATAAATTTTTATTTCCGACTAATGCACCCAAACAGGAACTTGTCCCCTGACTAAAAAAATTAAACAGTGTGTTACCACACAAAACAAACAACGGGTAGTTTTCAATTGAATCCATCTCAAACATCGTACTAAACACCAGCACCATCACAACTGTCATAATCAACGGATTTAATATTTCCCACAGTTCACCAAGAAATGTTTGCGCATTTTCATGTTTTTTGTCTCGCTCTGTGAGCTGGTGGATTGCGAACATGTTCTGCTTAAAATCTTTATATATTTTTTCTATCATAGGTGAATCACCACCTCATTCTCGTACTTTCGGAAAATCAATAATCCAAGGATAAATATGACTCCTGTCCAGATTCCGATTTCCCAAAGATAAAAGATTTCCACCTTTTCTCCATATACCAGATAATTTCTACAGGTATAAATAAATCCGTAAATCGGATTGTTTCGAATAAATGCCTGCACACCTTTTGAAACCCATGTAATATGGTAAAAAAGCGCAATAAAAAAACGCATGATCATGGTAAAGTTCATCCAAATATTTCTTGCATCTCGGCGAAAAACATACCAGATAGAAAGCATGTAGGAAATGCCGGCAGTAAAAGCGACGAAAAGGATCAATATAATCGGCACATAGGCGTAATAAAAACTGAACTGTGCATCATATACCACTAAAACCAATGCAAAAGGAATGCATCCCAGCAAGAAATTTACAAAAGCTGTCAGCACTCGGGATAAAACCAAAAGTTCTCTTGGCAACTTTGATTTAATTAGCAAATCTCGGTTGTCCTTTAGTGTGGTCAGACTGTTTGACGTTGCTGTAATGAAAAACTCATACATCAAAAATCCCACGAAGTAGTATGCCGGGTATCGGTCGATTCCCTTATTGAAAATCGTGGAGAACAACAGCACTACCAATATCATTCGAAACAGCGGATAAATACTACTCCACAAAATTCCAAAGAAGCTTCTGGCGTACTTTCGCTTCAATTCTCGTTTTGTCAATTCCCATAAAACAAAGAAATATTGTTTTACGTTGTCTATCCACCTCATGAGATTTGCTCCATTCTGTCGTAGGCGCTAAATACTCCCAAGAAAATGATGTAAAAAACATAGACAAAAAGATAAGGTCCTGTTACCAGTCCCTGGGCCAAGTAGCCGGTCAGTGCGGCCAGCACTGCTGCCTTTTGTGGCTCGTTCACCTTGTTTTTCGCAAACATAATATAAGGAACCACCAACATAACGATTCTAAGTGCTGCTCCTACCACACCCATAGTAACCAGGTATTCCAAAACATCGTTGTGGGCAGTGTTATAGTAGTAATCCCACACAACATGGAAAGACGCATTTTCAATCTCTTGACGGGTAACAATATCCAACAGCCCCGGGCCAATGCCGATAAGCTTGTCTCCAAGATCTCCATGCAAAAATCCCTGGAAAGAGAAATACCAAATGGAGCCTCGATAGGTAAACATCTCCAAACTGTAGTTTTTAACAACATAAACAATCACTGCAACTGCACCGACTGCCACCAAGCCAAGCCAGATTTTTGTTAAAATATCTTCTACAAAATGTTTGATCTTTCCCTGGGTTTCTTCTTTTAGCCGATCCATCACCAGCAAAAAGATGATGACAGCTACGCCACACACTCCCGGTAAAAGATATAAATGATGTCCCATTAAGATTTCAGACACCGTATCCGTATCCATAGGTCTTGCAAAAGCATCCGGATTTTTCCAAAGATATTCCGCAATCACACCTGCAAAAGAAAAAATGATTCCTTCTGCAGCTAAGTTTTTCAGCCGTTTCATATCCTTTAAGGAATACCAAACAATAAAAAGCATTGCGATTCCAATTCCCAAAAACGGTGTGTTGGTAAATACTACAAACAAACTGAAGTACGCAACACCTAAAAACAAATAGGTAATAAAGCGATTTCCTCTACTTTTAAAGTAAATAGGCGCCAGCATAAAAAACGGTACAATTACTGACAAAAACGCACCCCAAAAATTCACATTTCCAATGGTGGAAATAAAAATATTCCAAGACAAAGGAATCTCATCATGCATAATCAGGAAGTCATTTCCAAAACGATCCATGATACCAATAACGATTACCGCCAGACTTCCCAATAATAAATACGCCCACACATCCGGTTTTCCGGAAAAGAATCTTGAAATTATAAAATATAAGACCACTCCAATTACAAGAGCATATCCGCCTACCAACCATGCAATATCACCGGCCCAAGCAGTCTCAAAATCATCTGTATGTAATAAAGAAAAGATGGTCGCAAATAGGAAAAGTATCATTACAATATCCAAAAGGTTTTTCTTTGATACTTCTGCTTTGATATCTGTGCCTAGTTTTTTCTTATAAATGTCCCAAATCAAATGTACGATCAATGTAACAGCAATCACACCAATTAAAATCTTCGAAAAAATATCAAATATAACGAATTTATCGTCCAATATATAGTAATAAGCATCCGTAAAATATAACGGTAATAATGTAAACATCAGTGCCATGAACATCTTCACAGCTTCATTTCGTATTGTCTTCACTCTTTTTTCTCCAAAAAAATATTGGGGGTCAGAGCCAACCTCTGACTCCCAAAATCTAAAACTCACATTCCTTCTAGTAATTATTTTTTAGTCTTTACACTCTTTGTTCCGGTCCAAGAAGAGTAAACAGTCTTTCCGTTAATCTTCTTGTATGTACGGATACGAACGTAATATTTTTTCTTTGCTTTAAGATTCTTAATTGTATAAGAAGTCTTAGATGTCTTTATAGTTGTCTTCTTAGTAAACTTTTTAGAAGTAGAATACTGAATCTGATATCCCTTAACTTTCTTTGTAGAAGACTTTTTAAAAGTAACCTTGATAGCTTTTGACTTAGCTGTTAATTTAACCTTTGTAGGCTTTGCAACAGATACTTCAGCTGTAGCAGAAGATGCAGTTGCTGTAGTTGCAGCAGCATTTACTGTTGCAAGAGGTGCTACTGCAGGAGCAGCTGTGAAAAGCATAGCTGCAGCAAGTGCACTAACAATAATTTTTTTCAATTTCATTACAATTTCTCCTTTCAACCCGTATGGTTACCAAACGAGCTTTCATACGCGTATGCAAATGTGAGTTTTTATATAAAAAACCAAAAGGTTTTTTACCAAAGTTACGCCTGACGCAAATTGTGATATGCATTGCATACCGTCTTTGCATCACCAATCATTCGAATGTTTCCCTGTTCCAGCCAAACTACCTTGGTACAATTTGCCATAATGGTTTGCAAACTACGGGAAACTAATAGTACGGTGGATCCTCCGTGAATCATTTCACTGACTCGCTTCAAACTCTTCTTTCGGAAGAACTCATCTCCAACCGAAAGCACTTCATCCAAAATGAGAATGTCTGCTGCGTCTCCCACCGTTGCAATAGCAAAGGCAAGTCTCGAGACCATACCAGAAGAAAAGTTTTTTACTTTCTCTTCCATAAAATCTCCCAACTCGGAGAACTCAACAATCTCATCATAATGTTGATCTATAAAATCTTTGGAATAACCGATAATGGAGCCATTCAAATAAACATTTTCTTTTGCTGAAAGTTCCATATCAAAACCGGTTCCCAATGTAAGGAGCTGAATTTTTGACTTATCAGCAACCACTTTTCCCTCTGTAGGTTTTAATGCCCCAGATACAATTTTTAAGAGTGTGGATTTTCCGGAGCCATTGGTCCCGATAATTCCCACGACCTCACCTTTATACACGTTAAAATTAATTCCATTTAACGCATATAATTCTTTATAGGAAATCTGTTTTTTGATTTTTCGAATTAAATACTCCTTTAACCCGGACACATTATTGGTGGAAATCCGAAACCTCATCGTCAAATCAGACACCTCAATAATCGGAGGTTCTTTTTTTTCTTCCTTTTCCTTGGCTAAGTAGGGAGTAATCTTTTCATTGAAAGAAACTGCTTCCAATGCCTTTTCTTCCCGAAACTTTTTATTTGTTTCTGTATAATCTGGAATCTCTCGATTCCCATATGCTTTTTCATAAACAATCTGTAATACACAACATGCTACTGTTGCTACACCTACTGCTTCAAACATCTAATTCCTCATTTTCTGTTTTAAACTTTGTCTTATATATGTAAGGCACTTTGCTACTCTGCTAAAGAACAAATTCAGCAAAACACCTTCATTAGCAATCACAATAGATCCCTCAATCCATGCGCTTTCATGAATCACCTTTTTTGACAATCCCAGAGATATCATGGTTTTAGAAATCGCTCTCAAATCCCGTATCTCTTTTTGCGTCAATTCATTGGCGGCCCTTCTCATGTGCTTATCGTCCAAGTCATCGGAGAACAAACAGTTTCCAAACACCTCAGCTTCCCAAAGTGTGGGATGTGCCATCATGCATTCCAGAAGTTTTTCAACCACATGCACATTTCAGCCAAAAAGGATTTCTTTTTCATCTTTTGATTTCAACAAATACTGTTGAATCTTTTTCATATATTCTTGGAAAACAGTACGTGCATCTTCCAAAATCTTGGTGTTTGGATTTCGGATTTCGGATAACACCGGTTCATATCCGGCTTCCGTTTGCGTATAGCTTTTCACCATACCACAAGATTCACTGTAAACTGTTTCAAACAAGCAATTACTAAATAGAGTCTTTCGTTTCACAAATCCCTTTGGATAAAAGTAAAACGCTTCATAACTGCATTTTTGATGATCCCTAGGGAGCTCATACAGGCCGAAATAAAAACCTCTTACTTCGATATTTTTCTTTTTTGTTTCCAATAAGTTTTGCAGACTTTTTTGAATCGTACCTACCCAACCGCTATCTACTACAGCAAAAACAATTTCATCCAAAAGGCCCTCTTGTTCCAAATAACCCATAGTAGTCTTATAGGCAGCTTTTGAATGCGCTTCAATCAAGGAAAGCAAATCACATCTTTCCTCAGCACAGGCTTTTTTTGTTTCTTCTCTTAAATGGAGAATCTGATTTCGATTCAGCAAATCATCCGGTTCAAACTCCGGCTTTAATTGACGATATACCAAAGAAATCTCTTCATCTGTAAGATTTGCTCTCTTTAATATTCTTCGAAAACTTACATCAATACCGGATAAAAAAATTCGATCCAATGCACCGTCCTTTAATAAATGATACTCAGGCACTCGCAAAGAAAACCGTGAGACACGTAAATATTTCAATTCGAGATCCCACGGAATCACATTCATTTTTTGTAATGCTACGGCACACTCATACATGGGATAAGCATCCCTGGCCAAAAAGTACAATCGTTTTACATTATTTTCTTTCGCTCTTCTTAAAACCCAAATCACATAAGAAAGAAGTGTAGGCGCAAACGTGAGTGAATATGTTTTTTTGAAGAGGTCGGCGTATTCTTCCATAGTTTTCATAGATACGTCGAATAGAAAAGTGTTTTCTTCGAGAATGCTTTCGTATTTTTTTAATCTGCATAACTGCTCGTTACACTTGTTTTTATATTTCAAAGCTGCGCCACACTTTCTTTCACCGACATAATAATGGCATTGGGAACCAAAGCCGCTGCCACTGGACGGAAAACATACATCCAGCCTTTTGGCCACAATATGCCAAGGCTTCGGTATCCGTCATAACGGACTTTGCTTTCACGCCAACGGTCCAAAAGATTTCTCTTATGGTATTTTTTCCGGTCAACCCTGTAATTCAACAGGGATTCCTGAATGTTGTAGCCTTTATATCCCAACTTAAACAAACGCATAAACAACTCGTAATCTTCACATCGTTTTGTAGTACTTTCTTCTGCATAGCCTGCTACACGGTCAAACAACTCAGCACGATACATTACCGTTGGATGAATGTAAGGAGAATATCTAAGATAATCCTCTACTTCCGGTTTTTTCGGTCGATGGGAATCTCCCCACTTACCCTGTTCGTCAAACAACTCACAATTAGAGCCACACCACATGTATTCTTTGTGCTTTTCCATGAAGTTAACTTCTACTTCAAAACGATTGGGATGGGAAATATCATCTGCATCCATTCGCGCTAAATACTTTCCTCTTGCTACGTCAATACAACGGTTCAAGGCATAACCCAATCCGTTGTTTTTCTCAGACGAAAGAATCTTTATTCTTGTGTCCATTGCTTCTAGGGAATCAATATAGGCATTTAATTCCGGAACCGAGGAGCCATCATTATAGATTAAAAATTCAAAATCCTCGAAGGTTTGCTGCAATACCGACTGAACCGCCTTTTCAAATGCCGATAACTGCGTCTGGTTGTAAACGCCCATAATAACCGAAACCATAGGGCAATCCTCCACTGGAGCTTCTACTACCCTTTCAGAAACAGGTATTTCCTGATACACGCTTCGCATGATTTCTTCATTTCGTTCAATGGTGAATCGCTTCACAGTTTCCAAACCACGTCTAGCCAAGTGTTCACCATATTCTCGATTTTCATATAATTTCTGAATAGCCTGTTGAAAATCTTCCACAGAAGAAGGGTCACAAACCAATCCGTTTTCTTCATGGAATAAATATTCCCTACTACCTCGATTGTCCGCTGCGATCAACGGGACTTTACATGCCATGGCTTCCAAAGCAGCCATTCCCATTCCTTCTCGATAAGATGGAAAAACCGAAACATCCGCTGTATGCCAAAAGCGGTACATATCATATCTATAACCACGCAAAAAAACACGGTCCTCAAGGCCGTGTTCTGCAATCAATTCTTCAAGTCTCTGGCGTCCCGGGCCTTCTCCACAGATACTGTAATAAATATCCTTCTGCGGCATTTTGGCCAACGCCTCTATTACAACCTTGTGGTTTTTATTATCATTCAATTCTCCGGCTGATACGATGTGAAATGCATTTTCAGGTATCTGCATTTCTTTACGTAACGACTTTGCTGAATCTAACTCTGACTCAGAGGGGGCATGATACACTTTTGTGTTTAACCCAACTCCTGGAATCAAAACAGCCCGGCCTTTCTTTCGCAACGTAAACTTTCGTGCCATACGATAATCTTCATGATTAATGGTAATAATTCGATCCGTAAATCTCGCGAGAAACTTCTCTGCCGGATAGAAAAACAACCAGTTTTTCAAAGGTGCTCCCTTGAAAAAATGAAAACCATGCGCCGTATAAATCACAAAAGGTTTTCTTTTGCTCATAAAGGCTGCCAGTCGACCTAATACGCCGCCATTGGGATTGTGGCAATGAATGACATCAATCTGTTCCCGATCAATGATTCTTACCAACTCCCGAAGTGCCCATATGTTTTTCTTGAGCTTAAACGGACTCTTTTCAATACTAATGTGATGTAACACCACACCCATATCACGAAGAGTCTGATCCTTAACCTCATAGATGGGTACTCCAAAATTCGCTGCGTAGTGAATCTGATAACCGTTTTCCACAAGTAGACTTACATTATTCAATTCAAATTGCGACAAAAACCCACCGGTAGTGGTGAGTATCAATGCTTTCGCCATTTTTCCATATTTCCTACTCTATATTCCTCTTATAACAAGATGTAAAAGCATTGTGACTCATTTTTTACATCTTTAACAATAATATTCGTAATTTTAACGAATTGCAAGTGCTTTTCACAAAAAATCATATTTTCATTCATATTTATAATACAGAAGTCGTTTTAGTGTTGATTTCTGTGCATTTCAAACCATTTCTGTTTAAGTTTATTTAGAACAATTAATTGCAATTGAATATGGAGGAATTATATGAAATTATTCGGAGATCGTTTGAGAGATGCTCGAGAACGCCTTGATCTAAAACAAACAGAGGTCGCAAACGCTACCGGAATTAACAACAAGATTCTATCCGGATATGAACGCAATATCAGCCAACCTTCACTAGAGAACCTAAAAACGCTCTGTGAATACTACAATATTTCATCTGATGAAATATTGGAATGTCACCCAAAGAAGCGTAATGAAGAAGGCGAAGAAGCAATTTTTCTAACAAAAGAACAAAAACGTTTGCTTTCCTTTTTTGACCAACTTAATCAAGAAAACAAAGATGCCATTATCGGACTATCCATTGTATATGTTCGAGATCAGGCTAGGAAGAATACATTTCAATAACAAAAAAGCTTATTTGAATTCTTGTTCAAATAAGCTTTTCTTTATTTTTCCCATTTTCCCTTATTATTCAATATTTTATTGAAAGAAAATATGATATATTATTACCATCACATTGACGGTTCCATAGGAGTTAAATAAGCTTATGAATTTACAAGCAATTATTGTTGCAAATCTCACAGGTTTTTTCCTTATATTCTTTTTGTTTTTCAGTCGCTTTATCACAAAAACCAAAAGCGACACGGAAGAACATTCCTTTGAAGTTATGATGACGTTGGCTATGATTGCCTGCATCGTCGAACCACTGACCTTTGCCGTAGACGGAATTCCTGGGAAGCTTCCTTATTGGATCAACCTTTTGGGAAATACCTACCTTTATTATGCAAATGGTTTGGGTTCCTTCTTGTGGCTGCTGTATCTGGATTTAAAACTGTATCACGACCGTTCCAGAATGAAAAAAATCTACTATAAGATAAGCGTGCCCGTTGGTATTTTACTTTTATCATTGATTGGAAATATCTGGGGAAACTATTATTTTTATGTAGACGAGCACAATATATATCATCGCCAACCTAACATTTATATCTTTTATATATATCTCATGCTTTGTGCTGTTTACAGTCTGGTTTTGTACTATCGCCACCGCAAGACACATGGTCAGATCGCATTTTTCCCTATTTACATGTATCTGACACCAATCATTGTATCTAGTGTTTTGCAAATGCTGTTTTATGGAATCTCTTTGGCGTGGTTGGGCACGGCTCTTGGTATCGTCGCCCTCTATATGAGTTTGCAACAGCAAAATACCTATCTGGACACCTTAACAGGGATGTATAATCGACTGTATTTGGAACACGCCCTATTTCGCATGCGACGGGATTCTTCGAACCACTACTATGGTGCCATGATTGACATGAATGACTTCAAAGAAATCAATGACACCTATGGACACTCTGCGGGAGACCAAGCCCTTCGGGATATGGCTGATTTATTTCGACAAATAATTTCCGACAATACCACAGTTTTCCGTTTTGCCGGAGATGAATTTATTCTATTGATAAAAACCTTTTCCGAAGAAGACATCTGTGAGCTAAAGTATCGGCTGGAGTCTGCTGTAGCCGATTTCAATAGTCAAAAAATACATCCTTACAAACTGTCTTTTTCCATGGGTTATGCAGAATTTGACCGTGAAAACGACACCAACGATAGCTTTTTCAAAAAGATCGACAATGCCATGTATGCGCAAAAGAAAAACTATCATAGTAATTAGAAAAAAAGCTTATTTGAACCTTCGTTCAAATAAGCTTTTTATAATTTAGTACGATCTAAAAATAATTATGATTCCTTATGCGCCAGCATCTGAATTGCCTGAGGCAAAAGCTTCCACTCTGCCTCTTCCATAATTCTTCTCTGCAAAACTTCCGGTGTGTCACCATCTTTTACTTCTACAGCCTTCTGTAAAATGATAGGACCGGTATCAGTTCCCTCATCTACAAAGTGCACGGTAGCACCACTGACTTTTACACCACGAGCCAAAGCTGCTTTGTGAACCTTCAAACCGTAGTATCCCGTTCCACAGAAAGAAGGAATCAATGAGGGATGAATATTGATGATACGATTTCTGTATTTTTGAATCATCTCCTCAGGAATTACTACCAAGAATCCAGCCAACACTACCAAATCCACATTGGCTTCATCCACCGCTGCAATCAATGCCTTGTTGTAAGCATCTCTGTCGGGAATCTCTTTTCTGGAAACACATACTGCATTGATGCCGGTATTTTTTGCACGCTCTAAAGCATAGGCATCTGCATTATTTGAAATTACTACTGCAATCTCTGTATCTGTAATCTTTCCGGAATCGATGGCATCAATTATCGCCTGTAAATTAGTTCCACCACCGGAAACCATAACTGCTATACGAAACATTATACCAAGTCCACTCCCTTTTCACCGTTAACGATTTTACCTACTACAAAAGGAATATCTCCCTCAGATTTAATAGCTCCCATAGTAGCATCCACGTCAGCTGCGTCTACAGCGATTACCATTCCAAGACCACAGTTAAAGGTATTGAACATCATCTCTTCAGAGATTTCTCCGGTCTTTTGAATCAAATCAAAGATTGGAGGCTTTTCATAAGAATTCTTTTCAATAACGGCACGTTTTCCATCAGGAAGCATACGGGGAACATTCTCATAAAAGCCGCCACCGGTAATATGGCTGCATCCGTGAACACGAACACCTGCATCTTTAATGGCACGCATAGCTTTTACATAGATTCTGGTCGGACGAATCAGCGCTTCACCTAAAGTCTCGCCAAGTTCATCATAGTAGGTATCCAAAGATTCTTTTGTCATCTCAAACACTTTACGAACAAGTGAAAAACCATTGGAATGAACACCGGTAGAAGCCATACCGATCAAAACATCACCCTCTTTGATTTCTTCACCGGTGATGATGTCTTTTTTGTCAGCCACACCAACAGCAAATCCTGCCAAATCGTAATCATCTTCCGGCATAAGTCCGGGATGCTCAGCAGTTTCACCACCGATTAATGCTGCATCAGACTGTTTACATCCTTCTGCCACACCTTTTACAATGGTAGCAATTTTTTCAGGATAGTTCTTTCCGCAAGCAATATAATCCAAGAAGAAAAGAGGTTCTCCACCGGCACATGCTACGTCATTTACGCACATAGCTACTGCATCAATACCAATGGTATCGTGCTTATCCATTAAAAAGGCAAGTTTTACCTTTGTGCCGCATCCGTCAGTTCCTGACAAAAGAACAGGTTCTTCCATCTCCTTAATTTTTGAAAGAGAAAATGCTCCGGAGAATCCTCCAAGACCACCTAATACTTCCGGTCTCATAGTGCCCTTTACAAACTCTTTCATCAACTTAACAGATTCATATCCTGCCTCAATGTCTACACCTGATGACTTATAATCCAATCCCATGTTATTAATCCTTTCTTATATACTTTATATCTTCCTCAATTGAGTTTAAAATGCTTTTTTAATAATATATACCATGATTTTCGCCTGCTTTTTTAAAAATGATTGTGTGTAAATATGGATAATTTCCTCGGCACCGTCTCCGTTCGTTCCATCCCGGTGAATGTCTGTAAAGTGCTGACTCCTAAAGTCGTCAGCCCAACAGACATACACAGTGTATTCCACATTCACTCCGCGGATGACTCTCGGAAATCACCATATTCACCCACAACCAAATTCAAGATTACATGCGAAAATCAGGCAAAATATTATAAGAACGCCTTATATCCTTCGCTTTGGAGTTTTTCATCCTTGGCTACAACCTGATCTTTTAATTTCTTGGAATAATCCTTCAATCTTCCAAGTAACTCCTCATCAGAAGTAGCCAAAATTTTTGCAGCCAAAATACCTGCATTTGCTCCACCATTAATAGCGACGGTAGCTACAGGAATACCTGAAGGCATCTGTACAATGGAGTAAAGGGAATCTACTCCGCCCAAATCAGATGTTTTCATGGGAATACCAATCACCGGCATAGGGAAAATCGCTGCACACATTCCGGGCAGATGGGCTGCCTTTCCTGCTCCTGCAATAATCACCTTAAATCCTTTTTCCTCTGCGGAAGAAGCATATTTAAAAAATTCCTCCGGTTCTCTGTGAGCAGAAATAATATTGATTTCGTAGGAAATCTTTAACTCATCCAAAATCTCACAAGCTTTTGCCATAACGGGCATATCTGAATCAGAGCCCATTACAATACCTACTGTTGCCATGACTTTCTCCTTATCCTTTTTCTTTCAATAAATGGGTTATATTAAAAATAAAATTTAATATACAAAATCAATCAATGCTTTGGTTAAAAAGCAACCGAACTTCACTATACCACAGTAATAATTATGTTCAAAGGAATACTTCAACTATTTTAAACTTTTATTCCAGGGGTTTATTTAACTCTTCTGTTCCTTCTACCACAAATTTTCCATCCTTAATAATCGGAAGAACGTCACCATCTTTGGTCACTACGGAAATCTCACCCAGCTCTTCAAATGGAATGGTGATATCTGTATGGCAGTTGAAATATGCCTTATCCGGATTTTCTTTTCTCAAAATAGAAATGCTGTTGTCTCTTGCCACCACTTCTTTTCCGTCGGGATTATACATAGGAATGTCCTCTGCATAGGAATAACAGGTATCGCCTACCGCAAAATGAGGACCGGTTTTTTCTGCAATCAAAATAGGAAACTTGTCCGCAATCTGATAATCCTTTCCGGCACGATATGCTGTAGTGTTGGTTCCAATAGCAAACTCGCCAATCGGAAGTGTCTCGTGGTGGAATAAGATGTTATCAAAAATAAACTTTTTATTTTCTTCTTCCGTATCGAAATTGGAGCAGGTGTAGTCTGTTACTTTTCCATCCTTAAAATGGAACTCCAGATTCTTAAACTCATAGTCTCCCAAATATACATGAGAAACAAAAAGACACCCTTCAGTACCTTCCAAAACAGGAGAGGTAAATACCTCACCTACCGGAATATTTACATCTGCAACGCAGTTTTCAAAAATGGTTTCTTTTGATTTGTCAGAAAGGGGATGAAGCATTACCTTGATATCCGTCTTGTTTCCGTTGCATCCCTTTACCTGGGCATATACACCTTCATCTAACACATCGATAATCTTTTGCTGAATATCTCGATAGAGGCGATAATCCAAGGTATTGATTTCCATGGTTTTGGCAAAAATCTCTCTGAAATTATCACCAATGGTAGGAAGCGGGAATGCAATAATGGTAAAGCTTCTTTCATCTCCCGGAATAAACTCTCTGGTAATGGCACTGGACTTGCTCTGATCGTACACGTTCAGATGATTCTGGTCTTCACTCATCACCAAGTTTTCCTTGTGATTTTCTAGCTTCACTTTCAATTCCCCAAAGAACTCGATCACAGCGGGGCCACCATATACACGAGCCTCATCTTTTACCTCTTCATAGGCAAGACGCAAAACTTCCAGTTTTCTCTCCACATATCCTTTATCGTAATATAAAGCCTTGTCATCCTTGTGGTCGTACTCATACTGTTTGTTCTTTGTATTTGTATCAATACCGCTTCTGGTAATGGAAGCCTTCAGTCCAATTTCATTGAAGTTTAAAATCGCCTGACGAACCATTCGCTCCATACCGATGGGATAACGAATCTCCGCTGTCTTTTTCTTTGAAATATCTTTTCTGGTGGTTTCAAATCCAATGCGATAACCTTCTGTAAAAGTCTTCGCCATTGCATTGATTTCATCCTGAGGCAGTTCATTTAAATACTCCGCCATCTCAATTTCATTTTTACCGATATTCTTTCCATATCGATACAAATAAGAAAGATCCGTCAAATCAGAGTTCATAATAATGTCGTAGTACAATCCATCATTAGGAAGCACCAAAGACTTTACATTATCTTCTACAAAAATCTCTGCATAATCATGCCAGAAATAATAATAGACTTCTTTTGCTTCTTTGAGGGCGTATTCATAGGCGCCTTCTCCTTCAGATTCTGCTACGTAACAGCCATAAATCTGGACAAAGAGTTCCAAATATACGGTCAAAAACTCTTCCTTTTCTTCTGCGACCCACAAAATGGTACTACGAAGAGCAGAATACAGCGCTGATAAAAACGCTCCCTGTTCACTGCCAAGCTTCTCCACAGCAAAAGAAGGAGATAAATATGATGACTCATACACTCCTACTTCTGTATCCTGATACAGACCTTTAAAAAGTTCTTTTGCTTCTGCTTCTGCCAATTTTCCCTTTGCCAGTCTGTCCTTATAATCAAATACCTTACCTAAAAATACGGAAACATAACGGAAGTATTCCTGATACTCCTTTGGTAAAATATTATCTTTTCCAATCTCTTCTATTCGTTCTCGAACTAATAAAAAACGTTCTTCCATCTCAAAAGATTCCTTTTCTGTTTTTATATTTGGGATTCCAAATTTGTACTAGCCCCAAATTACTCCCGCAAAATACGTCCACATCCAGACTATGAATGCCGCCAATGGAAAAAGCATCCCAATCCAACGGGTAAGTGTATCATATCCCTGATCTCTGAAAGGCGCGATGCTTTTTCCAAAAGCAACTGCCGATGCCAGCATAGATATGACACCAATTCCAGCCATCCACTTTGCTGACTGAGATGAACCGCCTATGGTCATAGCCAAAAGTGCTATATAGATTAAAAGAATCACACCGCCAACCGCAGCTGTCGTCATGGACAGCTGTGACTTCGGGCGTTTTGCCTCTGCCCGTCTTCGTCTTCTCTTACTCAACGTTTTCTCTTTCCTTTCTTATGCAAAAAAGCATAAACCAAATAGCCACACAATCCACCTAGGGTGTTTAATAACACATCATCCACATCACAGCATCCCGTATTGGTCACAAACTGCATAAGCTCAATCATAATACTAAAGACCATACACAAAAATACATACAATACCGGGCGACGCCTTCCGGCACCAAATAAGGAAGGAAGGGCATATCCAAAAGGAACAAACAAAACCACATTTCCAAGTACATTGATTGCCACACGCATGAGCCCAATGGTATGAATATTGGTCAAATATCTGTGAATCTCAGAAAAGGGTATCAGGTTAACTCCCGCATAGCCTCCTGTCCTGCCAAAATACTCTGCTGCGAACAAAAGATATGCCAATGCCAATATATAGATTATAAATAATACAATTTTAGCGGCTACTTTTGTTTTTTTCATTTATTTTGCACCATAAAGATCGTAATATGCATCAATCGCATTTTTTAATTCATCATCAATGTAAACCTTTCCATTGTAAGGCTTGTTGTAAAGGCACTCTACTACTTCCGCCATGGTAACAATGGCTGTAGTCTTCATATTATAAACTTCACTGATTTCATCAAGGGCTGCCTTTTCTCCCTGGCCTCTTTCCATACGGTCAACGGAAACGACCAATCCTAAGATATCTACATCCCCCTGTGACTTGATTACAGGATAGTTTTCTTTGATGGAAGTACCTGCTGTAGTAACGTCTTCAATAATCACTACCTTGTCACCGTCAGAAATGGGACCACCCAAAAGCTTTCCACCTTCTCCATGATCCTTTGCTTCTTTTCTGTCTGCACAGTAACGTACATCCGTATTATATAAATCAGATAAAGCCACAGAAGTAGTTACTGAAAGAGGAATACCCTTATAAGCCGGTCCAAAAAGCACATCAAAGTCTGTACCAAATGTTTCTTTAATGGCACGAGCATAGTACTCTCCCAATTTCTTTAACTGTGATCCGGTTCTATAAAATCCTGTATTGATAAAGAAAGGGGTATTTCGTCCGCTCTTTGTAACAAAATCTCCAAACTTTAACACATCACAGTCAATCATAAAATGTATAAACTCTTCTTTATAGCTTTCCATTGAAAATCTCCTTTTATCTTTTGTTTTTCGTCCAAATTCCACTCAAACGAAACCATGTAATTATAGCATGAAACACTCATGAAATTCCACCGAATACGGCACAAAATCATGACATTTTCATAACATTTTTATAATTTCCAACAAAATGGTTTTTTCACACAAAAAATTGCCCCTTTTCAAAAGCACAAAATCCGACTCTTGAAAAAGGGGCAATCCCTAATGGGCTAGTATTTTAAAAACGTATTTGTATCACAAAACTAAATTCTTTTTCTTCTGAAAGCTCCTGCGATTAATGCCATAGCGATTATAGCAAATGCCATAGTAGGCAATGTATTTGTCTCACCGGTTTTCGGTGCTGTAGCAGTGCTTGCTGTAGCAGCGCTTGTTGTAGTTGCTTCAGTTGTAGTTGCTTCAGTTGTATCTTCTGTAGTAGTCGTTGCTGAGGCATCCTTTGTATTTACATAAGCAAAAGCCATAGTACAAAGTTTATTTGTATCTACTGTATATGTATAATCTTTAGAATCCAAATCCTTTAAGTTTTTAACACTGTATTTTCCGCTGGATTCCAAGTGTGTACGAATCAACTGATAGGTACGGTTTTTCTTTTGAATCTTCTTAGGAACGTTCAAAGTAATCTGTACAGAATTATCACCAAACTCCGTAATCGCCTGCTTTGCCTCTGCGTTTTTCTTCAAGAATAAATCTACGTCTAAGTAATAAACCTTTGCTCCGCTACCAATAGTGGAAGTTGCCTTTGTCTCAACATCAGACTTCAAAGAAGCATCTAAGTTTGCTGTGTTTTTTTCTTCAATTTGAAGTGTAAGTGTGATGTTATCATTTCCCGTAATACCATCCACCATTTCCTGGCCGGTCAATGCCGAAATAAGCAAATCTACTTTGTTAACTGTTCCGCTTACTTTTGATGAATCCGTATTCTTTACAGAAACCTTCATATTTCCGGCTGTTACTGCAGCCTCAACTAATTCCTTCTTTGCAGTCGTATCAGAAGCACCTAAAATATCAATGACTTCATTTACCGTTTTATTTGCTGTTGCTGCAGCACTTCCGCTCTGAACTACGGTAGAAGTATTGTTTGCCTTCAACTGCTCTGTAGTCACACCACCGTCACGACCACTTACGGTTCCTATAGATGTCTCAGCAGGTGTCTCTTCAGGTTGTGCCACTACTTTTGAAGTATCTACTGTAATGGTAGCCGTAGCGTTTCCAAATTTAATGGAAATAGAGTTATCTCCATTTGCTGTATCAATCGTACTGTCTACAAATGAAAACTCGGTCACTTCATATGCTTTTCCATCAACAGTAACTGTTACTTTCACATCACTGTTTGTGGCATCAAAAGCTCCCGCCTTCACTTTTTCTGCTGCAGTCTCATTTAATTCTGCTGCCAAGTTGGAGCTATCTACTTCTGCTGACAAAAAAGTAACTACCTTTCCGGGAAGTGCCTGAACACCACCTCCACTACAGAAGAAATATCTTCCTCCGTTTGCCAGACCACCGGAAGGACAGCCATCAAATCCGGAACCGGCTTGTACCGTATCCACCAGTGTATCCAAAGTCATGGTAACTCCCTGTGATTCCTGGGCTGCTGCCAACTGCGCCTGTGCACTTGCCACTTCCTTGTTATACGCTTCTTCCGGAGTCAAATTTCCATACCATTGTGCATACCACTCAGGGTCATATTCTAGGTCTGATTGTAAACTACTAATTTGACTATCTTTATTTTCTGTCAGGTAATTAAGCCAACTCTGTGCATTGTTAATCGCAGATTCCGGATTATAATTTGTAATTTGATACTCAGCTCCATTGCTTTGCGGAGACGATGTAGCCTTTAAAATACCTGTTCCGTCCGGCAAAGACAACAAACAGCTGTCAGCAGACACATTTATTCCTGCACTGTCAGGCAAAAAGATATACTCAGTGCCGTCCGCAAATGCTGTTACCGTTCCAAAGTTGTAGTAAACGGTAGTTTTGTTAGAATCCGCCTTTACTTCCTGCGGTGCTGTCATTCCACCGGATAAAATCGATGTTACAGCCATTGTAGCCATAGTAATTACAGCGAAAAATTTTGTGCTTTTTTTCATATCTGTTCCTCCCTTGAATTGTTATGTTCTCAATTCACTTGCAACAACTCTAACACAGGAAGAGACATAAAATCGTCCTAAAAAGGGCACAAAAAAGATACACAAGAATCAGCCCCGTATAAAGAATATGAGCAACATTTCCATGGAAATGTTGCTCATAGTATTGCATTTCTATAAATTATCTTACAGCTCCGATAATACTTTTTACATCAGTGATATTTTTTCTGTTCAAGTACGCTTCCAAACCATCTACCACTTCAGTGGTGGCATAAGGATTGTAGAAGTTTGCCGTGCCTACAGACACCATAGTGGCTCCCGCCAACATCATCTCAATGGCATCTTCTGCTGTCTCCACGCCACCCATTCCAATGATGGGAATGGACACTGCATTTGCCACTTCATATACCATGCGAACTGCTACAGGATGAACCCCGGGGCCGCTCATTCCTCCGGTTTTATTCGCCAGCACAAAGCTTTGACGCTCAATATCAATCTTCATACCGGTAATGGTATTGATTAAAGAAACGCCATCTGCTCCACCAGCCTCTGCTGCCTTTGCAATCTCTGTAATAGAGGTCACATTGGGACTAAGCTTCATCACTACCGGCTGCACAGCCTCTTTTTTAATGGCCTTTGTAATCTCTTCCACGCCCTTAGGATTTGTACCAAAGGAGATTCCCCCTTCTTTTACATTGGGGCAGGAAATATTGATTTCCAAAAGATCCACCATATCCTTTACGTCATCTTTTGCTAAACGACGCACTACATTTAAGTACTCATCCTCCGAATGACCACAGACATTTACGATAACCTTTGTATCAAACTTCTGTAAAAAAGGAAGATCTCTTTCTATAAAAGTATCGATTCCCGGATTCTGAAGGCCGATGGCATTTAGCATGCCTCCCTTTACCTCTGCTACTCGTGGTGT
>JAEEGL017096249.1_pt1 | contig 19154 bp, 19 predicted proteins | sample 9134231 | NCBI WGS metagenome assembly JAEEGL01 (sample SAMN16246548, study PRJNA631951) | gut metagenome | biome: gut microbiome; feature: rumen; material: fiber-attached | host: Bos | place: Iran: Karaj | collected 2018-10 | reverse complement strand
TATCATCCTCTTTACCCCGACGGAAGAAGAGCGGGACGCGTGTGCGGAAATGATCCGGGATGAGCTTGCGTCCCGCGGGCTGTCCCTCAATCCGGACAAGGTGCACCTGGGCTCCCCCGGGGAAGGCTGGACCTTCCTCGGTTTTACCGGCGGATGCCCCGGAGTGGATTCCGGCCGCGACGAAATCGACATCGCCCCGGCGACCGTAAAGAAGCTCAAGGCAAAAATGCGCCGGAAGGCGAGGGCCCTCCGGCGATGGTGTGAGCGGAACGATATTGACAGCCGCCGTGCGGCGGCCGCGTTTATCCGGATCTTCAACCGCAAGCTTCTGGAATCCTCCGGCGACAATGAGCTTTCCTGGAGCATGTGGTTCTTTCCGGTGATCACCACGCCCGGGAGCCTTCGGGAGATCGACCGGTATGCACAGGACTGCCTGAGGTTCCTCTTAAGCGGCACCAGGACCAAAGCCCGCTACGGCGCCAGATACGAGGACCTGAAGGCCCTGGGCTACCGGAGCCTGGTGAATGCCTACTACCGCGGGCGCCGCGCGGAGGAGGATTTAAGCGGACGGCACCCGGATATGTCCACGGAAAAAAACAGGGGCTGAAGATCAGCCCCTGTCCGTTTATCTGCCTGTCCGCGCCGGTTCTTACTCGTATACGTTGCTGCCCTCAAACGGCACCGCAGCCTCAGCGGCCTTCGCCGCGTCGATGCGGACGTCGCCGTTGTCGATATCGATCATCACGTAGCGGTTATTGCCCATGCCCAGCTCCTTCATGTAGGAGAGCTGCCTTAAGCCGTGACGGCTCATCATGCGCTCGACCATCGCCCTCTTGTCCTCGTCCGGAAGCGAATAGAGGATATCGACGCAGGCGGAATCGATCGCGAGGATATCCAGGGATGCGAGGATTCCGATGTTCGGGGTGACGACCGGCTCCGCCGCGACGCCCTCGCAGTCGCAGGAGACGGAGATGTTCCGCATCACGTTGATGTAGGAAACATTCCTGCCGAAATGATCGATAGTGCCCTTCGTGGACTCCGAGATCTTCTCCATCAGTTCTTCCTGTACTACGTCAAAACTGAACTTTCCCGATTCGTTCACGTCGTGCGAGTGGATCTGCGCCTTGCCGACGCGTCCGTCCGCGCAGCCGATGCCGATGTTCTTGTTGGAGCCGCCGAAGCCGCCCATGATATGGCCCTTGAAGTGCGTCAGCGCCAGCAGCGAATCATAATTCTTCATGTGGGAGCCGACGCCGATGGTCTTGAACCACTTGCCGCCCTCGACAGGATAGTTGTCCACGCCGTCCTCATCCATGATGTCCACGGTGGTCCACTTGTCCCATCCGTTCTTCTTCAGGGTCTCTCTGTGCTGCTCGGTCGTGAAGCGGTCTCCGGCATAGTAGGTGTTGGTCTCGACGACGGTTCCCTCCGGAATCTCGTTCTCCACCAGCTCCTTCACCCATGCGGGAGGAATGATGTTGGGGCCCATCGGCTCACCGGTGTGGCACTTGACTGCGATCTTTCCGACAAGATTCTCGCTTACTCTCTTATAGATTCGGCGCAGCCCTTCCGGAGAGATATCTCTGGTGAAATAAACAATCGACTCGTTGCCCTTACGTTCCTCATAAGGGATGTACTGGTCACCGCCGGTGCCAGGAACGATTTTGATGCTGGACATGCTGTGTCTCCTTTCCGTTTAAAGACCGGTACAGCCGCGCCGTGCACGGCAGAACAAAACACCGCTCAGGGCGGCCTTCCTCATTCTTAAGGCCTCCGGCGCTTCATGCGCCATATATGGGTATTCTATAATAAACCGCTCCGTTTTTCATCTCCGCGCGGCAGTTCCGGGTTTCCTTCTGCCAGCGCCTTCAGCATTCTCTCCACGTTCTTCTCCCGCTCGATCATCAGCACGAGCGGCTTGTCAGCCCCGTAATCCACCCGGAGCTTGAACACCGGAATTCCCCTTCCGCAGCAGCCGCTCGGCGTGTAGACGGAGTTCAGCACGCGGACCTCCCGGACTGCGGAGAGGGGGAGATATTTTCCACTAAAATACAGCGCCTTCCCTGAGACGCTGTATTTCTCGATGGATACCGCTTCTTTTCTGTCGGCCTTTACGCTGTCGATCCCCGTGCCGTCCAAAATGCATTCCCAGGCCATCTGAAACTCCTACTTCAAAAGCTCGTTGACCTTTCTCTGCACCGCTGCGGCGTCATAGCCTGCAGCGGCAAGTTTGTTCACGCGATCCTGGCCGTTGCCCCACTTGCCCTGGATGACCTCCCTCGCAACCGCCTCAAGAGAGGCTCCGCCCGAGGCGGCGCCGGTTCCCGCGCCTTTTAAGAGCTCGTTGACCTTCGCCTGTACCGCGTTATAGTCGTAGCCCGCAGCCTGAAGCTTCTGTTTTCTCTCCTCGCCGTTCCCATACAGGCCGCGGATGACTTCCCTCGCTACGGCGTCAAGATTTGCCGCCTGGGGCCGTGCCTGCGATCCTGCGCTCGGGGGAACAGGCGCTCCCGTAGCCCTCGCCGCGAGATTGGCCGCCGCCTGCGATCCGACAGGCACAGCGTCACGGGTTAACGGGGTCTTCCCCGGAATCGGTACCTTTGCTCCTGGTTTTCTGATTTCCATTGTTATCACCTCTCTGAGTCAAAATCCGCGAATGCGTTTCTGCCGAATGCCGCTGCCTGTCCGTACGGGACAGCCGGCTTTTCTGCCGCGATGAAGCCTCTCATCGGTTATCGGCGCTCTCCGTTTATTGTATAAAAAGGCGTCGAAGGAGACAGCCGCCGATAGGCTGATTTCCGCGGAATCCGCCGGTCCGGCACCCGGATAAGCCGCTCCGGGCTCTAAAGTTTTCGCTCAGAGCGCTTCCGTCCTGTACTCCCGCATTCCCATATCTTCCACGGCAAGCCTCATCATCTGTCCTGTGCCGTCCGCAGGAGTCCAGACCGGAAGCCCCGAATCTTTGTCCGTACCGTCCTTGTTGGGATCGCCGGTCTTCGCGAAATTCGCCCAGTAGCGCTGCATCTTCTCCGAGAGCTGCCGGTCGCACTCCTCATAGGGGCGCCAGCTGCCGTCCAGGGAACCGAACTGGTAGCGGTTGTCGCAGGAGTGCGGCACACCGACGTCATCCCCGGGCTGTTCGCGGTCGAAGACGTACATGTACACCGGCTTCTTCCCGTTCTTCCTCTGGACCTCGGCAAAGCGCTGAATCGCCGCAGGCATGGGAGAGCCGAACATCGGCGGCTTGTCGTTCGCTCCCTCGTCCGCCGTACAGCCGGTGATGATCTCCACATCGCGGATGCGTCCGCCCTTTATGCAGTCCTCGATACTCTCCGGAAGGACGTAACCGTCGGTGTAGATATTGAAGCCCGCCCCGAGGCCGCCCAGCTTGTCGTTGGCGATTCTCAGCTCGTCTGCCGTGAGCTTCCGCATCTCCGCGATGCCTGAACATCCGGTGGACTCCATGAACCGGATTCACTTCTCCTCCATCTCCGCGCGGGTTTTGTCCAGGGAAAACATGCCGAGGCCTCCCGCGGACTGGATGGACGCCCTGCGGATATAGTTCTTTGCAAGCGGCGAACACAGTGCCGCCCTGGTGGACATGCCGCCGGAGGACTGGCCGAAGCAGGTGATGTTGTCCGGGTCTCCGCCGAAGCCGGCGATGTTCTCATAGACCCACTTCAGCGCGGCGATCTGGTCCATCAGCCCGTAGTTGCCGCTGGCGTCGTGCCCGCTCTCCGCCGCGAGTTCGGGATGCACATAATAGCCGAAGACGTTCAGCCGGTAGTTGATCGTCACCAGGATGCATCCCTGCCTGCAGAAGCCGTCCCCGCAGTACTCGTAGTCCGAGCCGTACCACTGCTGGCAGCCGCCTCCGTGAATGTAGAAGAGCACCGGCAGCCGGTCCTCCGCACTCTCCGCGGGGGTGTAGATATTGAGATACAGGCAGTCCTCACTCATCTTCGGCGGATAGGGGTAATTCGGCATGAGGATGTAAGGGTGGCCGGAATCATCCACCACGTCGTCGGTCGCCGTGCCCCACCGGTCGTACTGCATGCACGCGTCCCCGTAGGTGTCGCAGACGCGGACGCCCTCCCAGGGCTCCGGCTCCTCAGGCGCCCTCCAGCGCAGCTCTCCTACCGGGGGCTTCGCGTAGGGAATTCCGCGGAACAGTGCAAAACCGCCGTTGCTGGTTACTCCCTCGAGGATGCCGTACTTCGTCTTCACTGTTCTGATCATTTTCTTCACTCCTCTCCGATGATAAATCCTGCCTTGAAGGCTCTCGAGGCGAATGCCGCCTCATAATCCTCCAGTGCATGCCACTCCGGCTCCGGCAGCGTTACCCTGTTCTCCTTAAGGAGCGACAGCGCCGGCTCGAAGGGACCGCACCTGCTGCCCTCCACCTTTATTTCGTTCACTGCGATCACCGAGAGGTCAAAAGGATGCGTGCCGGCGTAGGTACTCTTCAGGACAATCGTTCCCTGTCGCCGGACGATCCTCAGGGCGAGCTCCATGCCCGAAGGAGCACCCGCCGCATCCACGACAACCTCAAACATGTCGTCCGCGGTGAATGTGCCCGACACGAACTTCTCCTCTACGTCCTCAAGCAGCACCGTGTGCGCAAAAGGCGCAAAACCCGCGAGCTTCTCTTCATGCTTCCCGATCACCGTCACCGGCGTCCCGCCAAGGTGCAGCACCTGCGCGATCATAAAGGCAAGCCGCCCGTCGCCGATCACCGCCGCCGGCGTCCCAGGCGCGATATGAATTCTCTCCGGGATCTCCAGCGCCGCAGCAAGTGGCTCGGTCAGCACCGCCCGCTCCGGGGAAAGTCCCTCCGGGACCGCGTGAATCAGATGATTGGCCAGTGTCATATACTCGGCGAAGCACCCATCCTTCGACATGCCGATGACTTTCCGGGAGAGGCAGTGCTTCTCCCTTCCCGTCCGGCAGAGCACGCAGTGCCCGCAGCCCTCGTTCAGCTCGCCGACAACTGTCTTTCCCTTTAGTTCCGGCACCGCGGACTCCTCCACGACGCCGACAAACTCATGCCCCATCACGCCGCGGAAGTCCGGCCGGTAGCCCTTCAGGATCTCCCGGTCTGTCGAGCACACGCCCGCCCGCAGAATGCGGATCAGGCTGTGGTCTTCGTCCGCCTCCGGTACCGGCAGGTCCGTGCGGTACACCGCTTTCTTACCGTCAAAGTAAACTCCACGCATACGTTTTTACCGCTTCGACTTGTCGTAAATCTCGCCCAGTGCCTTCGGAGCCTGGTTCTTCTTCGACAGGAACACCAGCAGGAACAGGGTCAGCACGTACGGGAGGATCATCACCAGGTCAGAGTACGCGCTGGGCATCTCCAGAAGCTTCACCAGCTGGTATCCTCCGCTTCTCGCGAAGCCGAAGATCAGGCACGCGGCCAGGGTCGGCAGCAGCGACCAGTTGCCGAAGATATATCCCGCGATGGAGAGGTAGCCGTAGCCCATGTAGATGTCGCCGGAGAACTTCGCGAGGATGGAGTAGGCGAAGCACATGCCCGCGATTCCGGAGAGTGCCCCGGAGACCACGACGCCGGCGAAACGAAGAGCCGCGACATTTCCGCCCGCCGCATCCACTGCGTGCGGGTTGTCGCCGCAGGCTCTTAAGCGCAGGCCGAAGGTCGTTTTGTAGAGCACGAACCAGGCGACAAAGGCGACGATGATGATCAGGAACTCAAAGGGATATACCTGGGTGAAGAAGGCGCCGAGCACAGGAATGGACGAGAGTCCCGGCACCGTGATGCGCTTCGACACCGACAGGATGAACTTGTCCGAGGCCGCTCCGAAGGCGGTGCGGTTGATGGCCTTCGTGAGAAACGAGGTCAGCGCCATTGCCAGGATATTGATCACGACGCCGCTGATGACCTGGTTGGCCTTGAACTTGATGCAGAGCACCGCGTGGACGCAGGCATAGAGTCCGCCGCCCAGAGCGGCGAAGACAAAGGCCAGGACCTTGGTCTGGGAGTCCGCTGCCCCTGCCGCTGCCGCAACCGTCGCCGCAAGTGCACCGATAAAGGCGCCCATGCCCTGCAGACCCTCCAGCGCAAGGTTGGTCACGCCGCTCTTCTCCGAGTAAATACCGCCGATTGCCATGATGAAGAGAGGGAGGGCAAAACTCATCCCGTCGATAATGATGTTATTGATCATCGTTAAATTCATGCCGCTTCCCCTCCTTTTGCCGCTTTCTTCTCCTGCCCGCTCTTCTTCCTTCCCGCGATGGCGATGAAGAAGGCGCTGCACGCCGAGAACAGCAGGATGAGGCCGGTGATCACCGAAGCGATCTCGGATTCCAGGCCCTGCTGCGAGCTCATGTACGTGCTTCCCTTGGCAATCACCTGAATTAAGAACGAGGAGAAGAGGATTCCGACCGGATCGACATTGCCGAGCAGGCACACGGCAATCGAGTCAAAACCGGTGGACACAAGAGTTTTGGGCTGAATCGAGGCGAAGTAGCCCAGGTAATAGGACACGCCCGCCAGTCCCGCGAGTGCCCCGGAGATGGCCATCGAGATGACCATGGAGCGGCCGACGCGGATTCCCGCGTAGCCCGCAGCCGTCCGGTTAAGGCCCACTGCCTTAAGCTCGTAGCCAAGGACGGTTTTGTCCAGCACGATCTTCACCGCGACGGTGCAGATAACCGCAAGCACGAATGCCAGCGGAATGTTGAATTTGTAGCCGCCGATCAGCACGTCCTGAAGCGTCAGCCTGGCCGCCGGGGAGATGTTCTTCGACTGCCTGGAGACCGGGTCGACGAACCTGGTCTGGATGAAGAAACTGATGACGTACTCCGCGATGTAGTTGAGCATAATGGAGCTCACCACCTCGTTGATATTGAAGCGGTACTTAAGAAAACCGATGAGGGCGCCGACCGCCATTCCCGCCACAATGCCGATGAGGATAACCAGCGGCTTCGCGGCGGCAGGAGCAAGGCCTGAATAGCCCACTATGATGGTCGCCAGGAAACCCGCGGTCAGCATCTGGCCGGAGATACCGATGTTGAAAAGCCCGGTCTTCATCGCCACCGCGCAAGCGAGGGCCGCGAAGATCATCGGGGTCCAGAAATCGACAAAACTGGCGAGATCGGTAAACATCGCCCGTCCCGCCGCGTATTTCGCCTTGGGAGCGAGCCCGCTGCCCTGCAGCAGGTTGTAGTAGGCCGCAAGAGGATTGCGGCCGAGGACCAGCATGACCACGGCACCTGCCAGGAGGCTGAGGAGCACAGCAAGCAGAGCTATGCGCCGGTAAATTCTTTTATCCTGCATGATTAACCCCCTCCCTTCAGGACTGCCTTACGCCCATCATGTACTCGCCGAGCAGCGCCGTAGTGTATTCCTCCGCGGGAGCGACCCTGCCGAAGCGGCCGCTGTAGATTACCGCGATGGTGTCCGAGAGGGCCTGCACCTCGTCCAGCTCGAGCGAAACAAGCAAAACCGCCTTGCCTTCATCCCGTTCCTCGACGATCTGGCGGTGGATGTTCTCAATCGCGCCGATATCCAGGCCGCGGGTGGGCTGCACAACAATGCACAGGTCCGCGTTCTGCTCGAGCTCGCGGCCGATGCTGGCCTTCTGCTGGTTTCCTCCGGACATGGAGCGCACCATCGTGTCGCCGCCGTTCGCGGAGCGGATATCATACCGTTCGATGAGTTTTGATGAGTTCTCCTCAAAAACCTTCTGCTTGAGGAATCCTTTTTCCTCGAAGGGAGACTCGAAGTAATCCTTCAGCCCGAGGTTGTCCCTCAAGGTGAAATCCAGGATCAGGCCCACCGCCTGCCGGTCCTCCGGGATGTAGGAAACGCCGCCCAGGATCCTCTGGCGCACGGTATAGTGGGTGATATCCCTGCCGTTCAGCGTGATGCTTCCGCTCTTTGCCTTCATCAGGCCGGCGACGGCATCGGCGATCTCCGTCTGTCCGTTGCCGGAGACGCCGGCGATCGAGAAGATCTCTCCCTTGTGAATCTCGAAGGAGACGTCATTCACCACCGGGTAGTGCTCCTCGTTCTCCACCACCAGGTTCTTCACCTGGAGCACGGTCGCGCCGAAGTGCGCCGGCGGCTTCTCCGTGGTGAGCGATACCTCATGGCCGACCATCAGGGCCGCCATCTCCTTCGCGTCCATGCCCGGGACGTCGCGGACGTCGATGAGTTTTCCCCTGCGGAGGATGGCGCAGCGGTCGGCGACCTTGCGGATCTCCTCCAGCTTGTGGGTGATGAGGATGATGGTCTTGCCTCCGTCCCGCAGGGCGCGGATGATGTCCAGGAGCGCGTCGATCTCCTGGGGAGTCAGCACTGCGGTGGGCTCATCAAAGATCAGGATCTCCGCGTTGCGGTAGAGCATCTTTAAAATCTCCACGCGCTGCCTTGTGGAGACATTCACGTCCTCGATCACCGCCTTCGGGTCCACCTCCAGGCCGTACTGCCTGGAGATCTCCGCGATCTCGCGGTTCGCCCTCTCCTCATCCACCACAGGGATAAATCCCAGAAGCTTCTTCTTCGGCTCAGCCCCGAGGACGATATTCTGCGCGATGGTGTAGTTGGAAACCAGCTTGAAATGCTGGTGAACCATTCCGATATTCAGACTCGCCGCGTAAGACGGGGAAGAAATGGTTTCTTTCTTCCCTCTGATCCAGATTTCTCCCTCATCGGGCTCATACATGCCGAACAGCATGCTCATCAGCGTGCTCTTTCCGGCGCCGTTCTCCCCAAGCAGTGCGTAAATCTCGCCTTTCCTTATCTGGATGGTGACATCCTGATTGGCGACGATACCGGGGAAGCGCTTGGTAATATGCCGCATCTCAACGATATACTCTGACTCCATTCCTCCGCCTTCCTGCATAACCAGAGTCTTAACTGCATTCATGACCCGCACATACGGCCTTCTCTCAAAATAAAGAGCACGGCAGCTCATGCCGCCGTGCCCTTATCTTACCTTATGCCGATTAGTTCAGTCCAACGAAATCATCGGGGGTCGTGCCACCGAAGTTGGAGGGAGGAACGATCTCGCCGCTCTTGACCTTTGCAAAGGCCTCGCTGATCTTCTCGATGGAATCAGCGGAGAGCTGGCATCTGCCCTCGGCAGAGACGAAGCCGGTGGAATCGGTATCCGCGCCAAGAAGAGCGTTCTCACCCGCGAAGGTGCCGTCCGCGATCTTGTTCAGCTGGATCTCGTCGTTCATGTCCATGACCTTAAGAACAGAGGTCAGGATGATGTTGGAATCGCCGTTTACGCCGTCGTCGAACTGGTCGACATCGCAGCCGATGACATAGACGCCCTCAGCCTCTTTCGCAGCGGTAAACACGCCGTTGCCGGAGCCGCCCGCGGCGACCAGGATCACATCGCAGCCCTCATCGATCAGGGCCTTGCCGACGACCTTGCCGGTTGCCTCATCCGAGAAACCGCCGATGTAGTTGCCGCCGACGTTCGCGCCGGTGACATCGGTTCCCGCATAGGAGGGAAGCTCAACGATCTCCGCCTCGGTTCCGTAGTTCTTGTTGGCGTAGTTCACGCCCGCCATGAAGCCGTACTGATAGTTGACGTTGGAAGGATAGGCAATGCCGTTGACCACGGCGACCTTGTTGGTCTTGGTCTCAAGGGCGGCAGCAACGCCGGCGGCGAAGCCGGACTCCTGCTCCTTGAACTGCATTGCGTAGACGTTGTCATAAACCTGCTCCGCGCCTTCCGCATTGGTGGGATAAGCGTCCACAAGGATGAACTTCACGTCCGGGTTCTCCTCGGCGACAACGCCGATGCCGGCGAACTGGAAGCCGTCGCAGACGATGACGTCATAGTCGGCAACAACGTCCTGCACCAGCTGGATGCAGGCGGAGACATCACCGGTCTCCTCGCGCAGAGGGGTGACCTTGCTGTCGGGATGGTTCTCGATGAACGCCAGGATGCCTTCGTAGTTGTTCTGGTTGAAGGAACCGTCATCCACGCCCGAAGGGGAGGACACGATCGCGATGTTGAGTCCCGCACCGGCGGTCTCTTCCGCAACCTCTTCCACAGCCTCAGCGACTTCTTCGACCGCTTCCTCTACTTCCTCAGCAGCCTCCTCGACAGCCGCAGCGGGCTCACTCGCAGCGGGAGCAGCAACAGGAGCGCCGCAGCCTGCCAGGGTCATCGCCAGGACGCCGGCCGCAGCAAGTAAACTGATCAGTTTTCTCTTCATAATAACCTCCGTCAGAATGAGAAGCACCCCGCACCATGCGGCGCGCAATCACGCCAAATATTATAAAATACGCAGAGCTAATTAACAATCGCGAATAAACAGCTGAACCGACGTTTCCAGACATCATACATGCTTCGCTTGTCCGGTGCTCCCGGGACCGTTCGCACTCTGAGCTCAGCGCGGCGGCGCCGCAAGGGTACTTCGGAACAGGCGCCTTTGATTTACTCAGATCTCGAACATCAGGTCCCCGTACGTCGGGAACGGCCACTCCCTCTTGTCCACCAGCATCTCCAGCGCGTCCGCCGGCGTCCTTAATGCCTTCATCGCGGGCTTCACCTGGTCCTTGTAGAGGCAGGCCTGCTTCTTCGCGCGCTCGATTGTATCCGTCTTCAGGCTCTCCGCCTTGAGCGTCAGCTTCTTCAGCGTGTCCAGGGCGCCCTGCATCTCGTCAATAAGGGAGACAATTTCTTTCAGCCTCTCCGTTTCCGCCGCGGAGGAAAGTCCCACCGCGTTCAGCGCGGAGACCGAGGAAGCGAGCTCGCCCGCGTAGTGCATGCAGGCGGGAAGGATCTGCTTCCCGGCCATGTCGATCATGGTCAGTGCCTCGATGTTGATGGTCTTGGAGTAGGTCTCGTAGGTGATCTCCTCCCGGCTTAGGAGCTCGCTCCGGGTAAAAATCCCGAACCTCTCAAAGAGGGCCACAGCCTTGTCCGTGGTCAGCGCGGACGCCGCCTCCACCGTGCCCGGGATGTTGGGAAGCCCGCGGCGTGCGGCCTCCTTCACCCACTCCTTCGCGTAGCCGTTGCCGTTAAAGATAATGCGCTGGTGCTCGATGAAGTTTTTCTTCAATAAGTCGTGGACCGCCATCGGCAGATTGTCCGACTTCTCCAGCTCGTCCGCCGCGTCGGAGAAGGCTTCCGCGACGATGGCGTTAAGAATGGTGTTGCAGCTTCCGATGGAATCCGCGCTTCCCACCATCCGGAACTCGAACTTGTTGCCGGTGAAAGCAAAGGGTGAAGTCCTGTTGCGGTCCGTCGCGTCCTTCACCAGGTCCGGAAGCGTGGATACGCCGGTTTTTAACACGCCGCCCTTGATGTGCTTGTCCGCCGCGCCGGTCTCCACCAGCTGGCGCACCACGTCGGCGAGCTGCGCCCCGAGGAACACGGAGATAATCGCGGGCGGCGCCTCGTTTTCGCCGAGACGGTGGTCATTGCCCACATCGGAGGCACTCTGCCTTAAGAGATCCGCGTGGACATCCACAGCCTTCAGGATGCAGGAGAGAATGAGGAGGAACTGAATGTTCCGCTCAGGGGATTCGCCCGGATCCAGGAGGTTTATCCCCGTGTCTGTCTGCAGGGACCAGTTGTTGTGCTTGCCCGAGCCGTTCACGCCGGCAAAGGGCTTTTCATGCAGAAGGCAGCGGAGCCCGTGATGGATCGCCACCCGCTTCATCGCCTCCATGATGATCTGGTTGTGATCGCAGGCGATGTTGGCGTTCTCATAGATCGGGGCAAGCTCGTGCTGGGCGGGAGCCGCCTCGTTGTGCTGGGTCTTGGCGGGAACGCCGAGCCTCCAGAGCTCATCGTTCAGGTCCTTCATGTACGCGCCGATCCGCTCGCGGATGACGCCGAAATAGTGATCCTCCATCTCCTGGCCCTTCGGCGCGGGGGCGCCGAAAAGCGTCCTGCCCGAATAGATGAGATCGGGGCGCTTCAGGTAGGTGTCCTTGTCCACCAGGAAGTACTCCTGCTCCGCGCCGACGCAGGTCAGCACCTTCTTCGACTCGGTATCGCCGAAGAGACGCAGGAGGCGCAGCGCCTGGTTGTTCACCGCCTCCATGGAACGCAGGAGGGGAGTTTTCTTGTCCAGAGCCTCGCCGGTGTAGGAGCAGAACGCGGTGGGAATGCAGAGGGTGTATCCCGCGGAGGTCGCCTTGAGGAAGGCCGGGCTGGTGACGTCCCAGGTGGTGTAGCCCCTGGCCTCGAAGGTGGATCTCAGCCCGCCGGAGGGGAAGGACGAGGCATCAGGCTCGCCCATGATCAGCTCCTTGCCGGAGAACTCCATGAGCATGTGCCCCTCCTCATCCGGAGGGGTGACGAAGGAGTCGTGCTTCTCCGCGGTGATCCCGGTGAGCGGCTGGAACCAGTGGGTGTAGTGCGTCGCCCCCTTCTCGATCGCCCAGTCCTTCATCGCCTTCGCCACCACGTCGGCGTCGGCGCGGGACAGCTCCGGTCCGCCCTGCATCGCCGAGCGGAGCTTGGCGTACACCGGCTTGGGAAGCCTCTCCCGCATCTTGCTCATGGTGAACACATTCTCACCGAAAATTGCCTCTACATTTGCTGTCATGGATTCGCTGTTCATAGAACCTCTCTGATCTCCGGCGGCGCCGGCTCGTATTTTTGCTGCAAGATACGATGCACTAAACGGCCCGAAATGTCAAACAGTTCTGAGGATATCTCCCTCCTCGGGCTGTTCGGAGAGCCTCGCCCAGAGCACCTGCCCCGGATGCGGCGCGTCGGGCACCGGGATGCCGTCCTCCGTTCGGAGCTCCAGGACCTTCGCCCGCACGTCCCTGCCGTCCGGCTTCATGATCTCGATCTCATCGCCTGTGCGGAACTTGTTCTTCTGCGAAAACTTCCCCGCCCCGCCGGGCGCGGCTTCCGCCACCGTGCCGAGGTAGACCGCCTCGCTCTGATAGATGTTGTTATCATAGACCATCGACGTCTCGTTCGGCTTCCCGAAATAAAAGCCCGTCGTGAAATCCCGGTAGGTGCACTTGCGGATCTCCTCCCGGTACCAGTCCAGGTTCGCCCGGTATTTCTCTTCGCTCTCAAAGAAGTCGTCGATGGCCCTGCGGTAGGTCCTTGCCACCGTCGCGATGTAAAGCGCGGTCTTCATCCGCCCCTCGACCTTCCAGCTGTCCAATCCGGCGTCCACCAGCTCCGGGATGTATTCGATCATGCAGAGATCCCGGGAATTCATGATGTAGGTTCCGCGCTCGTTCTCCCATACCGGGAGGTACTCCCCCGGCCGCTTCTCCTCCATCAGTGCATAGGTCCAGCGGCAGGGATGAGCGCAGGCGCCGCGGTTCGCGTCCCTTCCGGTGAAGTAGTTCGAGAGCAGGCACCGCCCGGAATAGGAGATGCACATCGCGCCATGGACGAAGGCCTCCATCGCGAGCTCCGGATCCGTGTGCTCCCGGATGTGCTTAATCTCCTCAAGGCTCAGTTCCCTTGCGCATACCACGCGGGAAGCCCCCAGGCCGTGCCAGAAATTAAAGGTGGCATAATTGGTATTGTTGGCCTGCGTGGAGATGTGGAGCTCCGCTTTGGGGCAAAACTTCTTCGCAAGCATGAACATCCCGGGATCCGCGATGATCAGCGCGTCCGGGCCGATGCCGGACAGCTCTCTGAAGTACTCCTCCGCGCCCTCAAGATCCGCGTCATGGGCAAGGATGTTCGCGGTGACATGCACCTTCACCCCTCTCTTATGGGCGTAGTCCACGCTCTCCGCCATCTCCTTCATGGTGAAGTTCTTCGCCTTTGCCCTGAGCCCGTAGGCCTCGCCTCCGATATAAACCGCGTCCGCCCCGAAGTGCACCGCTGTGCGGAGCACCTCCGGGGAACCTGCGGGAATAAGCAGTTCCGGTTTCTTCGTCATATTCCGTTACCCTAAAGCAAATCCGCTGGTTTGTTCCCTGCCTTATGCGCCTGCAGCAGACCTGAATATACAGGAGCTCCGGCATATGCCGGAGCTCCTGTAATGATTTACTCGTAATCCGCGGAAAGAATGTCCAGTATCTCCTGCGGGAGCATCTCCGTGTTCAGCGTGTAGGTTCCCGGGCAGATCTTTCCGTGCGCGTCCGAGAACAGCTCCTGTATCCGGAAGACCAGCGCGTCGTTGACGAGCCCCTTCTCCTTGAGCAGTTTTCCCACGTCAGACACCGACATGTCCGAGCTGACCGTCACCGTGACGTCGTGCCCCCTGCCCGGGGAGTCCGCCGCGGTCGGCGAAAATATGCTGTACCCCAGCCCGTATGCCTCCTTCGCCTTGCTGATGCAGAACATGACCAGCACGAGGATAATCACGTACTTCATCACGGATGCAATAAGGTCGGGAATTGCCTGATTGGTTTTCACTTCCGGTCCTCATCGCTGCCCTTCCGGCAGCGCCTCCCGCCCGCGGGCGGACATGCATGAACTAAATCTCCAGGATCATCGGCATGATCATGGGCCTGCGCTGGGTCTTCTTCCAGAAATAGTCGGAGAGCTCCTCCCTGACTACCGTGCGGTACTTGTTCCAGTCGGAGATCCCCCTGGCCATCGCCGCCTCTACGGCATCCCTTGCCACCGCGGTGGCGGTGTCGATGAGCTCCTGCGACTCCTTCAGATAGACGAAGCCTCTCGAGGTGATCTCCGGTCCGGAGACCATCTCCCCGTTGTAGGAGTCGATGGCAAAGGCAACGACTACGACGCCGTCCTCCGCCAGGTGCTGCCTGTCCCTCAGGACCACGTTGCCGACATCGCCGACGCCGAGGCCGTCCACCATGATCTCGCCGGTCTGCACGCGGCCGGTGACCTCCGCGCCGTTCTCATCCAGCTCCAGCACGTCGCCGGAGTGAAGAATGAAGATATCGTCCGCATCGAAGCCCAGATCCTCAGCGATTCTCGCCTGCGCCATGAGGTGCTTCAGCTCCCCGTGGACGGGAATGGCGAATTTCGGCTGCACAAGCGTGTATATCAGCTTGATCTCCTCCTGGCAGGGGTGTCCGGAGACGTGGACGTCCGAGGAAATCACCTGCGCGCCTTTCATCAGAAGCGAGTTGATCACGTGGGTCACGGCCTTCTCGTTGCCCGGGATCGGGTTGGAGGAGAAGATCACGGTGTCCCCGTGCCCGATGGTGATCTTCCTGTGGGTGCCGTCCGCCATCCTCGAGAGCGCCGCCATGGTCTCCCCCTGGGAGCCGGTGGTGATAATCACTGTCTTCTCGTTGGGATAGTTCCTCAGCTCATCCACGCTGATCAGCGTGTTCTCGGGGATGCTGATGCATCCGAGCGTCCTCGCCGTGTCGATGACGGTCACCATGCTGCGGCCCTCAACCACCACCTTGCGGCCGTATTTGTAGGCCGAGTTGATGATCTGCTGCACGCGGTCGACATTGGAGGCAAAGGTTGCGATGATGAGGCGCGAATCGCGGTGCTCGGAGAACAGGGCGTCGAAAGTTTTGCCCACCGTCTTCTCCGAGGCGGTAAAGCCGGGACGCTCCGCGTTGGTGGAATCACACAGCAGCGCAAGCACGCCCTCTCTCCCCAGCTCGGCGAAGCGCTGAAGGTCGATCGCATCTCCGAAGACCGGGGTGTAATCCACCTTGAAGTCGCCGGTGTGCACCACCACGCCCGCAGGAGAGGTGATCGCGAGCGCCGCGGCATCGACGATGCTGTGGTTCGTTTTGATGAATTCCACCTCGAACTTTCCAAGGGAGATGGTCTGGCCGAACTGCATGACATGTCTCTCGGTGCGGTCCAGAAGCTCATGCTCCTTTAACTTGTTCTCGATGATTCCCATGGTCAGGCGCGTCGCGTAGATCGGTACGTTGATGTCGCGGAGCACGTAGGGAAGGGCGCCGATGTGGTCCTCATGGCCGTGGGTAATGACAAAGGCCTTCACCTTGTCCAGATTGTTGTAGAGATAGGTGACATCCGGAATCACAAGGTCGATTCCGAACATGTCATCCGTCGGGAACTCCAGCCCGCAGTCGACGACGACGATGCTGTCGTCATACTCGAAAGCGGTGATGTTCATTCCGATTTCCTCCAGGCCTCCCAGAGGAATGATCTTCAGCCGGTGTCCCTGTTCCGTAGTTTTACTAAAATTGTTCAAGCCTTCTCCTTATAACTATTTCCTTATTCCAGATCAATCCCCAGATCGTCCAGGGTATCCCGGAACAATTCGGCGACCGCCGCCATCTCCGCGTCGTCCGAGACGAACTCATAGACAGCTTCCTCGTCGTCCTCCGCGGAGCGGTCGATCAGGATGTAGGCCTCTCCCTCCACGTCGCCGCCGACCTCATCGGGGTCGGAGTCCGTGACGATGAGGTAGTGCGAGCCCCTGAGCGTCGCCTCATCCAGCACGTAGAAATCCACGGGCTCATCCTCGCCCTCCGGGATAAAAGTGATCTTTGATGTATTTAAATCCATGTTGTTCTCCGGTGTTCAGACCTCGGGGAATCTGCCGGCCCTCCAGTCGGCGAGCTCTCCGGGGTGATTGTTCATGTATTCCTGCAGGATCATCTGCGCCGCGAGCTGGTCCACGACGCGCTTCTTCTCCTTGCGCCCGCGGACGTTCATCTCGTCCAGGAGCTCATTGGAGGCAACAGTTGTAAGCCTCTCGTCAGAGAGAACCACCGGGAGGCCGAGCCTCCTGCGGAGCCGGTCGGCGAATGCCTCAGTCAGCTTCGCCCGCTCGCTCATCGTGCCGTCCATGTTGAGCGGCAGTCCCATGATAATCAGTCGGACATCGTTCTCCGCGACCAGCACCTCAATGCGCTGCAGGGTGTGCCTCAGCATCATCTCCCTGTCCCTGAGGATCGTCTCCGCGGGATGAGCCATCATCATCAGCTCATCCGTCATGGCGACGCCGGTCGTCCTGGAACCGAAGTCCAGTCCCATAATCTTCATTGCTTCCTCCGCGCTCCGCCGCCTGCCGCGGCTCCGCGCCGTCCTAGCCGTCCCAGCGGTTCGTGTGGATGTAATGCTTCAGGATCTCCTCCACCAGCTCATCCCTCTCCACCTTCATGATCAGGCTGCGGGCGCCCATGTAGTTGGTGATATAAGTGGGGTCTCCCGACATGATATAGCCGACGATCTGGTTCACGGGATCGTAGCCCTTCTTGGACAGCGCCTCGTAGACGACGGAGAGCACCTTTTTCGCTGCGGTCTCCGGTTCCGCCTCTACCTTGAAATACTGGGTGTTGCCGAAGTCATCCTGATAGCCCATATTGTCGCGATTGCCGTAATCCGCCATATATACGCTCCTTCCTGTCCCTGATTGACAGAATATTCCAAATTTAAGTTTATTCCTTTTCGGGTTCTAATACAAGGCATGGCAGTCCCGCGGGTCCCTCCCGGAGGATGCCGCGCACGGTCATTCCGGCCTCCGCGCCCGGACACCCGGCGAGCACCTGGACATAGCGCGCCGTGCGGCCGATCCAGAACCTGCCGTCCTCAGGGATGCCGGCAAAACCTGTTTCCGGTTCCTCCTGCCCCGCCTTTCCCGCGGCAAGCTCGCTCTGCGTCCTGCGGTACAGCTCCTTAAGTCCTGTCTCCTCCTCGAGAAGAACCTCCGCCTTCTCTCCGATAAACGACCTGCGGAACTCCTCCGAGCGGTCGCGGATCAAAGCCTCCAGCCGGTCGGAACGCTCCGCCTTCACGCTGTCCGGCACCTGGTCCGGCATCACCGCCGCAGGGGTTCCTCTCCTTTTCGAGTAGCGGAAGACGTGAATCTCATAGAAATCGATCTCCTTAAGAAAGGCATAGGTCTCCGCGAATTCCTCCTCCGTCTCCCCGGGGAAGCCGACGATGACGTCGGCGGTCAGTGCCGGCCGGTCATACGCCGCCCTGAGCCTCCGGACGCCCTCGCGGAAATCCTCCGCGGTGTACTGCCTGCGCATGCGGGCGAGAGTTGCGCTGCTTCCGCTCTGCAGCGAGAGGTGAAAGTGCGGGCACACCCTGGGCAGGGCGGAAAGCCTCTCCACGAAGTCCTCCGTGAGAATGCGGGGTTCCAGCGAGCCCAGGCGGATCCTCTCCATCCCGGGAACCGTGTCCAGAGCCTCGATAAGGTCGATGAGACGGGACCTGCGTTCCGGATCCAGGTCCATCCCGTAGGAGCTGATATGAATCCCGGTCAGCACGATCTCCTTTATTCCCCTCTTGGCAAGTCCCCGGACCTCCTCCAGGATATCGGCGCTCCCGCGGCTGCGGATGCGCCCCCTGGCGTAGGGAATAATGCAGTAGGTGCAAAACTGATTGCAGCCGTCCTGGATCTTGACATAGGCCCTCGTCTGTCCGGGCGAGATCAGTGTCATTCTCTCGTACTCCGGATGTCCGGAAAGCTCCGCCACCTCCCGGTCCATGATCTCCCTCGTTCCCCGGGTGAGGGCCTCCTCCACCAGTTCGACGATGCGGGACTTCCGGTTGTTCCCGACAAGGAGATCCACCGCGCCGTCCGCCTCGAGTTTTGCCCGGTCCGTCTCGACATAGCATCCGGCAGCAACCACCAGGGCACCGGGATTGAGTTTTTTTGCGCGGTGCAGCATCTGGCGGCTCTTCCTGTCAGCGATGGCGGTAACCGTGCACGTATTCACGACATAGACGTCCGCGGAGCTCTCGAAGGGTACGATCTCGTAGCCGGCCTCCTTAAAGGCCTGGATCATGACGTCCGTCTCGTAGCTGTTCACCTTGCATCCAAGGTTATGAAATGCGGCTTTTCTCATTTGTGTTAAGGCGCTGTTCGTATTACAATAGATGCGGATAATCACATCCCGACCCGCGGGATTTGAAATACCGTCAACACATACCAAAGGAGGACGCTTCCAAACATGAAAACCGTAAAGATTTCCCTCAATTCCATCGACAAGGTCAAGGCTTTCGTGAACGACATCACGAAGTTTGATTATGACTTCGACCTGGTCTCCGGGCGCTATGTCATCGACGCCAAGTCCATCATGGGTATTTTCTCTCTCGATCTCTCCAAGCCGATCGACCTGAACATCCATGCGGAGGATGGCATTGACGAAGTGCTCTCCATCCTTAAGCCCTATATCGTCGGCTGATCGCCGGCAATCCGGGCCGTCCCGGCAGCTAAGCTGTCCCGGGGTTCATGCGCTGAATACCTGTCCCGCCTGCGGAGCCCCGCAGGCGGGACTTTTGCGCGTCAGCAATGAGCCATGCGCGTTC
>JAEEGL015884791.1_pt1 | contig 19154 bp, 23 predicted proteins | sample 9134231 | NCBI WGS metagenome assembly JAEEGL01 (sample SAMN16246548, study PRJNA631951) | gut metagenome | biome: gut microbiome; feature: rumen; material: fiber-attached | host: Bos | place: Iran: Karaj | collected 2018-10 | reverse complement strand
TTTCTTCTTTCTCTATTTTCTTTATTGAAGAACTATTTAAATCTATATCAGGATTAATATTATTGCTATCTAAATTAATAGAGGTAGTAGCTGTATTGATAGTTTTTATAGCTTGATCAATATTATTGTGGTTAATACTTGAATCTGATGTTGTAATGGTATTTATTAATTTAGAAGGATCTAAATTAATATTAGATAAAGTAATATTTGAATCTACTTTATCTATATTGTCTCCATTTATGGAATTAATAGCTAGTTTACTATCTTCATGCTTTTGTCTATAATTTGCTTCATTTAATTCTTTTAATGAATTTATATATGTAGTTATTTTTTCTATATATGTTTCATTTTTACTTTTAACACCATTACTATTAGTAATTCCTAAACTATCGTTAATACTATCAAAGTATTGAATTTTTAAATTTTCTATGAGCGTAGAAATAGAAGATAGATTTATTTGATTAGTTTCTAACTCAAATAGTTTAGACATTAGATTTTGAATATCAGTTAATTTACTTATATTATTTTCAGCTGTTGTATAATTTATCTCTATTGTCTTACTCATATTATCCCTTCTTATTCTTTATTAATTATTGTATTTACGTCTTCTAACATATCATTTGTTAATTCTATATAACTGTTTTGAGCATTAGTTAAAAAGTCTATATAAGAATTTAATGCTGATTTTATGTTAGTTGTTTTAGATTGCAAAAATTCATATTTTGTTTTTAAACTAGGTGATGTGGGAGTAGATTCTTGATTAGAAAACTCTGACCAACAAGATGTTATATCGATACTTTCTATATTATCTAGTGCCGTATTTATTTCTTCTATGTAACCCATTATTTTTGTTCGTGGCGCAGATAGTAGGGTAGAATCGAATAGTTTATTATTGCTCATTATTAAGTCCTTCTATACACGTATTTACTATAGATTTATAATCATTAGCTATACCTTTAATATATGTAGATATGTGGTTATATTCTTCTGAATATTTTTTAACTATATCGAGAGTTTTTTTAAATGAGTTAACATATTTTTCACTATCTTGGCCAATCCAACCTGACCATTCTAAGTTAAGTACTCTTACTATATTACTTATGGCATTATTGATTTTTCTGCAATTGCTAGATATGGTAAGAGCATTATTTTCTAGATTTTCATAGTCTACTTGTAAATCGATATTCTCCATTTTTCTAATCACCTACTATATGTTTATATTATATCAAAAAAAAAGACATTATAACATAGTTAATAATATCCTTTATAACATATTTATTACATTTTTAATTAAGCGGTGTTGTCCCTGTAGTTGTTGCCCCTGTAGTTTTTTCTACATATTTATCTACAGCAGTCTTAATTTGTTCAGTAGATTCTCTCCATGAAGAATCGATATTAACAATACTATCACAGATTTTTCTAATTTCAGCACATATTGCTTTTACATCTACATCAAAGCTTACTGCTTTTAAACTAGTTTTTAAAGATTCTCCTACGCCACCACCTGTAAAACACGCATCAACGATAGTATCCCAAGCATCCATTGCTCTATCATGTGATGTAGTTATTTCATTTATACAAGAATTAATATTATCTACTAGAGCACTAGCAGCTTCGCTACTATAGCTCATAGATTTAATTGTTTGTTCTTCAGCCATATTATTTTTCCTTTCTATTATTGAATTGCTTCATCAATTTTCTTTTTTATATTGTTTTGTGTATTTTGAAGTGCTTGATTAATAGCAGGTAATAGCTCAGTTTTAATTTTATCTAATTCAGTTTTACAAGCTTCTAATTTTTTAATTGGGCCATTTTCACTATTGACATATGTTGTTGATAGATATGTTGCATCTTCTGTATTAATTACATCTTTGAAACTTTCTAGATATGTTTTAAGACTATCAATTGCATTACCAAAATTAGTAGATTGAGTGTTAAATTCATTCATACTTTCTTCTAGTTTTTCAGCGTCTACTCCTATGCTGAAATCAGTAGTAAAGCTGGTTGGCTTTGTATATTGTTGATCTTCCATTGTATCATTCCTTTCCATATTTCTAAGTTAATTATATCGTATTTTTTCTATAAGTTAAATAAAATTATTGTGTTATAATATTTTTGATAGGAGAATTAGCCGTGAAACCAAGGATTAAGTTTGAAAATTTAGGTTTACAAGAAAACATAGAAATTGTAAAGTGGGCTTTTTATGAAGATAATGGTGTTTTAAGTGTTCATGATTATACAATTGATTATTTCCCTCTATTAGCTAGTGTTTCTTTAGATACTGATAAGAAAGTTGTAGAAGAATTAATTAAAGAAGTAGTTACTAAGGATTATAAGAAATATGAAAAAAGAATTAAGGAAGAAACTAAAAGGTATGAAAGTATTTGGCAAGAATATAGTGACAGATATTTTGAGGAATTGGTTAAATATTTAGGTATTAGTTGTGATAGAGTAATAATAGCTAAAGTGGGTTTAATACCAGTATTTCCTAGATATCTAGATGATTTTACTTTTTGCTTTTGTACTGGATTAGATGAAAAGAAGGTAATTAGTACTATAGCACATGAGTCATTACATTTTTTATGGTTCTTAAAATGGAAAGAGTTATATCCTGATTGTAAGAGAAGGGAATATGATTCACCTTATCTACCTTGGCAATATAGTGAGATGGTAACGGATCCTATATTAAATAATGAACCTTTTAAAGATATTCTTAATATAGAAGAAAGAGGATATGATTCTTTTTATGAAATACGTGATGGTGAGTACTTAGTAATGGACAAATTAAGAAGTATTTATGCTGAAGATAAAAATATAGAATTTAAGATTAAAGAAGGATATGAATATATAAAACGTGTATTAGAAATGAATAATAACTTGAAGTATGAATATTATTATATTGAAAGTAAGAACGGTAAGAGTAATTGTGTTGTTAGAACTTGTTGTAAGTTATTTGAATTAGATTATGATATAGTATTTGATGAGTTATGTAATTTAACTAAGGAATTAAATTGTGAATCATTTAATGATGTAAAGGTGTTTGAAACATATTTAGAAAGGCACGGTTTTATAAAAGAAGAATTTAAGAGTGATAAGATAATAAAAGATATAGTTTTAGATAAGGGAGAATATGTAATATTTTGCTATGATAAGAAAGAATATTATCATATGATTCCTATTATAGATAATATAATATATGATAAGAGTGATGAGTGTTTAGATTTATATGTTATAAGTTTATATAAAAGGAATGGTTAAAATGATTACAACAAAAAGATTTAATATAGAAACTGATTTAGAAATGTTAGAAGAATACTTAAGAAATCAGTATTTAAAAAATAGAAATATGACATCGTGGTTACCAGAAAGACTACACGATTTATTATTTCGTATGGAAGCACAAGAAAAAGATGCTGGAAGACCTTGCTCTAAAGAATATATATATTTATGGGAAGATAATGGTAATATTGTTGGTTGTATTTTACCAGATGGGGATGCAATATATATAAGTATTAAGAATGGGTATGAAGAATTATATAAAGTAATAGTTAAATATGCTGAAGATAATTGTCGACCATTATTTAAAAAAGATGAAGATGGTAGAATAGATTTTTTAGTAATAGCTCATGATAGTTTAGAATATTGTCGAGAGTATTTAGAAGAAAATGGTTATGTTAGAGATAAAGAAGAAGATTATGATAATTATGTATATCCACAAGAATTAGATGTATCTATTGATTTACCAGATGGATTTAGATTAGTATATGGTGATGAATATAATAATGAAGATAATAAATGGAGTGCTTGTAATTTGGGATTTCATCCAGATTTAGAAAAACCTAATTATCGAAATTGTATGAGTGCTTATAATTTAAGAAAAACTTCATCTATGTATGGGGATAGCTTTGAATGTTTAGTAATAGATGAAAATGAAAAAGAAGGAAACAATGTATGTTCTTATTCATTTGTGTATGTTGATAAAAAATCTAAAACCGCATTTATTGAACCAGTAAGTACTAGAGAAAAATATAGACATAAAGGAATAGGTACAGCAATGATGCATGGTATTATGTTAAAATGTAAGGAATTAGGTATTGAAAAATGTTATGTTAATTCTTATGATTGGCGAAGAAAGTTTTATAATGCAGCAGGGTTTACAACAGAAGATGTAATTGGTTGTTATCATAAAAAAATATAGGAGTTGATAGTGCTTGAAAGAAACATTTAGAAATTTAAAAAGAGTATATAAAAGATATGGTAAAGATTATAAGTCTTCTTTAATAAAGATATTCATATTTAGTTTGTTTGGAATTGTAACTAATATATGTATACCTTTACTAGCTGCTAAATTTATTATTCATTTTACTGCTTCTAAGTTTAAGCAAGCTATATATATGGCTTTAGTTATATTAATAGTATATGGAATAGAAAATATTAAAATACTATTGATAAGAAAGAATAATCAAGTATTTAGAAGAGGAACTGTAAGAAATATACAGATGTCTTTGGGAAGAGAAATACTTTCTTTAGATCAAGAAACATTAGATGCTAATTCTAGTGGTACTTTTATTCAAAGGTTAACAAATGATACTGAGAAGATGTCAAGAATATTTACTAATGGCATGGTAATTATTATTAAGTTTTTATCTGCTATAGGTTCTTTCATAGCAATATTAATAATAGATTATCATATGTTTTTGTATTATTTAGCAGCTTCTTTGATATTGTCTGTTTTAAATTATATTAAGAATGAAAAAGTAGGAGAAAAAGATAAAGAATTTAGGAAAGAAAGCGATAGAGTAGCAGGTCTTACGGGAGAATTAGTAAGAGGTGCTAGAGATATAAAAATGTTATATGCTAAAGAAAGCTTTATGAAGAATTTAGATGAGAGAATATTAATTCAAAATGATAAGAACTTTGAGATGCGTAATATAGATATGAATTATAATTTATTTATAGGTTATATAAAGATAATATTAGAATTTGTATCAATATTATTATTAGTATTGTTGATAAAAAATAAGATATTAACAGTTGCTATAGCTATAGCTTTATATAATTATCGAAATACAGTATTAACAAATTTTATGGATATAGTATCAGAGTTATTTGAAGAATGTAAGAATTTTAATATATCTTCTGATAGAGTATTTGCGATAGTAAATAATAAAGAGTTTAAAAAAGAGAAATTTGGTAGTGAAGAGTTAGATAATATTAAAGGAGATTTTGAATTTAAAAATGTTTATTTTGGATATGGAGAAAATAAAGTATTAAAGGGATTAAACTTAAAGATTAATAGTGGTCATACATATGGAATAGTAGGTAAAAGTGGTAGTGGTAAAACAACTATGTTTAATCTATTAAATAAGTTATATGATATAGAATCAGGTAAAATACTTATTGATGGTATTGATATTAATGAATTAACAGAAAAGTCTATAAGAGGGAATATAACTATTATTAGTCAAAATCCTTATATATTTAATATGTCTATAAAAGATAATTTAAAATTAGTTAAAAGTGATGTAACTGATGAAGAAATAGTTACTTCTTGTAAGATGGCTTGTTTAGATGAGTATATAGAGAGTTTACCAGATAAATACGATACTATAGTAGGAGAAGGTGGAGTTAATTTATCAGGTGGTCAAAGACAGCGACTTGCTATTGCAAGAGCATTAGTACAAAATACTAAGATAATACTATTTGATGAAGCAACATCGGCTTTAGATAATGAAACACAAGCTAAGATACAGAAAGCTATAGATAATCTAAAAGGTAATTATACAATAATAATTATTGCTCATAGATTATCAACTATAGTTAATTGTAATAAGATATTTATATTAGATAAAGGTAAGATAAGTGATAGTGGAACACATGAATACTTAATAAAGAATAATAAGTATTATAAGAAGTTATGTGAAACAGAATTAGTAGAGAATAATTAATATGAATATAATATTTTTAGATGTAGATGGAGTAATAAATTCTATTAATAGATTAATTGAAGTATATAATGAAACGCATAGACCTCATTCTGGTTATGAATATCCTTTTGATGAAAAGTGCTTAGAAAACTTAAAAATGATAGTTGATGAAACAGATTCATACATAGTAGTTACATCTACTTGGAGAAAGCGATTAAAAGGTAAGATGGTATTGATGTCTAAATTGAAAGAGTATGGTTTAGATAAAAGAGTTATCGGTTTTACGCCAATACTTGGACGAAGAGAAGATGAAATAAATAGCTTTTTAAGTAAGTTAGATAAACCATATAAGTATGTTATTATTGATGATGATCTTGTACTTGATGATAATTTTGTAAAGGTGAGTACGCAGACTGGTTTAACTAGTGAAGATGCAAAAACAGCTATTAAAAAACTTGTTGATAAAAGAGATTTAAATGATAAAATATAATAAATGGGAGATGAAAAAATGGATTATGAAATTATAGGTGGAAGCTTTCCCGTTGTTGAATGTACTTTAGATAGTGGTCAGTCAATGATTACTCAAAGTGGTTCAATGGCTTGGATGGATCCAACAATTACAATGGATACTTCTACTAATGGAGGTATTGGAAAAGTTGTAGGAAGATTATTTACTAAAGAACATTTATTTCAAAATATTTATACTTCTACAAAAGATGGTAGTAAGATAGCTTTTGGTACTAGTGTACCTGGTTCTATAATGGCTATAGAATTAAAACCTGGAAAATCTATAGTATGTCAAAAAGCAGCTTTCTTAGCTTCTTATGGAAATATAGAATTATCTACTTTCTTTAATAAGAAGATAGGTGTAGGTTTGTTTGGTGGAGAAGGATTCATCATGCAAAGATTATCTGGAGAAGGTATTGTATTTATTGAAATCGATGGTTCAAATAAAGAATTTACTTTAAAAGAAGGAGAAAAGTTAATCTTAAGTAGTGGTTATTTAGTATCTATGGATGATACTTGTCAGATTGATGTTGAAACAGTTAAAGGACTTAAGAATATTTTCTTAGGTGGTGAAGGTATATTTAATACTGTTATTACTGGACCTGGTAAAGTAGTTGTTCAAACTATGCCTTTAGCTAGATTATCAAATAGTATTGCTGCTTATCTACCACTTCCAAGTTCAAGTGGATCTAGTACTGGAAATGATGCAGTAGATGCAGGTATTTCAATATTTAAAATGTTGAACAAAAAGAAATAGAAGGAGTGGATTATTTATCCACTCTTTTATGTTATAATAAGGAAGTATTAATGATGGAAATAGTAAGTATTATAAATAATGATAAATATTTAGATGAATATATTATATTATGTAGTAAAGAATGGGGTAGTAGTGATAATACTTTAGAGTTTATTCAAGATAAAAAGAAAAGAATGAAGGATAAAGTTATCGATGTCTTAGCATTATTAGATAATAAAGAAATGATTGGTTTTATTTCGTTGTTTAAATATGATGGTGAATATAGAAAAGACTTAACTCCTTGGTATGCTACTATGTACGTAAAAGAAGAATATAGAGGTAGGGGATACTCTAAGATATTAAATGATAGTTTAGTAGATAGAGCAAGAAAGGTAGGTTATGATAAGATATATTTAAAAAGTGATTTAGTAAATTATTATGAAAAGTATGGTGCTAAGTATATGGAAAAGCTTGGCAATGGAGAGAAATTATATTATATAGATTTATAGGAGAGTGAAAGAATGGAATATGTTTATCATGGGAGTAGTACTCATGGAATAAAAACTTTAATTCCTCATCAATCAACACATGGCAATTATGTATATGCTACACCTGATAGAGCTATAGCTATTATAATGTCTATGTGTTGCGGTAATGATAGTACTTATTATTTAGGAAGAGAAGGAAAAGATGAAAAATTCAATTTAGTGGAAAGAGTTCCAGGAGCATTTAAAAAAATGTTTAGTAATTCTTTTTCTTTGTATACATTAGATGCTAGTAAATTTAAAAATATTCATACGGGTTTTAACGAAGTAGTAACAGAAGAAGAAGTGGAAGTATTAAAAGAAGAAAGATATGACAGTTTATCTGATGCTATAGAAGAATTAAAAAATTCTGGTTTCATAAATGTTTATTATTATCCAGAAAGACCTGATTATATACCTGAAGATGATATGGATTTAGTTCAAGTGGTTAGAAGATATATATATGAAATGGGTAAAAAGTTAGGAGCAGGAGATATTGCTGCTTGGATATTCTTGCATCCAAATTTGGAAGAAGAGTTTAGAATTATTGCCAAAGAACAAGGTTTAGATATACCTTCTTATGAAGAAATATGTGAAAGATTTAATGAATTACAAAAGGCTAAACCTGATAGAGAATTTTTTGTTGAATGTGCAAACAAGATGCGGAAACTATTCAAAAATAGTTTAGATTAAGATGATTAATATACTAAACAAATCTTATTTAAGAGTTTGCTACTAAAGATATGGTATTAAAATTTAAATAATATTATTTATAATAATTATTTATACAAATATAAGAAAAATTATTAATAAAAATATCTTATATTATTATACAAAACTTGTTTAATAGAAGAAGGGCAAATCTATTGACTATTATCTTAATAATTTAGATAATTACATCAGATGGGAGGGATATGGTATGGCTCATATACCCTTAATAGATAGTACGAAAATTGATTGTTTAGATATATGTGGGTTTTGTCGCCCTAAAAAGCATTTTTAATATTACTTATTAAAAGTGCTTTTTGTTTTAAGCAAATATTGGGAAGGGAGTGAATGAGTAATTGATATATAAAAGAATAAATAAAAAGTTAATTGATAGTATTAATAATATTAATAGCAAAATAATTATAGAATTAGAAAATACGAAATATTTAAATAGTAATATATTGCATAAGATTAAAAATAGTAAATGTTATTTTAAAATATATGGTGGAATAAATGATATCGAGTATTTACCTAGATATGGTAAGAGAGTTACTTATTCACTTAAAGATATAAAAAAAATTATTAATGCTATAGAAGATATTGAAAGGGGAATGCCTTCTAATAAAATGGATATACTAGTCTATATCTATGATTATATTAGAAAGAGTATTAAGTATTGCAAAGAAGTAAAAAAAGATAGTTCTATTAGATCATTAAAAATACTTTTAACTAAGAAAGCAGTATGTTCTGGATATTCCTTATTATTAAAGGAATTGTTGGAACGACAAAATATTAAGTGCCAGTATATTAAATATTATAACCACATATGGAATAGAATATGCATTGATAGAAAATACTATGAAGTAGATATTACTTGGGATGCTTGTGTATATGAAAGATGTGCTAGTTCCAATTTTCATTTCTTTGCTAATAATAGAAAATTAAATAAAGAACATCATGGTATTTTGAATAGTTCTAATTATTTACATAATTATCTATTAAAAGATATAAAATTATTTACTCTTAATTTGGAAAGAGAAGATAGAAGTAAATATAAATTAACTATGTTACCAATTGGTATTAGGAAAAAGTATTATTTATATGAAGAAGCTAATTATAGAAGAATAATAAGTTCAGATGATGATTTTGAAATAATATATTCAAGAATGAATAGTTCGATTGTTAGTTCATATGTTAATTGCTTTTTTACTAAAGAAAGAATTAATAAATATTTTAATAATTCTTACTCTTATTTAGGCTATGGAATAATAAATAATAAATGCTTTTATAGAAAAAAGGGAGTAGATGAAAAATATATAAATAGAATAGATTATAGTAAAGATAAAATAGTTATAGATTCTATAGAAGGTAGTTATGAAATATCTAACGATTATGAAATGAGGGAGGTTTAAAGATGTTAAGAATACCTAAATTAGTAGTTTTAAATTTAACCACTGACTGTAATATGAGATGTAAATATTGTTATGCATCTGCTGGTGATAGACAGAACTATATGACTTATGAAACAGCTTTGAAAGCTATAGAAGAATTAAGAAGAATTAATGATTATAAGAAAGTAAAAGTATTATTTCATGGCGGAGAGCCTCTACTATGTTATGGAATAATAAAAGATATTATTAATCATTATAAAGAGTTAGGATTAGAAGATAATTTAGATTATTATATACAAACTAATTGTGTTTTATTAACAGAAGATAAAATAAAATTCTTAAATGATAATGATGTCAAAATAAGTATAAGTATAGATGGAAATAATAGATTCTCTAATAGATGTAGAGTACTAGTTAATAATAAGAATTCTATTACGCATATTAAGAAAGCTATAAATTGCTTGAATAAGAATCATGTCAAAATTAATGCTTTAGCTGTATTAAATAAGTATAACTATAATAGAATTGGTGAAATAATTGACTTTTATGTAGCTAATAATATTTATGATTTTTCCTTTAATTATTTTATAAAGGGAGGAAGAGGTAATGAAAACTCTTATCTTTCTTTAAGTAATGAAGAAGTATTTGAAGCAACAAAGACAATAATAGAAAAAATAGAAGAGTACTATAAAAAAGGAATTAAATTAAATGAAAAGAATGTCTATTATATTACGAAGATGTATAAGACAGGTAGTAAGCATTATATGTGTGCTAATAGTCCGTGTGGAGCAGGTTTAAATATATTTGGTATTACACCAAATGGAGATATCTATCCTTGTGATGATTTAAGTAGTGTAAATGATTTTTATCTGGGAAATATAAATGAATTACCATTAGATCAAATATTAGAATCTAAAGTAGTTACTTATTTTGCTAGATGTAATTATGAAAATATTAAAGAATGTAGAGATTGTAAGATTAAGAATTATTGTGGAGCAGGATGCTGTTCAAGAAAGTTTTATGATACAGATTCTATTTATTCTAGAGATCCAATATGTGGATTCTATAAGTTGTTGTATCCATATATGAAAGAAAAGATTAAAGATGGTTTAATAGGTAAGATATATGAATAAACAGTTTTTAATAAATCTAAATGATTTTCAAAATAAAGCAGTTGAAACACTTTTAGAACACAAAGGGAAAGTAATAGTTAAGTCACAAAAGTTTACAGGGAAGACAATGATAGCTTCTAAGTTGTTTGAAAGAGCAGATAGTGAGATGGTACTTTATCATACTGGTTGTTGCCCAGAGTTGTTTATTAAAGCTAAGGAAGAGTTTTTAAAAATAATAAAAGATAATAGAAAAGAAACAACTATAATTTTAGATGAATTCTATGATGAAGAGATAATGAATTATATTAGTGATAAAGATAATATAAGTTGTTATGTATTAACTAATGATCTTTCTTTAAACAAGGAAGGTTATAAGAGTTTTAATTATTATAATTCATATAAAAAATTTATAAATAATGAAAAAGGAGAATACTTAAATATTCATCAAGTATTGAATAAAGATATTAATTTTGATAAGAAAAATGAAAAATTAAGACGTTCTTCAGTTTCAACTACTATATTTATTAAAGAAAACAATAGTATAAAAGAATATAAGATGGAGTTAGAAAAATGATTACGCTAATATCAAAAGATAATTATAACTTTTTAATTAATGAAAAGACAGGTAAATGGTTAGCATTTTTATATAAAAAAGAAGATGAAGTAATAAGAAATATTACTAATAAAAGAATAAAAGAATTATTTACTAATTATGAAGAATTTAAAGAAGAGTTAAAAGTAGTAAAGAATAGTGAAGAGGTTAAAAATACTAAATTAAATAAAATGAATTATTTAGTATTACATTCTTCTGATGCTTGTAATATGCATTGTAAGTATTGCTATGCTGATGATAATTTGTGTGATCAAGAAAGTAACTTGATGGATAGTAAAGTAATGATACAAGCAATTAATAAATTCTATAAAGATGAAGATTTCTTTGTACTATTTCATGGAAGAGAACCTTTAACTAATTATGAGAATATTATTAAAACGTTAGAGCATTATAAGAATAATAGTAAAATACATTTTATTTTACAAACTAATGGTACTTTATTAGATGATGAGAAAATTAGTACTTTAAAAAGATATAATACGATAATAAATGTAAGTGTAGATGGTATTACGGATAATAATAATATATTTAGAATTAATGGTTCAAAAATAGATTATACAAATAGAATAAAAAAATTAATAGAAAAGTATAAATTTGGTCCAATAATGATTATTCATAAGAAAAATTATAAGGATTTAGTAAAGATTACGGATTACTTTATTAACAATAATATATGTGGAGCTTCTTATAATTTTTTGTGGCCAACTAAAGAAAATAAGTCATTAAATAAATATGTTATATCGTGTGAAGACTTATTTAATACTATGAAAAAAGTATTTGATATGTCGATAAAAGATAATAAATTTATTTTTAAAGAAAGAGAATTATATTTGTTATATGGAAGAATTCTTAAAAGAGATATCTACAATTACATGTGTAATTCTGCTCCATGCGGAGCAGGAAGAAATTGTCTTTCTGTATATAAAGATGGTCAAGTATATCCTTGTACTATGGTTAATGCTCAAAGAGATAATTATCTTGGCAGTTTAAATGATAGTATAGAGGAGATTATGAATAGAAAGGTAGTTTTAAAGGAAAGAGATATTAAAAAAATTAAAGATTGTAAGATGTGTCCTTTAAGACTATATTGCAAAGGAGGTGGATGCAGCGGATTTATATATAATTTAACAGGTGATGTTAATGGTAAATCTTTATATTGTGAATATTATTATAATATAATTTTATACATAATGAAAAAGATTTATCTAATGTCAGAGAAAAAATATTTTGTAAATTATTAAGGAGGATTATAAATGAAAGAGAATTTACCAGAATATGATGAAAACTCTATTATGATGCATTGGAGTAATACATCAAATTCAGAATTACCAGAATATGATGAGAACTCAATAATGATGCATTGGAGTAATACATCAAATTCAGAATTACCTGAATATGATGAAAACTCTATTATGATGCATTGGAGTAATACTTCAAATTCAGAATTACCTGAATATGATGAAAACTCTATTATGATGCATTGGAGTAATACAGGATTCTAATGGACGAAATTGAATTAGTAAGAAATAAAATAGCTTCTATTAATTCAATAAAAAAAGAAGATGCCATATTACTATTAAATTACAATAATTTAGGTGATATAATTTGCGACACTCCTAGTTTAAGAAATCTAAGGAGAAATTATAATAATTATAAAATTATATTCTTAGTTAGAAATCAAGCTTGTGTAGAATTATTAAGAAAGTGTCCTTATATTGATAAAGCAATTGAAATGCCTCATTCTAAAGACCCTATTGATGTATATTATAAATTCTGTAAGAGTTTAAATAAGTATAATTTTATAATGTCTATACAATTTGTACGTCCCTTTAATGAAGTAAAACGTAGTCATATTCCTTATATGTTAGGAATAGAAAAAAGATATGGTTTATTACAAGAGGAATATAAAGATATGTATGGAAGAGCATTTACTGATTATTATTCTTTGAATAATAACACTACTAGGACAGAAGAGTCCTTGAAATTGCTAGAATTATTAAAGATAGACATTGATAGTATGAAGACAGAGTGTTGGTATGATAAAAAGAAAGTACGTCATTTTAGACACAATAATTATATTATTGTACAAACTTGTGCCACTATTGAGTGTCGCATGTGGCATCGCCTTTATTTTATAGAATTAATAAAAATGTTATTAGCTTATGATGCTAATGTAGAAATATTGTTAACAGGGACAAGTAACGAAGATAGTTATTTGGAAAATATTTATAAAGATATTAATAGTAATAGAGTTTTTAAATATACAGATTTAAATATTGATACGTTATTAAATTATATTAAAAATGCTAGATTGGTTATTACCAATGATACGGGACCATATCATTTTGCTAGAGCTTTTGATACAAAAAGAGTAGTAATATTTGGTATTAGTCCTAGGAATTATTTAATAAAAGAAAAAGAAAAAAACAGTGCTGAATTATGTGGTGTTAGTAAATGCCCAAGAAACTGTGTTATTAAAAAAATTAATAATGATTGTGTTAAGACATATAAGATGTTTGGGGATTCATATAATTGCATTAATACTGTAAAAGTAAAAGATGTTTATAGAGAAGCTATAAAGTTATTGGAGGAATAGAGATGAATAAAAATGAAAAATTTATATCTATGTTACCTATAAGGACAAGAAGACTTATATTAAGACCTACTTCTACCCTTGATGTAGATATGATGTTAAAAATGGATAAACAGGAAGTAACACAAAAGTTTTTAGGGGGAGTAAAGAATAAAACTAGGGAAGAGAGAATTGCTTTTCTAGAAAAGAAAGCAAGTAAATTTAAAGAAGGTTTAGCCGGTTCTTTAACAGTTTGTTTAAAGGATGAAACACCAATAGGTATTACTGGTTTAAGTATTGATGAAGATAATAATACTGGTGAATTAGGATATCTATTTGATTATGATTATACAAATAAAGGATATTGTACAGAAGCATGTAAAAAGCTAGTAGAGATAGGATTTGACAAATTAAAGTTAAATAGAATACATGCTGATACAATAAAGGGAAATAATAGCTCAATAAGAGTTTTAGAAAAACTTAATTTTAAATTAGAGGGAGTTAGGAGACAAGCAGCTTATGATAAGAACACAAAAGAATATAAAGATTTCCTAGATTATGGCTTATTGAGAGATGAATATAAATAAAAAATATTTAGATACTGATAAATATCTTCGCCATGTGACAGATGTTGATCCTTCATTAATAGGAGAACACTTAATACCGCATTATAATCATGATGCTTTTGGGGAAGATTCAGACTATTATGTTTTTGTGACAAGTTTTGGTACTTATTCCAAAGCTCTATATTTCTTAAGAAGTAAAGGTGTATTTTTACTTACAGAAGATGAAAAATCTACTTTGGTAATTATTAAAAGATATGAAAACTTTTTAGATAGTTTTAATAGAAAAATATATATGTATTTTCTATTAAACAATCAATTTAGAAAAACTATTAGCAAAGAAGGAATCTTTGTTGGGGAATATGTAAGTAAAGAAAAAGTACCTATTATACCTGATGCTGTATTATCTATGGATATAGATATGGTACTAAATGATGATGAGTTAGGTATAGCTCCACGGGTATTTGTATGTAGAGATATGGATTATTACAAAAAGCTAAGAAAAAGAATAGATGCTATTAAAGAATATGAGGATAAAATAAATTATATAGAAAGTTTAGATTATCAATATGATAATAAAACGAATAGAATAAAAGTGTTAAAGTAGGTGGGTTGATGATTGATTATAAGAATAAAGAACTAGCTCGATTAATTGCTAGAAACTCTTTGCTAATAAAACCTAAGAGTCAAGTATATATAAAGTATAAGTCAGAAGATTCATTAAACTTTATAAAACAATTAATTTTAGAGATTAGTAAAAGGGGAGGAATAGCTTTTACTACTAAATATAATAAAGAATTAGAGGATTTTTTGTTAAGTACTTTAAGTGTTGATTCTATTAATCCATGGTTAGAAAGACATGAATTTGAAAATAAAAAATATGATATATTTATATCTATTGGATCAAATGATGAGTTTATAAAGACACCTAAAACTAACCAGGAAATAATAGATGAATATAAACGTAAGAGAATGGAATTAGAAAAATATAGAGTACATAAACAAAGTTTACTTCTTAATTATCCTTCTATAGTTGATGCTAATAATATGGGTATGAGTTATGATGCTTATTATAGATATGCTATGGATGCTATGACTTATGATTTTTCTCAAGATATGGTTGCTATTTTAGAATTAAAGAAGATGATAGCAGAAGCTAAATATGTAAGAATAAAAGGGGATAATGTAGATTTAGAATTCTATAAAGATAATATACCAGCTGTAGAACTATTAGGAAAAATTAATCTTCCTGATGGAGAAATATATACAGCTCCTATTAGAGATAGTGTTAATGGATATATTAGATATAATGTACCTTCTCCGAAGAACGGTTATGTTTTTAATGAAATAACTTTAAGATTCAAAGATGGTAAAGTAATTGATTATAGTGTTAAAGATCACTGGGAAGAGTTTGAACAAATAATTAATATCGATGAGAGGGCTAGATATGATGGTGAATTGGCTTTTGGTTGTAATCCATTAATTTCTAAACCTATGTGTGATATTCTCTATGATGAAAAATTATGTAGAAGTTTTCATCTTGCTTTAGGAAACGCTTATAGAAATGCTTATAACGGAAATAATTCTGCTCTTCATTGGGATATGATCTATTTAAATGAAAAGGGAAATTATTGTGATGTGTTTTTAGATAAAAAATTAGTATCAAGTGGTGGAGAATTTGTACCCACTTTAGTAAAGAAGTTGAATAAATGATTAGTAATATAAAAAGTATAAAGAATAAAAAGATATTAGTAATAGGAGATATAATATTAGATCATTATATTAATATCGTTCCAAGAAAAATAAGTGAAGAAGCACCTTTATTAATATTCAATTACAATGATGATTATTATAGTTTAGGTGGGGCAGCAAATGTTGCTAAGTATTTAGCTAATTTTTCATGCAATGTAGATATAATCGGCGTAGTGGGAAATGACAGTAATGCTAAAATAGTTTTGAAAGAGTTAAAAAACAATCATATAAATACCGGTAAAATAATAAAAGATGATAATAGTATTACTACTATTAAAACTAGATTCTTTTCTAATGATAATAAGCAAGTAATGCGTGTTGATAATGAGGAAAAGGAAGCAAATTATAAAGATATAGTAATTGAAGAATTAGACAAAATAGATAGTAGATATGACTTAATAATAGTTTCTGATTATAGTAAGGGTGTAATTAATAATGATGTGTTTAAAAGAATTAATGAAATTGCTAAAAAGGGAAATATTAAAGTAATATGTGATCCTAAAAATGGTTTAGTAGATTATAAAGAATTATATTTATTAAAACCTAATAGTAAAGAAATAATAGATATTGTCGGTAGTAATAATGATGAGGAGATTATTAGATTTAAAGATAAAAAGAGTATAGATAATATAGTTCTTACTTTGGGTAAAGATGGAATGAAAGTTTTCTTAAAGGATAATAGTGTTATTAATATACCAACAAATAAAAGTATAGTATATGATGTTACAGGAGCTGGAGATGCAGTATTAGCATATATGGCATTAGGTATATTACTAAATATGGATTTTATTGAAGTATGTAGAATGGCTAATTATGCAGCATCTATTAAGGTTAGTAAGTTTGGTACGGAGTTAGTATTTTTAGATGAAGTTGTTCCATTTTTTAAGAAAAAAGTAATAGATAGAGATAGTATTAGAGATTTTTGTAATATTATTAGAAGAAATAAAAAAATAGTATTTACTAATGGTTGTTTTGATATCATACATAGCGGACATATACATACTTTAAAGGAAGCTAAAAAATGTGGAGATATACTAATACTTGGATTAAATTCAGATGTTTCTATTAAAGGCTTAAAAGGTAATAATCGACCAATATTAAAAGAAGAGGAAAGAATAGAAGTATTATCTAGTTTGGAATTTATAGATTATATTGTATTATTTGATGAAGATACACCATTAAAACTAGTAAAAGATATTAAACCAGATGTTTTAGTAAAAGGGTCTGATTATAAGAATAAATATATAGCGGGAAGAAAAGAAGTAGAAGATGCTGGAGGTAAAGTTGTATTAATAGATTTAATAGATGGTAAAAGTACAACGAATATTATAGAACGTATAAAGGAGAGTACTAATGAATAATGATTATATAAAAGATAATATAGAAGTTTTAAACAATATGAAAATATTAGAAACAGTTTATGAACAGTTATTAAAAGAAGTAATAGATTGTTTTAATAGAGGTAATAAACTATTATTTATAGGGAATGGTGGCTCTGCTTCTGATTCATCACATATAGTTGCAGAGTTTGTTGCTCATTTTAAACTAGATAGAAAAAGCTTACCAGCTATTTCATTAACAGATAATAACGCTTTGTTAACAGCTATTAGTAATGATTATTCTTTTGAAGAGATCTTTAAAAGGCAATTGGATTCTTTGGGTAATGAAGGAGATATATTATTTGGTTTAACAACTTCTGGTAAGTCTATAAATATTATAGATGCATTGGAATATGCAAAAGAATTAAATATAAAAACAGTTTTAATAACAGGGGATAATAGTATTAAAGGTTATAACTACGTTGTTAATATTCCTTCTAAAGATACATCTATTATTCAAAATATGTATAGAATTTTCTTACATATGTTATGTTTAGATGTAGATAGTTATTATTATGAACATAGGGATTGATTTAGATGGTACTATAACTGATTTCCATAGATACTTAATAATAAAAGGTAAAAAATTTTTGGAAAGCAAAGGCATAAAATATGGAATTAAAAAGCAAAGCGCTATGGAAACAGAAGATATATTTGAGTTAAAAGATGATGATTTAGTATCATTAAAAGAATATATTAGGACAGAATTACGTATGAAAGTAAAACCAAGAAAGAATGTTATTATGGTTTTAAAAAAGTTACATGATATGAATTATAAAATATATATAATTACTTCAAGAAAAGAAAGAGATCAAATAGATTGTTATAACAATACTAAAAAATGGTTAGATGATAATAATATTTATTATGATAAATTGGTACTTGGCAATTCAAATAAAGTAGAAGAATGTTTAAATAATAATATAGATATATTTATAGATGATAAGATTAAACATTGTAAGGCGGCGTTGGATAATGGCATTATGGCTTTAATATTTGATAATGTTTATAATAAAAAAAGTGATATAGAAAGAATAAATAGTTTTGATATGTTATTGGATAAAGTTAAAAAGAGTGGTGAGTACAATGGAAAAAATAAGTTTGTATGATAAGAATAAAAAGGTGACTAAGAAATGGATTTATAAAAATGATCCAATTCCTGAGGACAAATATATATTAGTAGTTGGTATATTTATTATAAATGATAAGAATGAAGTATTAGTAGAAAGAAGAAGTAGAGCTAAGGGTGGAAGATATGGTTTTATTGCTGGACATCCTAAGTTAGGAGAAAGTAGTAAAGAAGGAATCATTACTGAAGTATATGAAAAAATAGGATTAAGAATAGATAATCCAGAATTAATTGATAGTAT
>JAEEGL014895998.1_pt1 | contig 19154 bp, 14 predicted proteins | sample 9134231 | NCBI WGS metagenome assembly JAEEGL01 (sample SAMN16246548, study PRJNA631951) | gut metagenome | biome: gut microbiome; feature: rumen; material: fiber-attached | host: Bos | place: Iran: Karaj | collected 2018-10 | reverse complement strand
TTCCAGTATCCCATCCCGACATATTCCATCACAAGAGATTTTGACTGGTCAGATACGGAGAACAACAGACTTCTCTTCGAAATGACGAGCAAGTACGGAACACCGTACTTCTCGAATTACATCAATTCCGATATGGAGCCTTCGGATGTCCGCAGTATGTGCTGCAGACTCCGCCTGGATTTGCGTGAGCTCCGCAAGAAGACGGGAGGCTTCTTCGGTTCCGGCGAGTCCACGGGCTCCGTCGGAGTTGTAACGATCAATATGCCGAGGATCGCATATCTTGCGACAGACAAAGACGATTTCTACAGAAGACTCAACCGCATGATGGATATCTCCGCAAGGAGCCTTAAGATCAAGCGCGGAGTCATCACGAGACTTCTTGACGAAGGTCTGTATCCTTACACAAAGAGATACCTCGGAAGCTTTGATAATCACTTCTCCACGATAGGACTTATCGGTATGAACGAAGTCGGTCTCAATGCAAACTGGCTGCGTGCCGACATGACCGATCCGAGAACACAGGAGTTCACGAAGGAAGTCCTTAACCACATGCGTGAGAGATTGTCGGATTACCAGGAGACATACGGTGATCTTTACAATCTCGAAGCTACACCCGCCGAGTCAACGACATACCGTCTTGCAAAGCACGACAAGAAGCGTTGGCCCAACATCAAGACGGCAGGTCATCAGGGAGATACACCTTACTATACGAATTCGTCACACCTTCCGGTTGACTTTACTCCCGACATCTTTGATGCCCTTGATATCCAGGACGAGCTTCAGACTCTTTACACGAGCGGAACGGTATTCCATGCGTTTCTCGGAGAGAAGCTTCCCGACTGGAAGGCAGCTGCTGCACTTGTACGCAAGATCGCAGAGAACTACAAGCTTCCGTATTACACACTCAGTCCTACATACTCCGTATGTAAGGAGCACGGATATCTTGCCGGCGAGGTTAAGACATGTCCCAAGTGCGGAGCTACTACCGAAGTATATTCGAGGATCACGGGTTACTACCGTCCGGTTCAGAACTGGAACGACGGAAAGAGCCAGGAATACAAGAACAGGGTTGTTTATGATATCGCAAACAGCAGCATGAAACGCCCGTTGACTGCAGTAGTCAAGATGAGCGGAGACCTTGAGACAGCCAAAGTTGAAGTTGAGAAAGTTGAGAACGTCAAGTATCTGTTCACAACCAAGACATGTCCCAACTGCAAGCTTGCAAAGGAATATCTCAAGAATGAGAGTTACGTGCTCATCGATGCGGAAGAGAACACCGAACTCGCACAGCGCTACGGTGTGATGCAGGCGCCCACACTCGTTGTAGTAAACGGCGATAAGGTACGCAAGTATGCTAACGCATCCAACATCCGCAAATATGCCGAGACTATGAACTTTGTCACGACCGAGGTCGCAACAGGCTGAGCGCTTATCCGGCAATGGAATTGACGGATGCTCCCGGCGAGGGCGCTTGGGATGATTTGAATTAATCTGAGGGGGGGATTCTGCACTATGGCGGGGTTCCCCTGTTTTTCTGTAAATAAGTACTAAGGAGAAGAGATTGTATGATTTCAAAACTTGCTGAGCGGATCAGGAAAAAACAGGCACCGATAGTTGTCGGACTTGACCCGATGCTTTCTTATGTTCCCAAGAAGATAACGGATAAGGCAATATCCGAACACGGCGAGAGCCTTGAGGCGGCCGCATCCGCTATACTGGAATACAACAAGGCGATCGTCGACGCGGTATGCGATCTCGTTCCGGCTGTAAAACCGCAGATAGCGATGTACGAACAATTCGGACTGCCGGGCCTTCGTGCTTTTGTCGAGACTGTCGACTACTGCAAGAGCAAGGATCTTATCGTCATCGGTGACGTAAAGCGCGGTGACATCGGATCGACGAGCAAGGCATATGCTACGGCGCATATCGGAAAGATCACTGTCGGAAGCAAGGAGATACCGCTTTTTAACGAGGACTTCTGTACGGTCAATCCGTATCTTGGATCTGACGGCATCACTCCTTTTATAGATGCATGTAATGAATTCGACAGAGGTATATTCGTTCTTGTAAAAACAAGCAATCCTTCAAGCGGAGAGTTTCAGGACCGGGTACTTCATGATGAGGATTCAACGCTTTATGAGGCTGTCGGATTTAAGGTAAACGAGTGGGCAAAGCTTTCGATGGACGGCGAGTACAGTAACATCGGTGCCGTTGTCGGAGCGACATATCCGAAGATGGGAGAGATACTCCGCCGCATCATGCCCAAGTCGTTCATACTCGTTCCGGGTTACGGCGCACAGGGCGGAACGGGCAAAGACTTAAAGCCGTTCTTTAACTCCGACGGAGTAGGCGCGATCATCAACAGTTCCCGCGGTATCATCGCCGCATACACAAACGCCAAGTATGCAAAGTTCGGAGAAGACGGTTTTGCGGATGCATCGAGGGCAGCTGTCCTTGATATGAAAGAAGATATACGTATCAATGCTTTGTCATAAGCAGGAGCAAAGGAACGGTTATGGAAAGATACAAAGAAGAATTCATTGAGTTTATGGTAGAATCCGATGTCCTTAAGTTCGGAGATTTCACTTTAAAGAGCGGACGCAGATCACCGTTTTTCATGAACGCTGGAGCGTATGTGACCGGCAGTGCCTTAAAGCGCCTCGGCGAATACTATGCAAAGGCAATACATGAAAACTACGGGGATGATTTTGACGTACTGTTCGGACCTGCATATAAGGGCATTCCGCTGTCGGTAATAACGGCGATCGCATACAGCGAGCTTTACGGTAAGCAGATAAGATACAGCTCGAACCGTAAGGAGATCAAAGACCACGGTGATGCGGGCATACTTCTCGGAAGCAAGATAAAAGACGGCGACAGGGTCGTCATCATCGAGGATGTCACGACATCAGGCAAGTCGATAGAGGAGACGTTCCCGATAATAGAAGCGCAGGGCGATGTTAAGATCATAGGACTCATGGTCTCACTCGACCGTATGGAAGTAGGCCTTGAGGGCAAAAAGAGCGCGCTTTCGGAGATCGCCGACAAATACGGTTTTCCGGCAGGGGCGATCGTATCGATGAAGGAAGTTACCGAGTATCTTTATAACAGAACTGTCGGCGGCAGGGTCGTTATCGACGATACGATCAAGGCCGCGATAGACGAGTACTACAAAACATACGGAGCGTAAATGGGCAAGCCGACCAAGATCAGAAAAAAGAAAAGCTTCATGTTCACAACCCGGCACTATTCCTTTATGAGCATCACGGGAATTCTGATCGGGCTGTTTTGCGCCCTGGTCGTAACTACGATGGTAGTTTTCAGTTACCAAAACGCGGGAGAAGTGAGCAGAAGTTTCGGAGGCATAGGACTCTTTGCCGCATGCCTTAATATAATAGCGATCATATGCGGAGCGATAAGCGTTGGCGAACGTGACGTTTACATCACGCCGGGCATCGTTGCTATCGTGATGAACGCCCTGATGCTTCTGTGCTGGCTCGTGATGATCATCATCGCACTTGTCGCATAATACAGGATCGAAAGAGGAAGACAATGACCGGAACCGAAAACGAACTGATGGATGAACGATATATGCTTGCGATCGGAAGGATCGAAGAAACACTCGGAGAGGATACCTTTACGGACCCTCTCTTATCATTTTTCCGGGTGTGCTCGCTTCTTTTGTGCGATCTTTCAAAGATACTCGACAGAAGCCTTGCGGGCACGATAGTCAATGTTTCGACACAGGATCTTGCAAGAGAAAATCATAAGCTCTACGAAGATATCCTTCCGCAAAATTATGACAGGAGTTTTGCAAATCCCGACTATATCGTAAAAGCATTTGAAGATGCAAAGATACCCGAGGCAGTACAGATGGCAAGGTATCTTTCGTTTGTATACCGTGAGCTTCGCGGCCTTATAGGATACGCATACGAAGGACGCAAAGATATCTTCACACTTTTTGCCGAACTCTACGTCGAGGTCTACACCGCGTTCCGCCTTGCATCGTTTGATGAAAAATACCCTGAAGCGGAGAGCATAAGGGATATCATTTATTGGTTCGAATCCGACAACTGCGACATAATCATTCCGCAAAATGTGGCGGATAAGGTAGATGCGTCGAATGATTTTCTCAGAAGGATAGTGCTCGAAGAAGATCTTACGAACGAGCGCTTCCTGTATCTGTCGGGTGAATACGTGACCGGAAACGAGATCGAAACGGCGAAGTTTTTGAACACGCTTTCCGAAGAAGAGATACAGAAGATGGCGGATACATTCACCGAAGGATACCGCATCGGATTCGTAAAGGCGGGCAAACCTCTCGATAAGAAAACAAGCGCCAACATAAGATACAGTCTCGGTTTCGAAAGAGTCGTCAGGGCGGCTGTTGCAAACTTTAAAAAGATCGGACTTGATTCGGTCATTTACAGGGCGGGCTCCGTCTCGCTTACCGGCTCCGGAACGAGCAGGATCGGGTTTTACGGTGCCGTGCCGAACAGGCAGTACGACTACGATCACAAGGATGACAGCGCGATATACACGGACGGCGACTTCGTAACACGAAAGCTTGAAGTCCTCGAGGGCGCATATGAAGAGAAGAAATCACTTGCCAACACTCATGCAGGTCCGGCTGTTATGGAAGTGTTCGGGGAAGAACCTTTCACACCTGTCGTTAAGGATACGGCGATCCATCACAGTGAGAAGACCCGGAAGCTTGTCGTTGATTATACCGCCAAGGCATCCGAGATAGTAAACAGATACATAATCGGTGAAGAGCGAAGCTTTACGATAATCGCTTATCCCATACCCGAGATCGGAAAGGACTACGAGAAGATATTTGCGGATACGGTAAAGCTTAACACACTTCCGTATGACAAGTACGAGAAGATACAGCAGTATATGATCGATGCACTTGATAAGGCAGATCATGTTGAGATAAAGGGAATGGGCGATAACGCAACGGACCTTCGCATCGCGCTGGCTCCGCTTTCCGATCCTGCGTCTCAGACGCGTTTTGAAAACTGTGTTGCCGATGTCAACATTCCTGTCGGCGAAGTGTTCACGTCCCCGAAGCTTACGGGGACGAACGGTGTACTCAATGTTACCAAGGTATTTTTAAACGGACTGCTCTACAAAAATCTTAAGGTCACATTTACCGACGGAATGATAAGCGCATACGACTGCGACAACTACGATGTCGAGGATGATAACAAAAAGTTCATAAAAGACAACCTGCTTCATAAGCATGACACACTTCCGATCGGCGAGTTCGCAATAGGCACGAACACGACCGCATACAGGATGGGCAGGGACTACGATATCGAGGGACGCCTCCCGATACTGATCGCGGAAAAAACAGGTCCGCATTTTGCTGTGGGAGATACGTGCTACAGTCACGAAGAAGACGTTAAGGTTTACAATCCCGACGGCAAGGAGATCATCGCAAGGGAGAACGAAGTATCCGCAAAGCGCAAAGAGAATATAAAGGATGCATACTTCCAGTGCCACACCGATATCACGATCCCGTATGATGAACTGCAGTATATCCGTGCCGTAACGGATGACGGATATGTTTCGATAATCGAGGACGGGAAGTTTGTCCTTCCGGGTACGGAGGAACTGAACATTCCGCTGAAATAATATGATATAATCTTTTTGCAACACTAAGAAAGGCGGTACGAAAATGGCAACAGTAGGAATAGTAATGGGATCCGATTCCGACATGCCCGTAATGAGCAAAGCATGTGACATACTTGAGCAGTTCGGGATCGACTATGATATCAGGATAATATCGGCACACAGGGAGCCGGATATATTTTTCGATTATGCAAAGAGCGCAAAAGATAAAGGAACGAAGATCATAATCGCCGGAGCCGGAATGGCAGCTCATCTGCCCGGTATGTGCGCGGCGATCTTCCCGCTTCCCGTTATAGGTGTTCCTATGCATACGACATCACTCGGAGGAAGGGACAGTCTTTATTCGATAGTCCAGATGCCTTCGGGTATACCGGTCGCAACGGTTGCCATAGGCGGTGCGGCAAATGCGGCGCTCCTTGCGATAAGGATGCTTGCGATAAGCGACGCTGCGCTTCTTAAAAAGCTCGAGGATTACGCAGAGAAGATGAAGGACGGCGTTATCGAAAAAGACGAGAAGCTTGCCAAAGTCGGATATAAAGAATACAGCAAATAAGGAGAGTACAATGGATTACAGATCAGCCGGTGTTGATATCGAGGCGGGCTATAAGTCCGTGGAACTCATCAAAGGATTTGTCAAAGAGACGAACCGTCCCGAAGTGATCGGCGGGCTCGGCGGTTTTGCCGGGGCGTTCTCTATGCTTAAGTACAAGGAAATGGAAGATCCCGTACTCGTTTCGGGAACTGACGGTTGCGGAACGAAAGTCAAACTTGCTTTTCTGATGGATAAGCACGATACGATCGGAATAGATGCGGTCGCGATGTGCGTTAACGATATCGTGTGCGGCGGAGCCGAGCCGCTCTTCTTTCTTGACTATATAGCCTGCGGCAAAAATCATCCGGAGAAGATCGCCGAGATCGTCAAAGGTGTTGCCGAAGGATGTAAGCAGTCGGGATGTTCGCTCGTAGGCGGTGAGACCGCTGAGCATCCGGGACTTATGCCTGAGGACGAATACGATCTTGCGGGATTTGCCGTCGGGATCGTGGACCGCAAAAAGATCATAGACGGAAGCACTCTTGCCGAAGGCGACGTGCTGATCGGTCTTGCATCGACAGGCGTTCATTCGAACGGATTCTCACTTGTGCGCAAAGTGTTCGACATGACAAGGGAAAGCCTTGATACATATTATGATGAACTCGGGGGAAAGCTCGGAGATGTTCTTCTGACACCTACGAGGATATATGTAAAGGCGCTGCAGAACGCAGCCAATGCCGGTATCGCACTCAAGGCTTGTTCCCACATAACAGGCGGCGGATTTTACGAGAATGTTCCGAGGATGCTCAAGGACGGAACACATGCAGTGATAGAGAAAGATTCTTATCCGGTTCCACCGATATTTACGCTTATGAAAAATAAAGCCGGTCTTGAAGAGAAGATGATGTACAACACGTTCAACATGGGGATCGGAATGGTCGTTGCCGTATCTGCGGAAGATGCCGATAAGGCTATCGGCGCGTTTGAGGCAGCGGGCGATAAGGCATATGTGATCGGAAAGATCACAGCCGGCGAAAAAGGAGTGACTTTATGCTGAAGATAGCTGTAATGGTCAGCGGAGGCGGGACCAATCTTCAGGCGATAATAGATGCGATCGAAACACATAAGTTAAAAGATGTTACGATCGAATGTGTCATATCAAACAAGACGGACGCGTATGCGCTCGAGCGTGCACACGATCACGGGATCACAGGCATATGCATTTCGCCGAAGGATTATCCGGATAAGGATGCGTACGGAAGATTCCTCGCAGGATTTTTGAAGGAGAGAGAGATAGATCTTGTCGTACTCGCCGGTTTTCTCGTAGTACTCCCGAAGAATTTCATAGATGAATTCGAAGGAAAGATAATAAACATACATCCTTCGCTCATCCCCTCGTTTTGCGGGGACGGATTTTACGGACTGAAGGTTCACGAGGCGGCACTTGCGCGCGGCGTAAAAGTCACCGGAGCCACGGTGCACTACGTTGATGCGGGTACCGACACGGGACCGATAATAATGCAGAAGGCTGTATACGTTGAAGAAGGCGATACGCCCGAGACACTTCAGAAGCGCGTAATGGAACAGGCCGAGTGGGTCATACTCCCGCAGGCAATACAGATGATCGCAGAAAGGAACGGCAAATGAAAGTTCTTGTAGTAGGCGGCGGCGGAAGAGAGCATGCCATCGTAACAAAAGTTGCACAGTCAAAGCAGGTCGACAAGATATACTGCGCACCCGGAAATGCCGGTATAGCAAAGCTGGCCGAATGTGTGCCCATCGGAGTTATGGATTTTGATGCTCTTGCCGGTTTTGCGACAGAGAAAAAGATAGATCTTGCGATAATAGGTCCCGACGATCCTCTGGTCGGAGGTATAGTCGATGTATTTGAAAGCAAGGGGATAAGGACGTTCGGTCCGAGGCAAAACGCTGCAATACTTGAAGGCAGCAAGGCGTTCTCGAAGGACCTTATGAAGAAGTACAATATTCCCACTGCCGCATACGAAAACTTTGATAACCCCGAAGATGCGCTTGCATATCTTGAGAGCGCAAAGATGCCGATCGTACTTAAAGCCGACGGACTTGCCCTCGGAAAGGGAGTGCTCATCTGCAATACTTTGGAAGAGGCAAAAGAAGGCATCAACACGATAATGATCGACAAGAAGTTCGGTAAGAGCGGTAACACGGTCGTCATCGAAGAGTTCATGACGGGACGCGAAGTATCGGTTCTTTCGTTTGTGGACGGGAAGACGATCAAGACGATGTCATCCGCACAGGATCACAAGCGCGCGAAAGATAATGACGAGGGTCTCAATACAGGCGGCATGGGCAATTTCTCGCCGAGTCCTTTCTATACGGCCGAGGTCGATGAATTTTGCAAAAAGAACATATACCAGCGCACGGTAGATGCGATGGCATCCGAGGGAAGAGAGTTTAAAGGAGTCATCTTCTTCGGGCTCATGCTTACTCCCGAAGGACCCAAGGTGCTTGAGTTTAATGCCAGATTCGGAGATCCCGAGGCTCAGGTTGTACTTCCGAGGATGAAGAATGATATAATAGATGTGATCTCGGCGTGCATAGACGGAAAACTTGCCGAGACCGATCTTGAGTTTTCCGATGAAGCTGCCGTTTGTGTCGTTCTTGCAAGTGACGGTTATCCCGAGCATTACGAAAAGGGATTCCCGATCAGGGGCTTTGAAGCGTTTGAAGGAAAAGACGATTATTTCTGCTTCCATGCGGGAACGAAATCTGACGGAGACGATATCGTCACGAACGGCGGAAGGGTGCTTGGTATCACGGCGCTTGGCAAAGATCTGACCGAGGCACGCCGCAAAGCATACGAGGCTACCGAATGGATAAGCTTTGATAACAAGTATATGCGTCACGACATAGCAAAGTCTGTTGAAGGCATGTGACCGATCGGGAGAATAAATGGACGAAAACCGCCTTGTAACAAGAAACATACACGCTCCGCATGTTTGTGAGAAATGCGGAAAAGGCGCTCCGGAGTATAAGGGAGTCGGCGAATACAGGTGCAGTGAATGCGGATTCATAATGTATGACGATTTCGGTAAGGTCCGCAATTATCTTGAAGTACACAGGGGAGCCACATCTGCCGAAGTCAGTAAGGCAACCGGGGTTGCGCCTGATACGATACGCCAGTTCCTCAAGGATGAAAGACTTGAGATAACCGCGGGCTCGGGAGTGATGCTTGCCTGCGAGATATGTAAGGCGCCGATCAGGAGCGGACGGTTCTGTGAATCCTGTGCCCGCATGATCAGCCAGAAGAAGGCGGCGGATACTGCGGCTGGTCACAAATCCAATATGCAGGGGTTCGGAAAGAGTCTTCATGGAGAGTCCGGAGCAAAAAGATTTACAAGATAGCTCTTGTAAATCTTTTTTTTTGCTCATTTTTGGGTTGACATAAAACGAAAGTAAATGTAATATAGTAGTAGATGTTCTAATTGACTTGGGGAGTCAATTAGTGATTAGTAAGGGGTCTGATATACTTAAAGGGGAATGAGTATATTATGAACAGTCGTATTATCATGGGTGTTGCCGCAATGCTCATCATACAGAGCATTGCGGTTGCGAGCCCGGAACAAATATACGGCGCAACCGTATCATCCGGAACGGTCAAAGTCAAAAGCGGATTCGTAAGAACAGCCGCTGACGGCAAATCGGCCGTGTCATTCTGTGTCGCTTCGGGGAACGAAGTGGCTATCCTCGGAGAGGAAAAAGGCAAGGACGGCAAAACCTGGTACAAGGTTGCTGTCGGTACTTCGACCGGTTATATCCGCTCCGATCTCGTTTCCAAGACTGACAAGAAAATAAATGTCAGCGATTCGCTTGCGAAATCTTCGCAAGCGGTTTCGGCTGCGTCAAATAATACAACGACGAAGACAACGACTGCATCGACAGCGACCGCAACCGCAGCTTCGGGCTCTTCCGGTGTTATCAAAGGCACATACGTAAGGATGCGAAAGAACGCGTCTCTGACGTCGGGAGTTGTTACTTATCTGAACTCCGGAGATACCGTAACGATAATGGCCGAAGGCAAGGCAAGCGACGGCCGGGTGTGGTATCAGGTCAAGAGCAAGGACCAGACGGGATTTATAAGGAGCGACCTTGTGACCAGGTCTTCGGCGGTGGCCGGAGTAAATACGGCGACGACAGCGACAGCGACCGCGACAACGGCGACATCGGCGAACACGGTCAAAACGATAGAGCCCGGCTCGGGACTTGTAAAAGGAGTCAACGTCAGGATAAGAAGCATAGCCGGAACGACCGGTGATATAGTGGGAACCGTCAGTGCGGGATGCGAACTGAAGCTTCTCGGAGTCGAAAAAGCACCTGACAGGGAATGGATCAAAGTCCAGACAACAGTCCAGGGCAAGGACGTAACAGGGTATATTGCAAGGGATTACGTCACAGTGACCAAAGAAGTCAAAGAGGTCACGCAGACGACACAGACCCTTATAGGAAGCGATGCCGCGGCGACGACGGCAAACAATACGGGACAGAGCACAAACACTTCCGGTACCAAGACGGTTAGTAATAACGATACGGGCCCCCAATCGGATTCGGCCTCGATCAAGGGAGTCGGGGTCAGGATAAGAGTGGCGCCCGTCGACGGCGGAGTCGTGTGCCAGCTCTCATCGGGACATCCGCTTACGATAATAAAGGAAACATCCGGAAGCGATAACTACACCTGGTACCAGGTGTCTTTTTCGTATTTGGGAAGCGAGCGCGAAGGCTATGTCAGATCTGACCTCGTAACACGCGCGGAAGCCGCTGCAAAGGCCGCTCCGACGGGAAGCGAAGAGTTTGAAAGTTCCATCGCCTCACTTCCGGACAGCTATAAGAATTCACTCCGCGCGATCCACCAGAAGCATCCTCAGTGGAAGTTCGAAGTCGTGGATACCGGCCTTGAATGGTCGGCAGCCCTTACCGCGGAATCGTCGGTCGGCAAGAACCTCGTATCAAAGAATTCGATCGCATCCTGGAAGTCGACCGCTCCTCAGGCATACAACCAGGCGACGAATCAGTGGTACACGTTTGACGGCGGAAGCTGGGCTTCGGCATCACCCGAACTCATCGCTTACTACATGGATCCGAGGAACTTCCTCAACGAGAGCGGAATATACATGTTCGAAAAACTTGATTACTCCGGCACCCAGACTTCGGCAAGCGTTGCCAAGATGCTCACGGGTACTTTCATGAGCGGCGATGTCAACGATGCCGATGGAACAACGTTTAACTATGCCGAAATGTTCAGGACCGTCGGGGAGCAGACAGGCGTGAGCCCGTATCTTCTTGCGGGAAGAGCACTGCAGGAGCAGGGCGTTCGCGGAACGAGCCAGAGCATATCCGGTAACGTTGCGGGACATGAAGGATATTACAACTACTTTAACGTCGGCGCATACGCATACAGCGGCAGAAGCGCTACGATAAACGGACTGATCTATGCGGCCGGATCCGACGATTCCCAGGCCAGACCTTGGAATACGAGGGCAAGATCGATTTACGGCGGTGCAAGATATCTGGCTGACAAGTTTATCTCAAAGGGCCAGAATACCCTGTACTTCCAGAAGTTCAATGTCGTGAACAAAGAGAACACACTGTACTCGCACCAGTACATGTCCAATATACAGGCGGCTTCTTCCGAGAGCAGCAGACTTCAGCTTGCATACCTCGGGGACGATGAGGTGTTGACGTTCAGGATCCCGTTCTACCGCAACATGCCCGAGAGTCTTTGCGCCAAGCCGGTATCGGATTCGAACCCGAACACATATCTCGCATCGCTTTCGATAAGCGGCGGAGAGCTCTCGCCGGCATTCTCGGGACTGACGGATAAGTACAGCGTGACTGTAAGTCCCGACCAGGAGACGGTTGAGATCAAAGCGACTGCGGTATGCTCATCGTCATCGGTCGGCGGTACGGGAGTATATCCGATAAATCCCGGAACAAACACGCTTTACGTGGGTTGTAAAGCCCAGAACGGCTCAATAAAGGCTTATACAATAACTGTATATAGATAGGGGAGAGAAATCATGGTTAAAACAGCAAAGATCATCACGACTTTTTCGGCGGCACTTTTCCTTGTGCTGTGCGCACGTCCCGTATATGCCGAAGGACTCAACGTTTCGGCGGACAAGGAGAGCTGCGAGCTGTCGGACAAGGTGACGGTAACGATAGACGCCGAGGGGCTCGGTGACGGGACGGTCCCGCCCGATATTCAGGTTGAATACAATCCCGCAAGGCTTAATTTCGAAACGTGCTCGGTCGAATACGGCGGAGGCGGCGGAGGACTCGTGACGTTCAAGGATAAGAGCGCAACGATCGATTTCACGACGCTTTCAGGCGGAGCAGCCGAGGTCAAAGTCACGGCTACGGCGGATGATGCCGCATCTCCCGAGACTGCGTCCGTAAGCATCGCGGTAAACGGCGAAGATACCGCTGCCGCAATGGATGCATCCACACTTTCTACTACGGGAGTTACCGCGGGCACGATCGATATCGGTGAAGGCAGGGTGATCCAGACCGTGTTTGCCGACGAGTTCAAGCCTGTTCTTTTCCACAAGGAAGTAACGGACTATAACGGACAGAGCGTAGAGTGTGCGAAGTTTGACATGGGCGACATGACGCTCTTATACACTACCGATGCGGCAGGCGCCGACGGAAGGTTCATGATCTATAACCCCGCACTGCCGGAGCTTGGCGAATTCAGAATGATACAGGGGATAGAAAATCGTTTCATCATCGTTCTCTCGGACTGTGAAGGACCTATTCCCGCCGGATATACAAAGGCAGTACTTGAATGGGACGGACAGACTCTTACGGCGTTCATGGAAGATAGTGTTGCGGCAGGGACCGCAACGGCTGTAGACGGGATCGACCCGAGTGATTTTTTCCTTGTGTATGCATTAAGCTCTGAAGGAAACAAAGGCTGGTACAGATACGACAAGAACGAAGGAACATACCAGAGATTCATAAACACGGACGGATCGGCTGAAGGCGACAGCGCATACGGCGAAGAAGAAGACGGATCTTCGTCATCGGATATCCTGGCCGATTACATTCCGGCAAACATCCGCTCGATACTTGTTCTCATACTTGCACCGCTCGCACTCATACTTCTCATAACGGTCATCGTACTTGCCGTAAAGGTACACGATTACGGCGAGGACCTTGATGCCATCTACGATGAAGTATACGGGGATGACGAAGATGAGGATGAGGAAGGCGAAGAAGAGCCGGTAGTGCGCAAAGCCCCCAGGCCCGGAGCAGTTACAGCCGCATCCCTTGTCGGCCGTTCAATGTCCGAAGAAGAAGCGGAAGATGACGAGGATGGGGATGACGAAGACGAGGAAGATGAAGAAGAGGACGAGGAAGTAGTACAGGAAAAAGAGGACGAAGAGGAAGACGAAGAAGACGAAGAGGAAGAAGACCCGTACGACAGACCTCTGACAAGAAGAGAGAGAAAACAGCTCGAGAAGGAAGAAAAATGGCGCGCCAAGGAAGAGAAGAAGGCGGCCAAGAGAAGACTTCAGGGATATGAGGAAGCGACTCCGATGGACTGGAGCACTTTCGGAAAAGATAAAGACGAAGAAGACGACGTCAAAGTGTTCAAGAAGAGCAAGCCTCCCAAGTATATGACAGAGAGCATGGAGCCTGTTGAGGAGGAGATCGAAGAGGAAGAGCCCAAAAAGAAAAAAGCTCCTCTTCCCCCTCGCAAAAAGACCGTGTATACTGAAGAGGAACAGGAGAATCCCAAAGTTCTTCACGAGGAGGATCAGAGGGAGAGACAGCGCAGGCTCTTCGAACAGCAGCAGCGTATCGAGGAACAGCGCAGGATCGAAGATGAGCAGCGTGAGGCGGCAAGGCTTGCCGAGCAGCAGAAGTTCATCGCATCCAAGACCGACGATCTTGACCTTGACGAAGACTTCCAGTTCGAGTTCTTAAATCTCGACTGATAAGGGAAATTAACGGTAAGGAGATATAAATGTCACGCAAATATACGGAAAAAGCCTGGGCAGTGCTGATGCTTGCAAAGCAACTGTCCGAAGGCTTCAAGCACGGGTACGTGGGCAGTGAACATCTGCTCCTGGCTCTTTGCATGGAAAAGAGCGGTGTGGCCGCAATGGTGCTGGCGGCAAACGATATAGACGAGGAGAAGATCGTAAAGCTCATAGATGAGCAGATAGCCCTTCCGGGAAATGTCGCTAAGAAAGAGCGCGAAGGGTTTACGCCCAAGGTTGAGTCGATACTCGACCTTGCTCAGGAACTTGCGGAATCTTTCGATTCGGACGAGATAGGCACCGAACACATACTACTGGCTATAATTTCGGACGCAGACAATCTTGCTCTGCGTCTTATTAACACTTTATCGGTAAATCCCCAGAAGGTTTTCGCGGATACTCTCGTTGCAATGGGAGAGAATCTTGAAGACTACAAGGAGCAGATAAAGGCTACGGCAAGACGTTCGGGTCCCGAGCAGGGAATGCTGATCGACAGGTACAGCCGCGATCTTACGGCTCTTGCAGCCGAAGGAAAGCTCGATCCGGTCGTTGGCCGCGAAACGCAGATAACGAGGATGATACAGACGCTCTCCAGAAGGACAAAGAACAATCCCTGTCTTATCGGTGAGCCGGGAGTGGGCAAGACCGCTATCGTCGAAGGACTCGCGCAGCGCATTGTTGACGGTGCCGTTCCGGAAACCGTTGCGGGCAAGCGCCTTCTGACACTCGATCTTTCCGCCATGGTCGCGGGAAGCAAATACAGGGGTGAGTTCGAGGAGAGGATCAAGAAAGTCATAAGCGAAGTCATTACCGAAGGAAACATACTTCTTTTCATGGACGAGGTTCACACGATAATTGGCGCCGGCGGAGCCGAGGGATCGATCGATGCGAGCAACATCTTAAAGCCTTCGCTTGCCCGCGGGGAAGTACAGCTTATCGGAGCCACGACTTATGACGAATACAGAAAGCATATCGAAAAAGATGCCGCACTTGAGAGAAGATTCCAGCCGATATACGTCGAGGAGCCTTCTGAGGCCGACTGTATCGAGATACTTCGCGGCATCGCTCCTTCATACGAAAAACACCACAACGTAAAATACGATGATGCTGCGCTTGTTGCCGCTGCAAAGCTTTCGGCCAGATACATAAGCGACAGATTCCTTCCCGATAAAGCGATCGACCTTATCGATGAGGCTGCATCCAAGGCAAGGCTTTCAAACCTTGCGGATCCGAAAGATGTAAACGAGCTGAAGGAAAAGCTTCGCGCGGTTGAAAAACTCGAGGAAGAAAGTCTTAGAAACAACGATATCGAGGGATTTTCCGCACACAAGAAGGAAGCGGCAAAGATAGAAAGATCTATCGAAAAGAAGGCTAAGGGCAAAAAGGGTGCGAACGGCCCGATAACCGTGACAACGGAAGATATCGAGAGCATCGTTGCATCCCTGACAAAGATACCGGTAGAAAGACTTTCCGAGTCCGAGAGCAGCAAACTTATAAGGCTTGAGAAAGAGCTCTCCAAGTCCGTTATCGGACAAAACGAGGCCGTGGGAGCGGTCGCGCGCGCGATAAAGCGCGGACGTGTGGGACTCAAGGAAGCTAACAGACCGATAGGATCATTCCTTTTCCTCGGACCTACCGGCGTGGGTAAGACGGAGCTTTCAAAGACGCTTGCGAGGGTTCTTTTCGGTACGGAAAACGCGCTTATAAGAGTCGATATGTCCGAATATATGGAGAAGCACACCGTATCCAAGATGATAGGTTCTCCTCCGGGATATGTCGGATTCGAAGAAGGCGGACAGCTTTCGGAGAAAGTACGCCGTAACCCGTATTCGGTAGTTCTTTTTGACGAAATAGAAAAAGCGCATCCGGATGTGTTCAACATACTTCTGCAGGTGCTTGACGACGGTCATATAACCGATTCGAACGGCCGCAAGGTAAGCTTTAAGAATACGATCATCATCATGACGAGTAATGCCGGTGCAAACCGGATAATCGACCCGAAAAAGCTCGGATTCATCACGCAGACCGATGAGGCCAGCGAGCATGAGCGCATGAAGTCGGGCGTCATGGAAGAAGTCAAGAATACATTCAAGCCCGAGTTTATCAACAGAATAGACGAGATCGTAGTATTCAGGACTCTCGGTGATGACGATCTTAAGAAGATCGTATCGCTCCAGACGAAGGAACTGTGCGAGCGTGCGCTCGAATCACGCGGAATAAAGCTTCGCATAACCGATTCGGCCAAGAAGCTCGTGGCACAAAAAGGAAACGATAAGAAGTTCGGCGCAAGGCCGATCCGGCGCGCGATCCAGACGATGCTCGAAGACCCGCTCGCGATCGAGATACTCGAGGGCAGATTCAAGGAAGGCGACGAGGTCAGCGTGTGCGCAAGAGGCGATAAGATCATTTTCAAATAAAGCAGGTATTATTGATAATATTTGTGGATAAATCATCGGATATAGAATATAATCTAAGTAGTATGTTTTAGGGGTCAAATGTTCACAGGAGGGAATTTATGGGAGCAGTTTCTGAATTGATCCGTAAGGAGAGCACAGGAGCGATCAGTTTCGGCGATCACACACTGGCTGAAAAGACCAAGCTCGAAAACTTTGAAGTCGGGGGCAATCTCTACAAAGTCAAGACATTCAAGGGATTAACGAAGCTTGAAAGAGATGAGATGTTCGTATACGAATCTGAACCCGGAACGAGCGTTAACAATTTTGAAGTCCATCCGGACGGCGTATCGTTCACGGTTTCCGGAGACGAAGATGCTATGATAACGTTGGGACTCAAAGAAGACAGCGAGTACAACGTAAACGTTGCCGGCAGGGATGTCGGAAAGATTAAAACTAACCTTGGCGGAAAGCTTTCCATATCGGTTGAGCTTGAAGGAAAGGGAGAAATAAACGTAAAGGTTGTTGAGTGATCAATGGCAAAAGGCAAGTCTTCCACCGCGTTCTTCTGTAATGAATGCGGGTACGAGTCTTCTAAGTGGATGGGACAGTGTCCCGCCTGCAAATCATGGAACACTCTTGTGGAAGAGCCGGTCGTAAGAGCGGCCCAATCAGGCAGGTCAGGAAGTACGCGCATCGGCGCACCCGAGCCGACAAGTGTTTCGGCGGTAACAGCTGAGTCTCTCAAGCGTGCCGGCACGGGAATAACTGAGCTTGACAGGGTTTTGGGAGGCGGTATAGTACCGGGCTCCCTTGTTTTGGTTGGAGGCGACCCGGGCATCGGCAAATCGACGCTCCTTTTGCAGGTATGCCGCAATCTTTCGGCAGAGGGACACAAGGTTTTATATATCTCGGGAGAGGAATCGCTCGCGCAGATAAAAATGCGTGCCGTAAGACTCGGGGAATTTAACGACAACCTGCTCCTGCTTTGCGAGACCGACCTTGCCGCCATCGGAGAAGTCATTAGAAAACACAAGCCCGAGACGGTAGTGATAGACAGTATACAGACGATGTTCTCGGACAACGTATCATCCGCTCCCGGAAGCGTTTCGCAGGTAAGGGAAGCCACCGGCACCCTTATGACGATAGCAAAGAAAGAACAGGTTTCGATCTTCATCGTCGGTCACGTTACGAAAGAAGGAACGGTTGCGGGACCGCGTGTTCTCGAGCATATGGTCGACACCGTGCTGTATTTTGAAGGCGACAGGTTTGCATCGTACAGGATAGTACGGGCGGTCAAGAACAGGTTCGGCTCCACGAACGAGATAGGAGTGTTTGAAATGCGCTCCGACGGACTTCGCGAAGTAGGCAATCCTTCGGAATATATGCTCAGCGGACGACCCGGTGATGCCGCGGGATCGTGCGTTGTCTGTGCGATGGAAGGCACAAGGCCGATACTTGTCGAGGTTCAGGCGCTCGTGTGCCGTTCAAACTTCGGGATCCCCAGACGCCAGGCAACAGGTACGGATTTTAACCGCGTCAATCTCCTGATGGCAGTCCTTGAAAAACGCATGGGCCTTAAAATGGGAGAGTGCGATGCTTATGTGAACGTTGCGGGCGGCCTTAAGATGAACGAGCCTGCTATCGATCTGGGAATTGCGCTTGCGATAGTATCAAGCTTTGAGAATATCGTTATCCCCTCAAACTTTGTGGCTTTCGGGGAGATCGGACTATCCGGGGAAGTACGCTCGGTGACTTTGGCGGAAAATCGCGTAGCCGAAGCTTTCAAACTCGGTTTCGACAAAGTCATACTCCCGGCTTCAAATGCCAAGGGGCTTGATAATAAGAATATTATTCCGGTAGAAAATCTGTCGGATGCCATACGTGCAATAAACAAAAAGGAACGGTAAAAATGGTAAGAAGAATCTACGTCGAGAAGAAAACACCGTACGCTGCGGCAGCAAAGGAACTTTACGAGGACCTTAAAGGCTACCTCGATCTTAAAGGCCTTGCCAAGGTACGTATCCTTATAAGATACGACATCGAGGACCTCGATGACGATGTGTTTGCGACAGCAAAGAAATGCGTCTTTTCCGAACCTCCGGTAGACGATCTTTATGAGGATGATTTTCCGAAAGAGGCCGGTGACAGGGTGTTCTCGGTCGAGTACCTTCCCGGACAGTTTGACCAGCGTGCCGATTCGGCAGTCCAGTGCGTACAGTTTCTTGCGGCCGATGCATCGCCTATCATCCGTACGGCAACAACTTACTGTTTAAGCGGCGACATTTCCGACGACGAATTTGCATCGATCAAGTCTTACTGTATCAACCCGGTAGACTCTCGCCAGACCGGTCTCGAAAAGCCGGACACTCTCGTTCAGAAGTTTGATGAGCCAAAGGACATAAAAGTATTCGACGGATTTTCGAAGATGGAAGAGAGCGAGCTCAAGGCTCTTTATGACAGCCTCGGACTTGCGATGACTTTCAAGGATTTTCTTCACATACAGAATTATTTTGCAAATGATGAACACCGCGATCCGACGATGACGGAGATACGTGTTCTTGATACATA
>JAEEGL014864915.1_pt1 | contig 19154 bp, 12 predicted proteins | sample 9134231 | NCBI WGS metagenome assembly JAEEGL01 (sample SAMN16246548, study PRJNA631951) | gut metagenome | biome: gut microbiome; feature: rumen; material: fiber-attached | host: Bos | place: Iran: Karaj | collected 2018-10 | reverse complement strand
TACAGTCCCGAACACAACCGACTCTTTCCCTGAGACATCGATACCCGAATGCTTCCCGAGAATCGTGAACCCGTACCCATCCGTCAGGCCGCCGTAAAACCGGCCGTCCGGAAGTTGCCCGTCCGTACCATCGTTCTTTACGCGGGAGGTATCCATTCCAAGGGCATCCATCGCCGTGCGAAGTTCTTTTTCATACGCAGCCGTGACATATAATCCGTCCCACTGCCCTGACCGGTAATACGTATCCATCAAGATTCAAACTCCCTGTCCGGAAAGAGTTTTTCCGCGTTTCCGGCAGCGTACCGGGTCTTTTCCGTCAGTTCACTCTCCGCCCCGATGATCCGGTTCTGGTAGCTCCGGCTCAGTTCAAACAGCAGGGAAAACAGACGCGGTGTGTACTCCCGGATCTCTTCCGGCGAAGCTTCGACCGCCTTCAGGATCTTCTCCTGCTCAATTTCAGGAACGTAAACAGGAAGGCCGTTTTCCTTTTTCCAAGCGCCGATCTCAGCAGCCGTTTCCATCCGCTCGGAAAAGAGCTTCAGCAGCTGATCATCGATCTCAGCGATCCTGTCTCTGTACTCCTTAAGACTCATCTGCCTCTCCTTCCGTCTCCGCTTTTCGGATAGATCCTGGCGCTGTGCCAGAGAACGCGTTTCTTTCTCCCTCTCCAGCAGCGCGTCATATACAGCGATCGCCGCGGCAGCCTCCACAACGGGAACTGCGCGGGGAACGATGCACGGATCGTGCCGTCCCGTAATTTTCAGCCGGGTCTCCCGCATCGTCCGAAGGTCTATGCTCTGCTGCTCCTTCGCAATTGACGGTGTCGGCTTGAAAGCCGCCCGGAACACGATCGGCATACCGTCCGTAATGCCGCCAAGGATCCCGCCGGCGTGGTTCGTCAGCGTGCGGACAGTACCATCCGTCACAGTGAAGGGGTCATTGTTTTCAGAGCCCTTCATCTTAGCAGTTGCAAAGCCCGCGCCGAATTCGACGCCCTTCACGGCCGGGATGCTGAAAACGGCCTTTGCGATCCGCCCTTCCATGCCGTCAAACAGCGGGCCGCCCAGGCCTGCGGGCAGGCCGCAGACCGCGCATTCAACGACGCCGCCGACAGAATCTCCTTCCTCCCGGGCCCGCAGGACCGCTTCCTTCATTTTTCCGCCCTGTTCATCCGACAGAACCGGGAATTCTTTTTCCGCCAATGCTTTCAGCATTGCGGTGTCGCACGAAGCATCGCCGCCCGGTCCTTTTCTGCCGCAAAGAGCCGTTTCGATCTCTCCGGAATCTTCGATCCCGGCGATCGACGCGATCCTTACCGCAATGAAAATGCCCCTCTTTTCAAGAAGCTGTTTCAGGATCCCGCCCGCAATGCACAGCGGCGCGGTCATTCGCCCCGAGAAAGGACCTCCGCCAGCCATATTCAGTTTCCCGAAGTATTTGACTGCCGCCGTATAATCCGCATGTCCCGGCCGCGGTACGTGCTTCAGTTCCTCATAGTCCCGGGAGACCGCATCTGTATTCCGGATGACGGCTGTGAGCGGTTCTCCGTCAGTCACATCGCCGGAAAGACCGGAGCGGAATTCCGGCACATCAGGTTCTTTCCGATCTGTGGAATAAACATTTCTTCCCGGCGCCCGACGGCGGAGAAACTCAGCCAGCGCGTCCCGGTCGATGGCTTCTCCCGCCGGGATGCCTTCCAGCGTCATTCCGATCTCCGGCTCATGGGAAGCCCCGAAAACTGTGAGTTTAAGATTTTCACCGTATGTAATGCTCATAAGTTTACCTGCAGTGATTCAAGATCTTCGAAAAACCGGGGATAGGATTTCCCGACGCACTCGCTGTCCAGAATGCGGACAGGTTCCTCACAGACGGATGCGGCGATCGCCGCAGCCATCGCGATCCGGTGATCGCTCGCCGGGTCGGCCGTACCGCCGCGCAGTCTTCCCGTTCCATGGATCAGGATGCCGTCTTCGGTTTCCTCCGCCTCTCCCCCCAGCGACCGGATCATTGCCACTGTCGACTGCAGCCGGTCGGATTCCTTGTAGCGGAGCCTCTCTGCACGAATGATCCGGGTATCCCCTTCCGCCGCGCATGCCATGGCGCTGACGGCCGGAACGAGGTCCGGCGCACCGGATGCATCCATGACAAAAGCTTTCCGCTCCTTTTTCTGCACCGAGATCATGCCATTCCGCACGCTGACCCCGGCGCCGAAATTCCGCAGGACTTCCAGGACTGCCTTGCCGGCATGGCAGGAATGCAGATCCATGCCAGGGATCGAAATGCCTTTTTCAGACAATGCACCAAGGCATAGAAAAACTGCCGCACCGGACCAGTCGTTCTCGACACTGACGGCCTCCGGGAGCCAGAACTGCTGCCTCCCTGGGATGATGTAGGAAGCGCCCTGCTTTTCAAAGCGGATCCCCGCCCGCTGCAGTACCTGCTCCGTCATGGCGATATAGCCTCCGGACACGATGTTCTCCGTGATGTCCAGCCGGCTGTCTTCCATCAGAAGCGGCAGCGAAAAAAGCAGTCCGGAAATGAACTGGGAGGAGATGTTTCCCGGGAGCACATATGTACCGGGCAGAAGCTGTCCTTCCGACGACAGAATGCCTTCTTCCTGACGGATGCGCATTCCGTGCCTTTCCAGTTCTTCCACAAGCGGTCCCATCGGCCGGTTCGGAAGCTGTCCCTCCGTGTAAAAGGCCGCCTTTTTGCCGAGCGCGCCTGCGAGCGGCAGCAAAAAGCGCAGCGTCGTCCCGCTCTCCCCGCAGAGCAGTCCGGCAGGCTCTCCCTTCACAGCCTTTTCCGGCCGGCCTTCTCCCAGGCAGTCTTTCCGGCCTTCTCTCCTGTCGTCTCTCCGGTCTTCTTCCCGCGTGACCGGCTTCACGAGAAAAGTGCTTCTGCTATCTTCATATGTGATCTCAGCCCCAAGGGCCTTCAGGCACCTGGCTGTCGCCTCTATATCCTCCGAAACGCCTTCACAGAGGACCCTGCAGGGTCCTCCGGAAAGCGCCGCCGCGATCAGCAGCCGGTGTGCCATTGATTTTGATGCCGGGACCCGGATGGTCCCTGCCCGCATGCCGGGCTGAATGGTCTGAATCATTCCGTACTCTTATCTGCCGGCAGCAGAAACACAAAATGCCGGTTCTTTATCAGTTATGCTTCTGCAGCAGCACTACGTTCTCTATGTGCTGCGTATAAGGGAACATGTCGACGGGGACCGCCTTTTTCATGCAGTAGCCGTTCTGCGTGAGATAGTCCAGGTCTCTGGAGAGCGTCACGGGGTCGCAGGAAATGTAGACGATCTTCTTCGGCGCCAGTCTCTGCACTGCCTTGAGAAAAGCTTCCGTCGCCCCGGATCTCGGCGGATCCATAAACAGCACGTCGGCTGCGCCGGCGCCCTGAACTTCCGCTTCTTCCGCCAGTTCCCTCATGAATACCGCGGCATCCTCCGCTTCGAATGAGATGTTCTTAAGCCCGTTCTGCGCCGCGTTCACGCAGGCGTCTTCCACTGCGCGCTCATTCATTTCCACGCCGATGACTTCCTTAGCGTGCGCCGCCGCGAGGATCCCGATCGTGCCGATACCGCAGTAAGTATCGAGCACGCGCTCCTTCCCCGACAGGCCGGCGCAGTCCACGGCAATGTTGTATAGTTTCTCCGTCTGGATCGGATTGACCTGGTAAAACGACTGGGAGGAGACGCGGAACCGCCTGCCGCAGAGAACGTCTTCGATATATCCGGGCCCGTGCAGCACTTTCTCCCGCTCGCCGAGGATCATCGCGTCCGTTCGCTCGTTGATGTTCTGAACGATCGACGTGATCTCAGGGTGTTCCTTTGTCAGCGCGCGGACAAGGTGCTTCCCTGCCGTGAACAGGGCATCCCTCGTCACGACCGTGACCAGGATCTGTCCCGTCGCTCTCGCCGTGCGGATCTGGACGTAGCGCAGCGTCCCCTCGTCCGTGCGGGGATCATAGACACGGATGCGCAGATCCGGCAGAAGCCGCAGGATCGTCTGGATGATACGGGATGCCCTGGGATCCTCGATCAGGCAGCTCTTCACCGGGACGAGTTCCCTGCTGCCGGCGCGGTAAGTGCCGCAGATGACATGACCTCTCCGGTCCGCCCCGAAGATGGCCGTCACCTTGTTCCTGTAGTGATCCGGATTCTTCATCCGGATGATGTCCTGAACGGGTCCGAACCGCGACAGAAGCATAAGTACCTGTTCCTGCTTCTGCGCCGCCTGCTGTGCGTACGGCACATCGATCATCGTGCAGCCTCCGCACTTCGAAGAAACCGGGCATCGAGATCTCTTCTTCTCTCTGCCCGGACTCATCGGCTCCTCATGGATTTCCTTTTTCTTTCTCCCTGACTGCCCGCTTCTGTATTTTTCCGACATGGCTCCTCCATCACTCCTTGTCTGAGTGGATCAGGTCTCCGACCGTCAGTCCCTCGTACGGATCTTCCTCCCCGTCCTGTCCGGGATCCTCCTGTTTCGCATAGTGCGCTGTGCCGGTTCCGTCCGGATATGCCGCTTCCACAGGTATCTCTTCGGCAGGATCTGTTTCCGCCTGCGGCTCTCCGGAATGCTCCGTCTCCGCCAGTTCCTCTTCTTCCTGCGCCTGCCGCAGCAGCTCTTCTTCCTCGGCCTGCTGCCTCGCCCGCTCTTCCGCTTCCCGGAGCCTGCGGAGCTTCTCCTTCGGCGACCAGTCCTCCTGCGGGATCCTTCCGGTGATCTCGACGTCCTCGATCCCCTCGACGAGCTGCGCCGCCCTCGCGATGTCGCGGCTGTTGATCCGGATCACATACGCGTCCGGATAACGCCTGAGGCTGAGAAGCCTGCGGTACCAGGGCTTTGGTTCTTCCTTGACGAAATAGCTGATCCTGTGATCCAGGAAGAGCTGCTCGATCTCCGCTTTGGAGTCCTCGTTCCACACGACACAGAAGTCCGCTTCATTATCAAAATACTGGTCTTCACGTAGGATGGATGACATGACGCGTCTCCTTACCATTAGGGTTTTCTTGAAGTATACCACACAGGGCGCATAATACGGACCTGTTCCGCCGCGAAAAGCGGCCGGTTCCGTCCGGGATGATTTTCATCAGAGATACTTTTCCCTCATCTCCTCATTCTGCCTTCGGATCTCCTCCTGAAGTCCCCGGGCGGACATGCGGACCGCACCGCTTCCGAAGATGATGACCTGCTCCAGGGCATCGGACGTGGCGACGGTCACGCGATACTTTTTCGACAGGCTTCTCGACGTCTTCTCGATGTAGAGATCCGCCGTCTCGGCCTCCCGCGTATACACGACGTCGATATTGTTGTATCGGTAGATCCGTTCCTGCCCGCCGCTCACCCGGTAGGCGTCGAACACGAGGATGATCTGCTCGCTGCGCATTCCCGCGAATCCGTCCAGGATGTCCGTCAGCCGGTCTCTCGCGGCTTTGATGTCCGTCCTCGAGAGTTCCCGCAGCTCGTCCCAGTCGTAGATGATGTTGTAGCCGTCGACAAGCAGGTAGCTCTTCTCTTCCCCCGCGCCCGGCTTCATCTTCCACTCCTTCGGCTTCGGAGCCGCGAATGTGCGCGCATCTTCTGTCTTCGGGAGATCCCGCGAGATCCTGCCGTACGTCCGCTCAAAGATCTCCATCAGTTCCTTCTCGCCCGCGAGGCGTCTCATCTGGTCCGCCTTGAAGTCCGCGGGACCGGGCTCCTGTCTCCTCAACGGGTCTGCTTCGACTGCTCCGGTGCGGTCTTCCGCGGCCTCCTGTGCTGCTTCTTCCTCTGTATCAGGCCTCCACCCTGTGTCGACGTGCATCCAGCTGCGCACCTCATCCCACGGGATCACCGTTCCCGCGCCGTGCTGGCAGAAAACGCTCGACGGCGGATTCTCGTCGTCCAATTCCCAGAGATAGCCGCTCTCTTCCACAATACTTGCCGCCTCCGGGCAAGGGCTGTAACAGAGCAGTTCCTGCGACAGCCTTCCTTCGCCGTGCGTGTAGGACAGGAGCGTCCTCTCGTAGCCCGCGAGTCTCGAAGCCGGCGCGCTGCCGGCGATCACGGCCAGCCCGTTCCCGGAAGCTTCCCGCGCCTCGATCTGCGCCGTCCCTCCCATCTGCTGTATGTCGCTGAGCGCTCGGCCGATCCCGTCCCCGGGTACTTCCAGCCGGATCCTCATCACCGGCTCCAGAAGCACATTCTGCGCCATCATGAGTCCCTGCCGCACCGCGCGTCTCGTCGCCTCGCGGAAGTCTCCGCCCTCGGTGTGCTTTTCGTGCCCGCGGCCGGCGATCAGCGAGATCTTCATGTCCGTGAGTTCCGCGCCGGTGAGAACGCCCACGAGAGGCTCGTCCTGCAGGCTCTTCAGGATCTGCCTGCGAAAAGCGATGTCCAGCGCATCCGGCGGGCACCGGTCCTCGAATGTGAGTCCCGTACCGGGGCCTGTGGGTTCCAGCATCAGGTGGACTTCGGCATAGTGCCGGAGGGGCTCATAGTGGCCGACCCCTTCGACCGCTCTCAGGATGGTCTCTTTATAGATGACGGACGGTGCGTCGAAGGCGATCCTGACGCCGAACCGCTCCCGCATGACCTGCGTGAGGATCTGTGTCTGCACCTCGCCCATGATCTGCGCGCGGATCTCCCCGCTTCTCTTATCGTATGTGATGTGAAGATCCGGGTCTTCCTCTTCGAGGATCCGCAGCATCTTCAGGAGCGGCGCGGTGTCGGTCCTGTCCAGGATCCTCACGGCGCTCGACTCCACCGGCGTAAGTATCTTCTGTGCTCCTTCCGAGGAGACGGCAGCTGTCCCGTCCCCGCGGGCATTCAGAGAATCTCCCGCCCGGACGGCGGTGAGGCCCGCAGCCGCGATGACCTGTCCCGGTACGGCTTCCGGCAGGGTCTCATATTTCGCCCCGTTGTAGAGGCGGATCTGGCTGACCTTTTCCTCTCCGACCACGTCCCTCACATGAAGGACTCCGCCCGTCACCTTCATCCATGTCAGGCGTGCGCCGGTGTCGTCATGCGTGATCTTGCAGACGGTCGCCGCAAACGGCCTGTCCGCCGGATCACCATGATCGGAACTGTCTGCCAGCTTTTCAGCGGTTCCGCTTCCACCGGGCAGGCAGGTTTTCGAAGTCACGAATTTCCCCAGTCCCTGTGTGAGTTCCCGGACCCCTTCCATGTGCAGCGCAGCCCCGAAATAGACCGGAAACAGTTTTCTCTCCCGGACGAGATCCGCGGCGTCCGCCTCCGTGACCGCCTCTCCCTCCAGAAATCTCTCGATCAGCTTCTCATCGAGAGAGGCGATCTCCTCCTGCAGGGACGGGGAAAAGCCCGTCCCGTCCCCGAACGGGACAGATGCCTTTGCAGATTCCTCCTGAAACGGTATCGCTGCCTTCGACAGTTCCTCTTGAAACGGTACCTCTGCCCTCGACAGTTCCTCTTGAAACGGTACCGCCGCCCTCGACAGTTCCTCCCGGATCTGCGCCAGAATTCCGCTGCGGTCCGCGGCCGGCTGGTCCATCTTGTTCACGAACAGGATCGTCGGCACCCCGTAATATGCAAGCAGCCGCCACAAGGTCTTCTCATGGCCGCCGATCCCGTCCGGCGCGCTGATCACAAGCACCGCCGCGTCCAGGATGCGGAGCATCCGCTCCATTTCCGCCGAGAAATCCGAGTGTCCGGGCGTATCGACGAGGGTGAAGTGCTTTTCGCCTGCTTTGAAAAGAGCCTGTTTGGAGAAGATCGTGATACCGCGGCTCCGCTCCATCGCGTCCGTGTCCAGGAACGCGCTGCCGTGATCCACACGGCCCTGCTTCGCGATCGCGCCCGTCTCGAAAAGCAGTCCCTCCGAAAGCGTCGTCTTGCCCGCGTCCACATGTGCCAGTATTCCGATGACGAGTCGTTCGACGCTCATACCTTACCGATCCCTTTTGCTGCCTGTTAAAGCCGCGGCCGGCGCTCTCCTCTCCCGGAGGCGTCACCGATTATGAAAAGTGTCCAGAATCCCGCTGTTTCGGCACAAAGTCTTGTGCGTTCTCTCCATGCCCGAAAACACCACTTCATGTTATCATATTCCGGTAAGTCGTACGACAGGAACGACAGGAGGAAAAAGAATGAAAGAATACGCACCGTTCAAGGAAGGCAAAGTCCGTGAGATCTACGACACCGGCGACGCGCTGGTCATGGTCGCGACAGACCGCATTTCCGCGTTTGACGTGATCCTGAAGAATCCGGTCCGCGGCAAAGGCGTCATCCTCACGCAGATGTCCCGTTTCTGGTTCGATCTGACAAAGGGCATCCTCCCGAATCACATGATCTCCACCGACGTGGAGGATATGCCGGAGTTCTTCCGCACGGACGCGTTCCGCGGCAGGAGCATGCTCTGCAGGAAACTCACGATGCTCCCCATCGAGTGCATCGTCCGCGGCTATATCACCGGCAGCGGCTGGGCGAGCTATCAAAAGACGGGCGAGGTCTGCGGGATCCGCCTCCCCGAAGGGCTGAAGGAGAGCGACAAGCTGCCGGAACCCATCTACACACCCAGCACAAAGGCGGAGCTCGGCGATCACGACGAGAATATCAGCTTTGAGCAGAGCATCGGTGTTCTGGAAAAGGCTTTTCCCGGACACGGCGAAGAATACGCCGCGAAGATCCGTGACTGTACGATCGCGCTTTATAAGAAGTGCGCTGACTACGCACTCGCCCGCGGCATCATCATCGCGGACACGAAATTCGAATTCGGCCTCGACGGGGAAGGAAACGTCGTGCTCGGCGACGAGATGCTGACCCCGGACAGCAGCCGCTTCTGGCCTCTTGAGGGCTACGAGCCCGGCCATGGGCAGCCGTCCTTCGACAAGCAGTTCGTGAGGGACTACCTGAAGGCCAACCCGGACTGCGATTACGATCTCCCGGACGAGATCATTGAAAAGACGATCGCGAAGTACAATGAGGCGTATGAACTTCTGACCGGCGACAGGATCTGACGTCCTGCCGGCGGATCATCTGACAAAACGGCAGCCCGGAGCTCATGCTCCGGGCTGTCTTTATTTGATCAGGAGATCGTTTTCTTTTCCCTTTTCCCTGTTCAGATCGGTATTGACATCGCCGGTCATTTCTTTTCTGATGCTTCCGAAATCTTTCCTGTCTGCCTTGCCGTTTTCTCCAAGCATTTCGCTGAAACTGGTATCATGCACCGTGGGCTTCGCCTCCTTGAGAGGAACAGCCATGTTCATCATTACCGTCGCAAATTCCTTGCGGTTCCCTCCCATGGACCCCTTTTTCTTTTTCCCGGGATGGGTATTCACATATTCGGCGGCAGCATGGTTCATCTGCCTGTAAAGGCGTTCCAGGCTTTTCCTGTCTTCTTCGCTGACAGGCTTTCCCTCTTTCATCGTTCTCTTCATGCTTCTGAGCTTTGTCATGACCTGGACCATGGAAGTCCTCATCCAGTCATAGCTCCCCGAGTTCCGATGAAACATGCTGTCCTCGAAATCCATGATGGTAAGCATGGCGGTGAGATGCTGCAGCTGGCGGTTCAGCTTTGGCATATAAACTCGCTTCTGTTTCCGAGGCTCATTTCTTTGTACCTGTGCAGCCGGGCTGTAAACGATATCCTTTCCGGCTTTCTGAGGCCTGTAGTTATATTTCTTCCCGTTCTGCATCAGGTCTTTTATCTCAAAGAAATAATTGGCCCTTCTGCCCAGCCTGCTGAATCTCTCGCGTTTGAAATCCTTGTCTTCGACGACCCGGATCTTGCCCTGCCGGATACAGTTCTGGAGTTCCTTAAGCCTGTTGAAGCAGGCCTTGAGTTCCGCCTCCTTGAAATTGAGATCCTGCAGCGCGAAGCGAAGCTGGTCCTCCGTCAGGTCCCTGATCCTGTCGGCGGTCTCCCTGCGGATGATCTCCATATTCTCCGGCTTCGTGATGTAGGAACCGGGACGGATGCTGCCCGGTTCCAGTACGCCGAAGGAAAGGCCGTTGTCAATGCCGGTGACACCGTCGAGGTATATCTCCCCGTTTACGATCTTGAAGCAGTACAGCTGGTTTTCCCTGTGCCGGTCCGTATTCGCGCAGATGTAGTCAAGGACCTGCAGATCTGAGATCTCTCTGAGAGCTTTCGCACTTATGCCGACTTCCCCGGTCTGATTCACCATCTTAAACAGCGGATCACCTTCTTTGAGGTGCCGCAGGTCGTAAGAGTTCTGCACTTTCTTCTGGAAAATGCCCTCCACGGTCTTCCCGCCGGTCCTCATCCGGGCCTTCGTCGTGTTCGCGACCACATTCTGCGCACCGATCAGTTCCGCCATTCTGCTCATGCCGATGTCGCGCTTCTGGACTTCGGCACCCTCAGGGATCTTCGCACTGCGTGTATTCACGATCCAGGTGGAGTAGAGCCTGTTGACGTCGTCCTGAAACTCAAGATACTTTTCCGTCAGCGCATCGTCCTGCTCGATCCTGTATGCCGTATCCAGGTCCACATTCCTTGCGATCGCCGTGTAGAATACTTTCCTGAACTGGCTGCGGTCAAACTGCTTGAGGTCGTGCCCGATCACGATCCCCTGCTTTTCTGCCGCATCTTCGACGGAGACCATCACGTTGTTGAACTTTGTCAGCATTGACGAGATGTCGTCTCTGCCGGTCCCTTTCGCGGTGAGGATCTCGTACATAGGGGTATCCTTGTACTTTCTGAGGAAGTAATCCGTGATATCGTCCAGGCTCTTCACCGTCTCAAATCCGGTGAAAAACCCTTCGACAGGGTCTCCTTCCTTCTGCCGGATCTGAACAGGCGTGCGGACGTTCATTGCCCCGCCGACCGTTACCACGCTGTCCGGATCATCAAGGATGATCTCTGCCGACCGGGCTTCACCCAGTACCTGCGGGAGGGTCACCTTTTCCCCGGGCTTTGGCTCCACCCTGCTCAGGACGTCGTAGTCGTCGGAGATCAGCTGCGAGAGCGCACGGATCGTGTACAGCCGCCCCTGGCCGTATCCGCTGTCCCGTGTCTCCCCCTTGTCCTTCAGATAATTCCTGCAGGCTGTGCCGGCATTCCTGTAAGCCTGCTTCAGCTCCGCAAGCGCCTCCTGCGTAAGCCCGGCCGGCCCTCTATCCTCCTCGTCAAACAGAAGGATGTCGTCTTTGTTTTCCTTGTAGTATTTCCGGACGACCTTGCTGAGGGTGCTCAGGCTGCTGATCACCTGATCGTACAGTGTAGTATTGCCGTGCCCGGCCGCAGATACGGTCAGCAGGTCTTCCATCGCGGCGTCCAGCCGCTCATTCCCGGTCCTTTTGATCTCATTCGGCATATTTTAGTCCTCTCTTCCAGGCTGTGCTTAACGTCAGCCGCAGATATTCTGCAGCTTAAGGAGCTGTCTTTCGCTCAAAGAATATATGCGCCGCCGTTTCGGAATACCACAGCAAAAGATCCATGAATTCAGACAGTCTTCTGTTTTCTGAACTCATGGATCCGTTAATTCTCTGCTGTATTGGCCTTTTCGGTTTTGCCGCTTCGCGGCTCACGCCGCTGATCCGGTCAGGTCTTCGCCGCCTCGATCGCCTGCGCGATGTCTTCGAGGAGATCGTCGATGTTCTCGAGACCGACGGAGAAGCGGATCAGGTCGGACGGGACGCCTGCGTCCGTCAGTTCCTGTTCGGAGAGCTGCCGGTGCGTCGTGGAAGCCGGATGCAGGACGCACGTGTGCGCGTCGGCGACATGCGTCGCGATCATGCCGATCTTCAGGCTGCTCATGAAGGTCTCGGCTGCCCTTCTCCCGCCCTTTAAGCCAAAGGAGACGACGCCGCAGGTGCCGTTCGGGCAGTACTTCTTCGCGAGCTCATAGTACTTGTTGGACGGAAGGCCGGGGTAATTCACCCATGCGACCTCGTCGTTCGCTTCCAGGAACTCCGCGACCTTCTGGCCGTTCGCGACGTGACGCTCCATGCGGACCGCGAGCGACTCCAGGCCGAGGTTCAGGAAGAATGCGTTCATCGGCGCCTGGATGGAACCGAGGTCACGCATGACCTGCGCGGTCGCCTTGGTGATGAAGGCGCCGCCCTGTCCGAACTTCTCGGCGTAGGTGATGCCGTGATAAGACTCGTCCGGCGTCGTGAGTCCCGGGAATTTGTCCGCATGCGCCATCCAGTCGAAATTGCCGGAATCGACGATGCAGCCGCCGACCGCGGTGTCGTGGCCGTCCATATACTTCGTTGTGGAATGCGTCACGATGTCCGCTCCGAACTCGAACGGGCGGCACAGGATCGGCGTCGCGAACGTGTTGTCCACGATCAGCGGAACGCCGTGCGCGTGCGCCGCCTTCGCAAAGCGCTCGATGTCGAACACGACGAGGGACGGGTTCGCGATCGTCTCTCCGAACACGGCTTTCGTGTTCGGCTGAAACGCCGCTTCGAGCTCCTCGTCGCTGCAGTCGGGATCGACGAAGGTGAATTCAATGCCCATCTTCCTCATCGTGACGTTGAAGAGATTGAAGGTGCCGCCGTAGATCGCGGCGGAGGAGATGACGTGGTCGCCCGCGTTCGCGATATTGAACACGGAGAAGAAGGAAGCCGCCTGCCCGGAGGATGTCAGCATCGCCGCCGTGCCGCCCTCGAGCGCCGCGATCTTCGCCGCGACCATGTCGTTGGTCGGGTTCTGAAGCCTGGTGTAGAAATAGCCGCTCTTTTCCAGATCGAAAAGCTTGCCCATCTCCTCGCAGCTGTCATACTTGAAGGTCGTCGACTGAATGATCGGGATCATTCTCGACTCGCCGTTCTTCGGCTCATACCCTGCCTGGATGCACTTGGTCTCCTGTCTCATGGTCTCCTGTTCCTCCTGAATTTCATTATTCGATCACATAGCCGTGTGACCTGTATAGTTTACACCATTTGCCGCGTCCCGGGAAAGATGGTTCAGGGCCGCAGATCATATACATAGACGGTATACGGCGAGATCGCCGCGTCTTCGTAAGTGCCGCGGAGCTTTAGGCCGAGTTCCTCCGCGTTCGTGATCCGGATCCTGGAGAAGATATACCGGCAGCCGAGGCTTCTCAGCGCCTCCGCATTGATGTCGGCGGGCTCTTCCTGCGTCGGATAATTTCTCACCGGCTGCACGATCGTGTCCTGCGAGCCCGAGTAGAGATAGCACCTCGCTCCCCAGTCGTCGAAATACTGCTTCGTCGCCGGGCGCTTTTCCAGCGCCGGGGCGATCACTTCCCGGAAGGCGTCTTTATATGCCTGCGAATAAAAGCCGAGATACCCGTCCAGCGTCGCGATCCCGTTGTACTCAAGGATGGCGGGATAAAAACCGTATGCGGCAGACCATCCGTCGAATCCGGTCTCCTCCTCTTCCGGCTGTTCCGGAATTCGCACCGGGCGGATCTGCACGTCCTTCAGGTCCGGATACCCGAGGTCTTCTTTGATCCGCTCAAACAGTTCCACCGAGTACAGTTCGTCGTAGGAAAGATCGTTTTCCTTCTGTCCCCGCAGCAGTTCATAGGCCGCCGCGTGAGCTGTCCTGTACAGATCATTGTAGTTCGTCGGCCGCACGAGGATCGCGAGCCCTGCCGCGAACACGAGGCCGTAAGCAGCGATGATCAGCAGCGCGTACCGTTTTCCCGTCCTTCCGTCATCAGCGTCCGGCGGGCTGGACCTCCGACCCGGTAAAGCGGCTGCCACCTGCTCCGCGTACGCCGCGAGATCGCGGCAGATCAGGAACAGGATCAGGTACCAAAGAAACGGGTTGAAAAAGATCGTGCGATTAAACTGCCAGCCTTTGAGCTGCGGCACGATCGTCTCGACGAGCGAGCGCACCGGCTCAAAATAGTACAGTCCATACACGCCGCTGTTAAAGACGATCGTGAGAAGGATCCACGGGATGAGCTTCCAGCTGAACGCGTCGTCCATGCCGTTCAGCACTTTGTTCCGAAAGATCCCGGGGCCCATGCCGTTCTCCTGCAGCCGGATCAGGGCCGTGGCGGCGGCCCAGATGACGAGCAAGGGCAGGATCACATACTTTTGCAGTCCATCAGCGTGGAACATCCCGTTTATCATCACCGAGAGTCCCTCCCGCATCGCTCCGGAAAACGGAAGAGACGCCATTCGGATCGTGCCCCGGATCGTCACCTCGTCCGAGAACAGCATCTGGCGGAACAGCCGGTACTCAAAACAGATGTAACCGGCGGACAGCACCGCCATCGCGAGGAAAAGGCGAACGGCAATACTCCGGGCATCCCTGCTGCGTTTCACGATGGCACGCACCGTGAAAATGCCCCACGCGACCAGCAGATATCCCAGAAGGAAAAGGCCGAAATAAGAAAAATACGACAGCAGCGGATACAGGTACAGGCCTGCCAGATACTTCGCGGCTTCTCTCCTGCTCTCAGCGCGCCAGAGCTTCAGGAGAAGATACAGGGCGAGAGGGATCGACGCAAAACTGACGCCGAAAGCCGGAAATACGTTGAGAAGCCCGTAGCAGAATCCGGTGAGCACGGAGAGCGCCTTCTCGTGATCCGTGAGTTCCGCTGCGGCTTCCTGCCCGCGCCTTTCGGAGAGCTCAGCCCATCTGATCCTGCAGATCTCCCGGGTGAAAAGCGCGAAGGACACCGTCGCGACGGCGATCTTGCAGAAGTAATTCAGGATATACGCCGAGAGCGGCGGAAAGATCTCATAGAGAAATCCGGTCAGGGAGAGTTCCGACGGCAGGACGTCGCGCGAGACCCCGCCGAGAAACGGCGCCGCGGCTCCCTGCGTGAAAAACGTCCCCGTGTTCTTCATCATCGCGTACTGCGCCTGGAAGAGATCCAGGTTGTCCTGGACCGCGATGTGCGCACCGCCTCCGGCCGCGGCATACATGAGTGCCGCTGCGGCAAGGAAAGCCGCGATCGGGATGTAATACCAGTTTCTCTTCAATCGTGCCATCAGTAGAACCCCGTCCGTTCCGCGATCCGCGCGCTGATGTCCTGCACGGTCTGAGACGGGACAAAGCCGTCATTGCCGAACAGATAACTGTGCAGCCAGGTCACGTTCGCCGAGAGCGTCTGCGGGACGATGCAGGACTGTTCATCGACCGTCGCGAGCGCGCGCATGTCTTCCCCGGGGAATCCGGTCTGGTCCTTGATGTCGAGCCGCAGCATTTTGGTGAGAAGGAGCATCGCGTCCGCCATCGACATGGACGTCGCGACCTCCGAAAAGACGTCTGTCGTGATCTTGTTCAGCGCCGCCGGATCCATCCGCTTCGCCTTGGCGATCGTCTGCGTCAGGACTTCCCTCTGCCGCTGCGTCCTTCGGAAATCGTCGCCGCTTGTGTAGCGGATCCTGCAATAGGCGACTGCCTGCAGTCCCGTCAGCGTCTGCATCCCGGGCTGCTCCACGTTCACGGCGGTCCTGCCGAGTTCCTGCGCCATTGTGGACTGATAGTCGTTGATGCCGTGGATCTCGTCTTCCTGGACGTCGATCTCGACGCCGCCGACCGCATCGATCACATCCGCGAGGCCGCCGAAGCCGATCGTCACGAAATCTTTGATGTTCAGGTCAAGATTCCGGTTGAGCATCGTGACCGCCCGCTCCGGGCCGCCGTAGGCGTACGCCGCGTTGCACTTCGCATAGCTGCTCTCCCCGCCACCGTCGCTGATATCGAGATAGGTATCGCGGTAGAGCGAGACCAGGCGGCAGTCGCCCGTCAGGTCGTTCAGCGAAAGGACCATGATGATGTCGCTCCGGTTGTTCCCGGAGAGCAGTTCTTCCTCCCGCGAGTCGACACCGAACAGCGCGATATTCGTGTATCCTTTCGCGCTCGCGGCCGCTTCCGCCGAGATGTTCGAGGCGATCGCCTCGTGAAAAGCGTTCTCGTCCTCGACCTGCCGGATATTCCTGTAGCGGGTCGCGATCAGGAAGATGACCGGCGCAGCCAGAAGGAGAACGAGAATCAGGATCCACAGGAGCAGCTTCCGCAGCGGGTGTCTCTTCTTCCTCTCCCCGTCCGGTGTCTCTCCTTTGTCCCGTCCGCCGCGTTCGCGGCGCGCAGGCTCCGGCCTGTGTTCTTTTGCCCGGCCTGCGCGGTCACGCCTGCTGTCCGCCCGGCTGTTTCCACGCCGTTCTTTCGCGCCGCGCTTCGCCGCTCTTCCGGGATCCGCCGGCTCAGAGTACTCAGCCCGCCGCCCGGCCGGATGATCTGCCGCCGGTCTTTCGCCGGTGCCGGCTTCCCGGTATTCTTCCTCCCGGATCTCCCGCATCGCCTGTTCAAAGCCCTGCTGGTACCCGAGCGCATATTCCTCGTTCGCGGCGCTCACGGCGTCCTTCGCCGGCGCCATCTCTTCCGCCCGCCTGCGCCTGTAGTCCTCGTAGTCTTCGTAATCTTCGTATCTGTGTGGTTTTCTGTTCATGTTCAAATATCGTATGATCCTGCATTTCGAGCCTTCTCGTTCCGCGCTCATATGATCCGCGTTCCCGCATGCAGTGATCCTGAATATATACTCCCTGTTCAGTCGAAGACCCGCACCGAGACCATCTGCCGGTCCTTCTTCGTGGTCTTCACGACACCGTCGTAGATAAACTTGCCGAACCCGCGCACCGAGACGCGGCTGCCCTCCCGCAGCTCCTGCGACGCATTCCGGACGGTCCTTCCGTCCGCGAAGACGAGTTCCCGTCCGATGAGCTCCTGCGCCCGGGTCCTCGAGAGATGATACACCATCGAGAGCACCGCGTCGACCCGCTGCGATGCGACACTTCCCTGCACCTCATGAAACGACGGCCGGACGCCGCATTCTCCCGGCGGGATCATCGCGCACTTCACGACCGTATGCCGCACGCTGCTCAGTTCCTTCACGATCAGCTCCGCCGCCGGCCGGAGCGCAAAGATGTATGCCGTCTGCCCGTCCGTCAGGATGTCCCCGATCCGCTCGCGGCCGATCCCCAGGCTCATGACCGCCCCGAGATAGTCGCGGTGTCCCGGCAGTTCGCTGAACTTCGCTCCGATGAGCGTGATCTTCACGCAGGCGACGTGTTCTCCTTCCGCCTCTTCCTGCGCCGTCACATCCTCCGGCTTCAGATACGAAGGCAGGAAGAAAAACACTTTCCGCTCCGCATCTTCGTATCCTCCATACGGAAAACACCGTGTTCCCCGCGCGGCGGCGGCCGCCTCCTCCTGCTCCGAGACGGAATAAAAGACGGTGCAGGTCAGGTATTCGTTCTCCGCGGCGCGCCTGGATAACTCCTTCACCCGCGCCGCGATGATCTCTTTCTGTTCCATATGCTTTCTGTGCCGGTTTCCGGCGCCTGTGCCTAAACCGGACAGCTCACATCCGGTTCCATGCGGTCGTTATCTGTTTCAATGCAGTTCTTTGTCCTCAATTTCTCACGATCGTCCCGTCCCCGGATACCGTGATCTTCGAATCGCAGTACGGGCAGATCCGGCTCATGCCGTACGGCACCGTGATGTTCGCGCCGCAGTTCGGGCATTTGACGCCGATCGAGGAGACGTTGGCGTTCGGGTCAAAATCAGGGTTCAGGAGGTCCTCTTCTCTCTCTATGTGGAGCTGCGAGACAGACCCCGGAACGAGTGCCGCACTGCCGTCCAGTATGCTGATCGACACCGTGCTTCCGACCGGATAGGCCGCCCGGTCCGCATCGCCTGTGTTGACAATGGCTTCGCAGATCTCCCCTTTTCTGAAATACCGGACGACAAGCGCCAGCGCGGGCACTCCGTTGATCGTCACCCGGTGATCCGGCCGGTAGTCCAGGATCTTGCCGAGATAGACAGCGCCGCTCTTCAGGATCTTTTTCTCTCTGCTGTCCATCCGGAATCCGAGGAAGGCGAACAGTCCCCCGATCCCGCCGAACATGACGATGAAAAACGGTCCCATAAGAACGGTGTCGCGTCCGGCCTCGCCGAACAGCCCGCCCATGATCAGCAGGCCGACAGACAGCCCGATAAAAACAAACAGAATACCGATCGCCTTGAAAAACGTCGTCGCCTTCATTCCCTTCTTTTTCTCCTTATTTCCGCTTTATCCCGTCGTTGATCCGGTTCACCATGCGCGCACCGCGAGGATATCCTCCCGGATCCCTTCCTTCCGTTCCTTCAGGAGGAGCAGCCGGCTGTAGCGCTCGTATGCTTCGTTTCCGAGGTCGGCGATGTGCCGCATCACCGCCTCACTCCCGGTCAGTTCCGACAGGAACATGACCATCTCCTGTCCCTCGCCGAAGGTCCGGGCCATAAAACTGAAACTGTTCGTGATCGCGGCGGACGTCCTCTCCGCGTCTTCCATACGCTCCTTCTCTCTTTGCAGGAAAGCATCCCTGAGCCCGGTAAACAGCTGCCCGGCTTCTTCTCCTTCCGCGCCCGCGGAAGACGGGAGCTCACGCCGCATTTCTTCCAGCGCAAGGATCGCGCGGCTGCGGATCCTCTGGTCTTCGCGGGACAGATGCTTTGCCTCCGTATCGTGCTTCAGCGCCTCTTTCTGTTCTCTGATCAGTCCGTCCAGGATCTCCGCAGCTCTCTCTCCCTCCCGGCTCTTCAGCCGCATCCGGAGTTCGGCCAGCCACGTCTGCAGCGTCGTCTGGATCTCTTTCTTCGTGCAGTAGTCCCGCCCTTCCGTACTCAGGGCGTCGGTCAGGAGGCCGATGAGGCTGAGCTTTTCATCAAAAGGAGCGTTGCGCAGGGCAGCCGTCTCCTCCGGATAGACTCCCTTAAGGATATCCGCGATGCGGTACTCCCCGCTGTACTTGCGGTAGAGCAGGTAATAGTCGGCAAACGAGCCGGCGATCTCGGGATCCTGAAGATATTCCCTCACGAGCGCCGCGGTCACCGGGATGTTCTCCTCTTCGTAGACCTGAAGGATCCGGGAGAGGTCCTCCCATCCGCGCGCCGTGACGAAATACCGTTCCTCGATCTCGGTGCGGACGTGGTAAAAATGATCTCTCCGGATCTCGAGATATGCCAGGATCGCGCCGTGGACGCCGTTCTGCCTCGCGTAATCTTTCCAGGCTTTATAGTCCTCCTCGATGTCGAGCCGCCGCACGCGGTCCAGCGTCACGATATCGAAATCCCTGACGGATTTGTTGTACTGCGGAGGGTTGCCGGCCGTTACGATGACATAGCCGTCGGGCACACGGTGCGCGCCGAACGTCTTGTACTGCAGAAACTGCAGCATGGTCGGCGCGAGCGTC
>JAEEGL010842761.1_pt1 | contig 19154 bp, 18 predicted proteins | sample 9134231 | NCBI WGS metagenome assembly JAEEGL01 (sample SAMN16246548, study PRJNA631951) | gut metagenome | biome: gut microbiome; feature: rumen; material: fiber-attached | host: Bos | place: Iran: Karaj | collected 2018-10 | reverse complement strand
CTCAGAAGCCATGACATGTATAGGGCGTTCATCAACAACAAAATAAGGAGGCAAGACATGGGAAGAATTAAAAGGCCAAGAGAGTTCGGTGATCCTGATTATATAAGGATTGATCAGGCGGTATTTAAGTTTAACTGTTGTGAAGACACTGTTCGTGTTATTGCCAAACAGTGTGATGCCCAGAGGAAGGTCAATGGAGCTGTTTACTACGACTATGAAAAGCTCAAAAGATTCTTTGATCTTAGCCCTGCAAACTGAAAGGAGCAATCGGATGAGTAACATATCTTTGAAAACTCTGACTTCATTCTCATACTCAATCAGGCTGTGGGAGACAGGGCGATCCTCGCAAAGCAGCTTAACATAAGTCCACACCAGCTTCCGTATGTAACACACTCGGAAGAAGGTGAAGGGCTTATTTTTTATGGAAATGTAATACTGCCGTTCATCGACAGATTCCCTAAGGAAACAAAGCTGTATGAGGTTATCAATACCAAGTTCTCAGAAACTTCTGGGAAGAAAGAGCAGCAGAAAACCGCAGCTTAACATGACGGGAGATATGCAATGGAAGAAGGATTATACACAAGGGAACCTCGTGATGAGGCGTCCTCTGATGAGGGGAAGGTAAAGAGCCACTCCGCAAAACTGAAGAATAAGGATTCCGCAAGAAGGTATTACGAAAAGAAGCTTCGAAATGGAAAGGCTGACAACAGGGATTCTGCAGAGGAACTAAAGAGAAAGGAAAAGCTCCACAAGCAGAGTCAGAAGAAAGCTGGGGAGATCGAGAAGAAACGTAAATCGGCTGAAACAAAGAAGAAAGCTGAACAGAACGCAAGGAAAGGCGCTGAGCTTTCAAGGAATGTTGCTAGTAAGGCCGGAGCTGCAGCAGGAATGGTCACTGATGTTATCGGAAGTGCCCAGGAAGATAACAAAGAAGAGTCTTCTGTTGCGGAAGAAGTCGTAGATACCGGAGGCTATATCGCCAGTGGAGCTGTGAGCAGTGCCACGTCTAAGACCAAGAATAAAAAGTACAGTAACAAGATGCATGGACGGAAGGAGGTTTCTGCAGAAAAGGAAGCAGCTAAGCAGAAGGCCCAAAGGGAAATGCAGAGGAAAGCCATGGAAAACAGGCTATTATTGCTTCGGCTCCATATCACAGTAAGACAACATATATCCATGAGGAAAGAGGTCCTTGCTTTCGGGACAAGCTTCGTGATGCAATAGACATTGCTCTTTCAAAAAAACCAAAGACTTATGAGGATTTTCTTTCAGAACTTTCGATGCAGGGGTATGAAATAAAGCGTGGCAAACATACAGCTGTCAGAGGAAAAGGACAGAAGCGTTTTATAAGATTCCGTTCTCTGGGAAAAGGATACACGGAAGATGAACTCCGGAAGAAAATCGAAGGAGTAACTAAAGGTGCTGAACTTAACTCTGAAAAGAAACCTGCATATAAGGATGAGGGATTTGACCTACTTCTTAATCTTCAGGACATCATTGCAAAGGGAAAAGGTCCCGGCTATGAGACCTGGGCTAAGAAGTTCAATGTAAAAAATGTCATGAAAGCTCTTATCTTTTTCCAGGAGCAGGGGCTTAGAAGTTATGCTGAGCTGGAGAAAAAAGCAGGCGATACAGCAGAACGATTTGACAAACTAAGCAGCGATATAAAAGCTTATGAGAAAAGGTTGAAGGAAGTTTCTGAACTTCGTCGGGATATCATTACCTATAGCAAAACCAAATTGATTTATAACCAGTACAGGCAGTCAGGCTATAGCAAAAAGTTTTTTGCAGAGCATAAGGATGAGATTATGGCTCATAAAGCTGCAAAGGATTCTTTTAACAGGATAGAAGGAAAACTTCCATCGGTAAAAGAGTTGAATGCTGAATATGAAGAGGTCTTGTCCAAAAAGAAAGCTGCTTATGCAGAATACAAACAAGTAAAAAAGGATATGCAGACATATCAGGTTGCGAAGTACGACATTGATAAGATACTTGGCATCGATGGTCAGCAGAAAGAAACAAAAGATCGTGAGAAGTCACGTTGACAATCAGGGCATCGCTATCTAAAGCGGTGCCCATATCTATGCCATCATCGGCGATTATTTCCGGAAAAGCTTCGAAGAAGCGTAGTCAGATTTTTAATCTGATGCGAGATGTTCAAGGACAGCAGAGGGGCTAATATCTCACCATAAAGCAGAAGATAAAATGATAATGCTCTCAACAAAAGCATTTGCAGAAATGTGTCCGTATGAATGGCAAAAGAAAGAAAACATTGTATATTGTGATTATTTGGAACACTTGCTCTTACATGTTTTAATATGTAAATATCCAAATCCAGATAAGCTTCCAATGGCGGATGTAGGAATAGGCGGAGTTATTAATTTTCTTGTTCCTGAATTAAACGATGTCTATTCTGGATGGGTTAGTAAACAGGCATGGAGAATTAACTGCCATAGGATTATAGAAAAGGATAAAAATGTTTATTTATCTATCCTTAAAATGTTTATTGAATATATAAAAACAGAGAAAAACTATAATGAGGACATATTGCATACCAGCTTTAATGAGGAATATGGAGGCTGGTCGAGAAAAAAGAACAAACTGCTTTATTATGAGATAGATGATTTGTGGAAGTGAATATAAAGGAGAATCGAATATGAGCGCAAAAACTGAGTATTGTAATTGTAAAGACAATAATGCGATAACTACTGGATATGAAGATGATTTTGGGTATTGGGATGTTTGTCTTAAGTGCAGGAAGAAAATAAAATACAGTTACCATGAGTATAATCACTACTATGGAGAAGATCATGAATTGTTTTGGGGACCGAACGGAGAGATTGTGGATTGATTCACTTAATAACCACGAACCACAATCCTTGAGTGATTACTTTTTTGACAGTTTTCGATGTCAAAGCTATTACACATTTTGCGTTAATATAGGTTTGGAACCGTGGCATCTTAACACTTTTCTAATCTCGCAAAGTAGATTCGTTAGTCGCATCAAGAATGTTATTTGCAGAGGCGAGTAAGATAATAATAGAGTTTACGACAAGAATATGAGCCAGTGCGAGGGAGCCTGAAGAATACAGGCTGTGCACCGGCTCTTTCTTATGAATGTGAGATTCCAATCTCACATGAAGGTGTATTAATGTTATCATTATATAAATGAAATTGCTGTTAAATACCGATTATATTTGGAACTAATATGCCGATTGTCAGAAAGCAGGATAATGAATAAAAGAGCCTTGATTGCTGTAATTGTTGTTATTGTCATACTGGAGATAATAGCGTTTGTCCATGATTGTTATGTCTTTGGAATAGGTCTCTTTGAATGGTATACAGTCGATAGTAATGTGTTGCAGTTGATCATATCTGCAGCCGTAGTATTCTTTTGCGTTAAGGATATACCGTTGCCATCTGTGTTGACAATTCTTCATTTCATCAGTGCGGTTGGATTGACGGTTACATTTCTGATTGCTGCTTTTGTGTTAGCACCGGAGGGGGGAATAGCATATTATTTCATTGAAAATGTGGCACCTATAAACCACTTTATTGGACCGCTATTGTCAGTGGTGTCATTGCTGTTTCTGGAGGTTGTTCCCAAATTGTCTGTGATGATAATAGTGTGGCCTGCAGCAGTAAGTTTATGCTATGGAGTAATATGCCTGATCCTTAATGGGGTAAGAGTTCTTGATGGGCCATATTTCTTTTTAAAGGTGTATGAGCAGCCAGTCAGTACAATAATCTTATGGTTTGTGATAATAGCCCTTCTTTGTATCGGACTTGCCTTTCTATATTACAAGATAAAATGGGGAAAGAAGGCATTGGAACGATTATAAACATAATTTGGAATGGATAACTGTGATGAGGATAATTCTTTCTCCACCAAAGAAAATGAATGTAGACATGGATAAGCTTGAATGTCAGGGTCTGCCGGTGTTTATTAATCAAACACAGGAGATTCTTGACTGGCTAAGGGAACAGTCTTGCTGTAATCTGCAGAAGCTATGGGGATGTAATGACAAAATAGCAGAGCAGAATTATAAGCGTATAAAAGAAATGGATCTTCATAACATGCTGACGCCGGCGATTCTATCTTATGAAGGAATTACTTATCAGTATATGGCTCCCGCTGTTTTTGAAGACAACTCTTTTGACTATGTACAGGAGCACTTGCGGATATTATCAGGATTTTATGGCGTGCTGAAACCGATGGATGGAGTAACACCATATGGACTACTATCGCAGGAGGTATAACGGAGATACATGAAAAAGTTGAAAATATCATTCAATTCACTGGTAGTGCTGGGTTGTCAGGGATTGAGTATACTGGTTTAAGATGAAGGAATAGCCTGGTAACATCATCCAATTTATTTACATAAAGATAACAGTAGAAAAGAGGGTGTATCATGCACGAGCTGCAATCATTATCACAGATTTTTCAAAACAAGATATTTAGAATCCCGGATTATCAGAGGGGTTATGCTTGGCAGGATCTTCAGCTTCGTGATTTCTGGGAAGATGTAGTGAATCTTCAAACAGGCAGGTACCACTATACTGGCCTTCTTTCTTTGAAGGTGCTTAGCAGACAGGATAGTCAGAAGCTCGGAAATGAGGATGCCTGGTTATTGCAGAGTGGCTTTAAAGCATATCATATCGTGGATGGGCAGCAGCGCCTTACCACCTTTGTCATCCTGCTCAATGAAATCATTGACTTTGTATGTGATCTCTCGGAAAACGAAGGAAAGCCCGAAGAAGAGATTTACCTGGGATTTGAAAACGTAAAGGAGATCAGAGCTAGGTACTTGAGCAGGAAGCGTCCTCCTGATGGATTGATCGTTACTTATCTGTTCGGATATGAGAATGATAATCCCAGCGCGGAGTATTTAAAGTATCGTATCCTGGGTCAACTTTTTGGTGGGTCTATCAAGGAAACCTATTACACGAAGAACCTGAAATATGCAAAGGAGTTCTTTGCAAAGGAGCTTGCGGCCTTTTATGAGATAAAAGGCATTGACGGAATTGCTGAACTTTATCAAAAGTTGACATTGCAGCTCATGTTTAATATTCATGAGATTGAGGATGATTATGATGTGTTTGTAGCATTTGAGACTATGAATAACCGTGGTAAGCGATTAACTAACTTAGAGCTTCTTAAGAATAGACTTATATATCTTACAACACTCTATCCGAAGGAGAAACTTGATGAAACGAATGAAGTGGCCCTTCGAGAGCGGATCAACAGGGCATGGAGGGAGGTATACTATCAACTTGGAAGAAATGAAAACGCACTGCTTTCCGATGATGAGTTTTTGAGAGCACATTGGATCATGTATTTTGCATATTCCAGAAAAAAGGGCGATGATTATATCAAGTTCTTGCTGAGGAAGTTCTCTCACAAGTCGATTTTTGAGAACGTTCTGCAGGCTCTTCCGGAGGAAGAAGATGCTGATGATGCATTACCAGATCCGGGTGCCGATGATGACGATGATGATATCACACCAGATCTTCCAGAGCCGATTTCAGGTGAGTTCCTTCAGCCAAAGGAAATCATGGATTACGTCAATAGCCTGAATGAAGCAGCAGAGTATTGGTATTATACCTTCTATCCGGGAAAGTGCACCTCGCTTAGCGATGAGGAGCAGGTATGGCTTGATAAGCTGAACCATATCGGTATTGGATACTTTCGTCCAATCATTGCAGTATCTTTGATTCCAAGGCTCGGATATTCAAAAGAAGAAAGAATTGCTTTCTTTAAAGCTGCAGAGCGGTTCATCTTTATCAACTTCCGAATGGCGATGTACCAGTCCAGTTATAAGAGCAGTGATTATTATAGAAAAACGCGTGAAGTCTACACCGGCAATATGGCGCTTTCAGAAGTGACAGATGATTTGAATGCTACGACGGACGGGAACGCAAAAGATGCCGTTCGAGTATTCCTTACCAGGATGAACCGTAGATTTATCTCGGCGGATGGTTTCTATAGTTGGCGTGATTTGCGGTACTTCTTATATGAGTATGAATACACGCTTGCTACCAGGTATAAGTTGGAAAAGCTCTCTTGGGGGCTCCTTACCAAAGTGGTAAAGGACCGTATTACGGTAGAGCATATCCTTCCGCAGACGCCTACAAAGCTGTATTGGCGTAATAATTTCCGACAATTCAGTGATGCGGAAATCAAGACGTTGTCTGCTTCTCTTGGAAATATGCTGCCACTTTCTCAGAGCATCAATTCCAGCCTGCAGAATGACAGTTTTGATGATAAGAAGGCCCGTGGGTACGCAAACGGATGTCACTGTGAGGTGGAAATATCTAAGGAGCAGACCTGGGATGCACAACATATTTATGATCGCGGTATCAAGCTGCTTCAATTTATGGAATCACGCTGGGGCTTCAAATTTGAAGATGTTAAACAAATGGATGAGCTTTTGCACATTGGTTTTGTGAAGGACGAACGTGAGATTCCGGATGAAATCACGGAGGAAGACGTGGTTACAACGTCAGAGGAAGCTGATGATGAGAGGACACACGATGTCGCAACTGTAATTCTGAAGTGGGCTAAGACTAAAGAAAGTGCGGGCCTAATCCATATTGATCTGGATAAGTGCTCGGATACTTATTGTAGGTTTAAAACCGATGCAATGACAGAGCTTCTGCCAGATGCACTGGAAGCAAAGAGCGGATGGAACACAAAGAACCATTATTACTACGAAGTAGTCAATAATAAAAGAAATCGTGTTAAAACAGGCCCTAAAGGAAATATCATCGGCTTGCAGTTGGCATTGAGTGCTAAGAATATACCAGCCGATCTGAAGGATATCTGCGAAAGAATAAACGAACATTATCCTTCAAAGCGACAATCTGAGAACTGGAGTTGGCGTGTTCCGTTTAGCGCTGAACGGTTTGTAGTTCCATATAATATGGAAGAGGAAGATATTATCAGGCAGCTAGATGTTCAATTCACTGAGCTGATGAAGTTTGAGAAAGATCTGTTGCAGGTGATGAATGATGAGTAATTCTGACAATCCCAAAAAAGGGGCTTATTTCCAGAAAGAAGTGCAGCAGTATTTCATAAATACATATGGTCCTGGCTTCGAATTGGAAAAGAAGATACCGATTGGAGAACCACCTAAGGAGCACAAGTTTGATATTGTAAATTCTGATAAACGTATAGTGATTGAATGCAAGTGTTACACTTGGACCGAAACAGGAAATGCTCCGAGTGCAAAGATGGGATTTACAAATGAGGCTGCTTTCTATCTTTCGTTTTTGCCAGATACTTTTGAAAAGTACATAGTGATGCTCCGTTCTCATCATGAGAAAAGGAGTGAAAGTCTCGCAGAGTATTATTTCAGAATGAATCGACACTTAATTGGGAAAACAAAAGTGGCCGAATATGATCCTGATAATAAGGAATTGTGGATCATAGGAAAAATCGATAAGTGATATAGAAGTACTGGAAGGATATCATAGGTATTGCTGTGAAGATAATGTGTAGTACCTTCATACCTAACCAGATCGTAAAACAGAAAAAACAGCGAGGGAATAATTGGATATGGGATTTCTGGACAGGATATTGGGCTATGCCCTTTCGAGAAATGTTAGTAAGAGGCCCTCATCAGAATCAGTACCTCAGCCACGTAATGAGAACGCAGATAAGATTCTCGAGTGCGGTGGCTTTTTTGCGTCGCTGTTAGATAAGAATAAATATATAGCTAAAAGTGAGTATTTAGGTGCATTGGATCAGTATTCATCGACGATAGACTTTTTTGCAGTGCTTGATTCAAGCGGAATGCTGGCTGATTTCTGTAAGAAAAATGAGCTTTCAGAAGCACAGGTAAAGAGCATAATCAGTACTTACAAAGAAATAGAAAAAAGAGTTGATGAGCATAATGAAGAATATGTTTCCACAACTATGAACAAGGAAAAGCAGTACCTGGATAAACTGCTTAATGCTATAGATCCCAAAATCTTACTTGATGATGATCAGAGAAGAGTGGTCCTGACTGATGAAGACTATTGTATGGTTATAGCTGGTGCTGGGGCTGGGAAAACCACTACTGTTGCTGCAAAGGTAAAGTATCTTGTAGAAAGGCAGAATGTTGATCCAAGACAGATCCTTGTTATCTCTTTTACAAATAAGGCTGTAAATGAGCTAAAGGACAAGATTCAAAAGGGACTGGGAATAGATTGCCCTATTGCTACTTTTCATTCAACGGGAAATGCTGTAATCCATGTTAATTCTCCGGATGAGAAATTGAATATTGTTGATCAGTCAAGATTATATTTTGTTATCAGAGATTATTTTCGCAGTTCCGTCATGCAGAATGAGAGCGTAGTAAATAAGCTGATAATGTTTTTTGCGTCCTACTTTGATGCACCTTATGAGGGCGATGATCTGAATGGATTCTTCAATAACATAGCCAGGTCGAACTTTTCAACTATGAGAAGTGATCTTGAAGAGTTTAAGCAGGAGGTCATAGATACACGTACCAAGAAATCGATCACAATACAGAACGAGATCCTAAGGTCTCATCAGGAAGTGGAGATTGCCAACTTTCTTTATCTAAATAATATTGATTATGAATATGAGCCTGTTTATCAGTATGACATCATGTATTCACGCAAACCATACACACCGGATTTTGTGATACGGCAGGACGATAAGGTGGCATATATAGAGCATTTTGGTATAACACAGTCAGGAGAGAATGACAGGTTCAGTCCGGAAGAAATCGAACGATATAAAAAGGCTGTCAATGATAAGGTTATGCTACACAAGACGCATAAAACTACACTCATCTATACATTTTCCGGTTACAACGACCGTCGTCCGCTACTTACACATCTGAAGGAAGAACTTGAGGAGAAGGGATTTGAACTGAGGCCGCGTTCCAACAAGGAAGTGATGGAAACCATTGTCGCAGGGGAAGAAAACAGATATATCAGAAAACTTGTAAATCTTATCTGCAGGTTCATCTCCAATTTCAAGGTCAATGGCTATAAGCAGGATGACTTTAACAGGATGTATCATTCTACCCAGAATGTAAGGAGCAGGCTCTTTCTTGATATCTGTGCAGACTGTTATCTTGAATATGAGAGATGGCTTAAAGAGAACAAGGCTGTTGATTTTGAGGATATGATAAATGAGTCTGCAAGGATCCTTAATGAAGTAAAGGAAATGAAGCAGAAGCTCAACTTCAAATATATTATTGTTGATGAGTATCAGGATATCTCCCGGCAGAGGTTTGATCTGACAAAGGCCCTCTCTGAAGTCACTGACGCCAAGATAATCGCGGTTGGTGATGACTGGCAATCCATATACGCTTTTAGCGGCTCTGACATAACGCTGTTTACCAAGTTTGCAGAGAAGATGGGCTATGCCAAGATGCTTAAAATAGTAAAGACATACCGTAATTCCCAGGAAGTCATTGATATTGCCGGGAATTTTATTCAAAAGAATAAAGAGCAAATTCCCAAAAGGCTTATTTCACCAAAGAGGATCAATGATCCGGTCATTATCTATACATATGACAGTAAATTCAAAGCAAAAAGCGCTGACAGGCGTAGCGGTGCAAACTATGCAATGGCCAAAGCAGTTGAGACGGCCCTTGACCAGCTTGTGGCTTACAAAAAGCAGGAAAAGAAAGAGTGCGGCCTTATATTATTGCTTGGGAGATTTAATTTTGACGGAGATCTTCTCGAACGCTCAGGCTTGTTTGAGTATCAAAGGCATGGGGATAAGATAAAAAGTATAAAGTATCCAAAGATGGATATTACATTCATGACAGCTCATTCATCTAAAGGACTGGGATATGATGATGTCATTATCGTAAATGGAAAGAATGAGACGTACGGATTCCCTTCAAAAATAGAGGATGATCCTGTATTGTCTTTCGTAATAAAAGGCGACAGGTCTATAGATTATGCTGAGGAGAGGCGGCTGTTTTATGTTGCCATGACACGCACTAAGAATCGCGTATTTGTGGTGGCTCCTGAGCAGAATCCGTCTGAGTTTTTGCTGGAAATAAAAAATGATTACCGGAATGTGAGGCTCGAAGGAGAATGGAATGAAGACTATGCAGGTGGTACTGCTAAAAAGGCATGCCCGCTATGTGGGTATCCTATGCAGCTTAAGTATAAAAAGGCATACGGCCTGAGATTGTACATCTGCTCTAATGAGCCTGAGGTTTGTGGTTTCATGACAAATGACATACGTGGTGGAAAAATGGCAATCCAGAAATGTGATAAGTGCCGCGATGGCTATCTTATTGTGAAACATAGTCAGAAAAACGGTTATTTTCTCGGGTGTACGAACTATTCTAAAAACGGAAGTGGCTGTGATAAATCAATTGGAATGAAGTATTATTATGATCAAATGCATTATTCGATGGAAAATACCGATGATAAAAATAGAGATGCATATGAACAGATGTCTGGAAATGGACACAATAATCCTGTTCACAGGCAGAATGATGCGCCCATGATCATGGAGCATAGAGATGACTATATCAATATACAGAGGGCAGATATTGAACCGGTTTATTTTAGCGGGAAAGATCTTAATGACGTTGTCTTTGTTGTGGTAAATGCACTGCAAAATGTTAGTAAACATCATTTTTACAGTGAAAATGTTTTGACAGATGTTTTATGCGGTACCGAAAGCGAGAAAGTTGTAAAGAATAACCTTGGACAAATACCGGAATTCAAGGTGCTGGGAGAACTTCCTTACGATACTGTTCAGGCTGTTATAGAGTGGATGATCAAGCAGCACTACATATTAAAGACAAAGGAAAGGTATCCTGTTCTGCATTCAACCTATGAAGGATTACATTACTCAGAAACTATTACTAAGGGTAAATTACAGAAGCTTAAGAAGTATCTGGAGGAGGATGTTGTTTTATGGAAGTAGTTGATACAAAAAAACTTGAGACGGCGATTCTTTATCTTCAGCGTATTACAGAGGGGAAGAACCCTGTAAATAACATGCCTGCTGAGGATGACTCTGTTATAAACAATTCGAATGTGATCAGGTGCATGTATTTTGTAAAAGACGTCCTTGAGGAGTTAAAACGTAATGACGGGTATATAGGAAGAAGACCACGCACAAACAGAGATGACACCAAGCTGGATTATCCACTAGAGGCACTGGATTCATTTCAATATACAGAAGATAAGTCAATATCAAAGCTTATAGATCAGTTCAACACATATGCTGATATGAGCACATATAAAAAACTTGTTTATGTCCCACTTAAACAATGGCTTGTGGAGAATGGCTATCTGAATGAAGAACATAACAATAAAAATAACAAAAAACTAACACTGGTAACAGATAAAGGTGCTCAGATAGAAATAAAGTCAGAGACAAGAACCAGTGTAAGGGGAGGCACGTTTCAATATATTACTTATGGAAAAAAGGCCCAAGAATTGATTGTGGAGAATAGATATAAGATTTTTGGAGACAGGGAGAAAACGCTTTAATGAGCGAAAAGTGATTTTGATGTAAAAATGCAGAAGATTCGATGCGTAGTAGAACGAATTACATATCAGAATCCTGAAAATGGATAGTGATTAAAATGATCAATATAATAAGTATTTCAAAAACATAGGAAGGCATGCTCTGTATGAAACACTAGTTTATGCAAACTATGGGTATGTTTGATGTAACTGAGGGCAGAAACTTCTAAAATACACAATGAGGCAAAAATATGTTAGAACCCGGATTATATGAACAAGTCATAAATAAACAGATCCAGTCAGAGCTGCAGGGCTCCTCAGAGGACCTGAAGCTGGTTGAAAAGATTGACAGTGCGGAAGCATCTGAAGTACTGGCTCGATATGTCTCTGAGGTTGTTCACAAGGCTTTAGATCGTATATCAGAGGACGGGGATCTTTCTTCTAAAGTAGATCTTGTTAATAGGGTTGTTGGCTTGATATCCAATGATGCCAACATGGATGACCTGAAAGAGATGACTGTGGCAGATAGTGCTGAGCAGCTTCTGGCTTTATTGTCTGAAACTGATCCGATGTACAAGATTGGTCAGAAGAAGGCCAAGGACATCGTGCGGCCTGAGACATCAGTAGCGCAGAGCAGCTTGTTTACTGGCGCTGTGCATGAGCCTCAGATGTATTCTGAGCTAAAAAAGGAAATGGAAACGGCAGATCGCATTGATATGCTTGTTTCATTCATCAAATGGAGCGGGTTGAGGCTTCTGTTTGAAGAGCTGAAAGCCTTTGTTGGAAGAGGTGGACAGCTGAGAATTATCACAACTTCTTATATGGGAGCCACAGATGTAAAGGCCATTGAGGAGCTTAGCAAACTCTCTAATACTGAAATTCGGATTTCTTATGATACTAAGCGGACAAGGCTTCATGCCAAGTCATATATCTTTTACCGTAAGACAGGCTTTACTACTGCTTATGTTGGTTCATCAAACATGTCCAATGTAGCTATGTCCAGCGGACTTGAGTGGAACATTAAGGTTACTACAAAGGACATGGCACCTACGATTCAAAAGATTGCTGCGACCTTTGATAGTTATTGGCATTCATCAAACTTCGAGAAATACACCGCTGACAGTTATGACAAACTGAAAAAAGCACTTAAAGCTGAGCGATATGGAGAAAAGACCAATAGCTTTGGATTTATCATAGATGTTAATCCATACCCATATCAGCAGGAAATCCTGGACAGGCTGGATGCGGAGAGGATTCTCAGGGGCAGAAATAAGAATCTTGTAGTTGCTGCGACAGGAACCGGAAAGACACTTATCGCTGCATTTGACTACAGGAGATATTGCAAGAGAAATCCCGATAAGCAGAACAAGCTTCTTTTTGTTGTGCATAGGGAGGAAATCTTGAGACAGAGCAGGGAAGTATTCAGAGCTGTTCTCAAGGATCCTAATTTCGGTGAGCTGTATGTTGGTGGAGAAAAACCGTCAAGCTTGGATCATCTTTTTGTATCTATACAGACGGTGGCCTCACAGAAATTATATGAGTTGCTGGCTGCAGATTATTATGATTTTATCGTTGTTGACGAGTTTCATCATGCGGCAGCTCCAACATATCAGGGACTTCTTAGCTCTTTTAACCCAATGATTCTTCTAGGACTTACTGCTACTCCAGAACGTATGGATGGTAAGAATGTTCTGGACTACTTTGATGGGCGAATTGCCGCAGAGATAAGGCTGCCGGAAGCAATAGAAAGAAAACTGCTTTGTCCGTTCCAATACTTTGGTGTTTCTGATGATACTGATTTGTCAGAAATAAGATGGGTCCGCGGCGGCTACGATAAGACTGAACTTAGTAACTTATATTCTATAAACAGGGCTATTGCCGAAAAGAGAGCCAATCATATCATCAATTCCCTGTACAAGTATGTGACGGACATTGGAAGTGTACATGGTTTGGGCTTCTGTGTTTCCATTGAACATGCAAGGTTCATGAGCGACTATTTCAACGAGAAAGGTATCCCTTCAATTGCCCTTACCTCGGGTTCCTCAGATGATGAGAGAGCAACTGCAAAGGCAAAACTTTTGTCCGGAGAGATAAAGTTCATCTTTGTCGTGGACTTGTATAACGAAGGCATAGATATTCCTGAAGTTGAGACGGTTCTGTTCTTGAGACCCACAGAATCTCTGACTATTTTTTTACAGCAGCTTGGAAGGGGGCTTCGTCTGTCAGATGGAAAAGAATGTCTTACTGTCCTTGATTTCATTGGCCAGGCAAACAAGAAGTACAATTTTGAAGAGAAGTTTGCTGCGTTATTATCTAATACCAATCATAGCGTTCAGTATGAGCTTAAGCATGGATTTACAGCACTTCCAAAGGGGTGCTATGTTCAGCTTGAGAAGAAAGCTGCGCAGGTAATCTTAAATAACATACGCCAGTCCTTTGACAGTAAGGCGGGGCTGATATCAAGAATAGAGACTTTTACAGAGGATAGTGGCTTAGAGTTAACGCTTAAGAATTTCCTGCGCTATTACCACTTAAATGTTTACAGTATTTATTCAAAATATTCTTTTGCAAGACTTTGTGTAGAGGCAGGAGTTGTAGAGAATTTTCACGAAGCAATAGAAGAGAAAATGACAAAAGCATTCTCAAAGTTTATTGCTGTTGATTCTTACAGATGGATAAAGTTCTTGCTCGATATACTGCCAAGACTAAAAGATATTGATATTGAAATGCTTCCTATGATGTATCAGCGTATGATGCAGATGTTCTATGTGACTATATGGCAGAATGCGGTAGATGATTGGAACGCTCCAGAGGTCAGACAAAATCTGAAAGATCTATGCGACAGTAAGCATATGCTTGGAGAGTTGTTCGAGATATTAAACTATAATCTTGAAAAGATTGATGTTGTAGGTGGGAATGTTGATCTTGGATTTGATTGCCCTTTGGATCTTCATTGTACATATACAAGAGATCAGATCCTTGTTGCTATGGACTTCATGAAGCCGAACACCGTGCGTGAGGGAACCAAGTGGTTGGAGGACAAGAAAGTTGATGTGTTCTTTGTTACGCTGAACAAATCCGATAAGGATTATTCTCCAACTACGATGTACGAAGATTATTCTATCAATGAAGAATTCTTCCATTGGCAGAGCCAGAGCACAACATCTGATACATCACCGACTGGCCAGAGGTATATAAACCATGTACGTGAATGCAGTAAAGTGCTGCTATTTGTTCGAGAGTTCAAGAAAGATCTGGCAGGAGCTGCACCATACACATACTTGGGAACTGCTAAATATGTGAGTCATTACGGCAGCAGGCCTATGAGTATAACATGGCACTTGGATAATCCAATACCTGCTAAATACATTAAGAAGACAAGCAAGTTGGAAGTTGGGTGAGTATATTGGAATTAGTGTGAACCTTAGTAGGCTAACAGATAATAATAGGTGAGTTATGTCCATAAAAGAATATATAAATGAGCAGGATGAGTCAATCAGACCAAGACTTGAATTGATTTATAAGACAATTCATGATGCAATACCGGATGCCGAGGAACGTTTGTCCTGGGGAATGCCAACGTTCTGGAAAGGAAGAAATATCATACATTTTGCTCCGGCCAAGAAACATATCGGATTGTACCCTGGCCCTGAGGCAATAGAGGCATTTGCGGATCAACTGCGCGATTACAAAACAAGTAAAGGCGCAATACAGCTGCCAAATGATAAAGACCTTCCGCTTGAACTAATTGCAGATATAGCCAGGTGGAGCTATGAGAAAAATAGGAAGTGATTACCATTTGCGAGGCAGAAGATGAGAATAGGTATTGTATCGGATACTCATGGACTTCTTAGGAGAGAAGTGATAGAAGGGCATGTCAGGATGGTGGACGAAGACTGACAAATAACTAGAAACCATGGCCGGCGAATTTCTGATTCCTTAATGATTCACAAAAACATACCGGATTGTGCCAGGGGACTGAGGTTATAGAGGCATTTGTTGATAAAAACAGCGAGGGATAAAACCTCGCTGGATCGATCAGCTCTCCTTTATTTGATTTTGTCTAAGATTTTGATATGAGCCTTAATTAGAGAATAGTATTTCTCACTGGTTTCTTTTCCGTATTTGGTCTGCAGGGAAGCACGAAAAGAATTAAGATTCTTTTTCTTCTTCCAGGTTTCAGTTACAAATTTTGGAAAATCAGCAGGCATCGCAACTTTGTTCTTGGCATGTGCAAAGACTATCTGACAGTAAGATTTCTGTTTCTCTGCAAGGCTCTTTTTTTTGTGATTTTTGATGTAATTGTTATAAATCGCATCGGACTTAAATGCACTGTAATAGTTCCCGCCTTGCTTTCCGTAAATCTGCTGCAGGGACTCATGAAGCGGCTGCAGCTGATCTCTTCCCAGACAGTAGAGGATTTCTTTGGCCTCTGCCGGAATACCATCATCGATGTTTTTCACGGGAGCAGGCTTTAGCTCTTCTATGACTTCGGAAGCAGGAAAATCTTGTTTGTCGGAGGACTTTTCATTTGGGATACAGGCTTTCCCGTTCATGCGCTTGATGGCAATGTTCCGTTCTTTCCAATACTTTACAACAGCATCGTAACCGGTGTCATTGGTGACAATGATAAATTCATTATCGTCAATGTCATGTACCCGGTACCCAAGTTCTGTGCATAACTGGAAATCAAGTGCGTTGTTACCCTCGCAGCATTCGATGAACGTCACATCTTTAGGCGACTGCTTAAGTGTGATCAGATTTTTGTAATTCATATGCGGACTCTTCGCAGTATAAAAAACAAGAATCTCATCTTCTTCTGCAACAGTATCAAGCAGAAAGATCCAATTATCTCCGACGTTCTCACTATCGATAAAATATTTTTTGCTCATAGATTTCCTGGCTGATCGAACAAGAACATTATACTATATATTTCTTTAAGATTCTTTAAGAGTCTTTTGCGGATGAAAAGGTTACGAAATGAAACCAAAAGGTTACGTTTCGTAACCTTTTTCTGTTGCACAAGATTCCCGCTCTTAATATAATCAGCTCATCAGAGTCGACACTGAGAGTGAGGAACTATCATGACGAAGTCATGATTTAGAATTATTCCGACCGAAAGGGTAGGATTACGAAGTAATCGTGCCAATACATTGTTCAGGAGCAGAGGTTATGGACAAGACAGATGAGAAGATCATTAAGCTGATAAGGAACAACGCCCGCATGAGCTATCAGGAGATTGGCAATGCGATAGGCATGTCCAGGGTTGCTGCAAAGAAGAGGATGAATAAGCTTGAAAACGAGGGAATTATCCGAGGTTACAACACATATATCGTGCGCAGCGATGAGATAACCATGTTTGCAGATATCATCACCCAGCCCGGGAGGTATGAGAAAGTTCTTGATTACATCGGAACCCAGACCGCTTACATAAGACAGATCTTCACAACCCATAAAGAGAATCAGATTCTTTTTGTGGCCGTATCTGATTCAGCCCAGGACCTCAAATACTTAATGGAGAGGATTGACAAGGATTGCAGGGGTGAGCTTAAGGAATTCCACTGCCGACAGATCCAGGATGTCCTCAAGGACGTATATGGAGGAATCAAATATGAACGCAGATCAGTGTCAGACGATGTCACAGTTAATCGAGCAGATAACAGGGAACAGGATTCATGAGAAGAAGGGAGGAAAGTTCTTTTTCAATGTTTACCTGAACTCCAAAATGAGCGAAACGCCAATAGAGGCTTTGGACCTTGGAGTCAGAGCATACAACAGTTTAAAAAGAGCCGGCTATGGAACTATCGGAGAACTGGCAGAGGCAATAGCTTCCGGTGTTGAGATCAGCAGAATCAGGAACTGTGGTACTAAGAGCCGCAGAGAAATAATGGAAAAGCTCTTTTTTTACCAATACAACGTACTTCCACAGGAGAAAAGGAATGCCTATATAAATGAAACAATCCTCTTAAATAAGATGAGACAGGGCGTTACGAATTAAACTTTGAACTTTGAAATTTGAACTTTGAACTTTGAAAAATATACAGAACGTCTGTAGCGAGAACCACAACCTGAGCTGGTGTGATTATCGGACTCTTAATTTTTTATACTGTTTTCAATAGACAGCAGACAGTCAGGCAGATAGAAGGAAACAGTCAGATTTACGGATGTTCAGAAATGGAGGGTTAGTATGGGAGCCGTTTTTGCTATTATAATTATATATGTAGCACTAAGATGATGAGGTGAATGATGATGAAGAGATTTTGGTACTGGTTAAATAAATGCATTAAGCTTTTTTACTAAGACAGGAAAGAAGTTCTTTTGATGGGAAACACTGCTGATAATGCCGGTATCATTCCGGTTGTAAGTGAATATGACAAGCTGATCGAGGAGATCCTGGAACTTGAGCTTAAGCTTGCGGCTCTTGCTGAAGAGATAGATGACCTTGAGAATCACGTCTGCGTTGAGCTGCGGGCAGAGTATGACCAGAAGGTCGGTAACCTGGAGTATCAGGCCAGGGCGTATCAGCTCGAGATCGCCAGGCTCAAGCGTGCCATTGAGCTTTTGCAGGCTGCCATTAACAGGCAGGAAGCTGCCAAGTACGACGATGTTCAGAAAAGAATTGAGGCTGAGTACAAGGAGTATGAGGAGGAGCTTCACAAAAAGGCTGAGGAAATGAAGCGCGACAGCGAATATGCCAAGCGCCGTGCCAGAAAGGATCGGGAGAACGAAAAGAAAGCTGAGGAAGAGCGCAGGGCCAGTCAGGAAGGAAGGTCAGGAGGAGAATATAGCGGAAAAGGCGGCACCTCCGATGACAAAAAGGGTGACGGCTCCGGGAAAGAGACTAATGATAAAAAAGATGGCGGCTCCGGGAAAGAATCTGGGGCCGAGAAGGAGTCTGAAGAGAGAAGGGACGATAGCTACAAAGAAAAGGCAAAAGGGCCAAAATCTGAATGGGAGAAGGCTGAGTCCGGTAGCATTGGATCAGATACCATAAAAGAGACGCCTTCGCAGGAGTCCAAGCGCTTATACAGATACATAATGAAAAAACTTCATCCTGATGCGAACCCGGATGCTACAGAAGCAGAGATGGAGCTTCTAAGAAAAGCCCAGAAGGCATATTCGGAAGGTGATCTGGAGGCGCTCCGTGATATTGCAGACCAGATCGATGATAAAGAGGTCACAGAGAAATACAGTGACACTCCTGAGGACATCATTAAACTCCGTGAGCTTAGGGATAAGCTTGCTGAGAAGGTTGAGATATTGATTCTTCATATTGATGAGATCAAGAACAGCTTCCCTTATAATGAGAAGGATTTCCTTGCTGATGAAGAGGCTGTTGCCAGGAGGCAGGAAGAGCTGGCCGAGTATAACAAAGCCTGCGCTGACAAGATCATTGAGCTTCAGGAGAAGGTCCTGGAACTTAGCAAAATTGCAGAAGAGAACCAAAAAGAAGCTGAGAAACGTAAACGCAAGAAGAGTTCATAGGAGATCACAGTATGGCAGATAACGAGCTTACCAATATTCAAAATGATGCGCTGACATCCAGTATTTTAGGCAAACATGGGATTGATATGCAGCTTCCGTTTTCTCGGGATATCTTTTTAATGAATACCATGATCAATGGTGCTATGCATGTTAAGACCATATACAAGCAGGCCAAAGCGCTTAAGAAAAGTGATCATGTTACGCTGCGG
>JAEEGL015458053.1_pt1 | contig 19155 bp, 9 predicted proteins | sample 9134231 | NCBI WGS metagenome assembly JAEEGL01 (sample SAMN16246548, study PRJNA631951) | gut metagenome | biome: gut microbiome; feature: rumen; material: fiber-attached | host: Bos | place: Iran: Karaj | collected 2018-10 | reverse complement strand
CACCACCGATGAATCCGGCACTTCCGAAACCGAAGGCCCGTCCTATGAAGAGACCATAAAAGAGAACATGGGCCCGGCGAACGAAAACGGCAAGTTCGAAGTTGAACTCACCGGTCCGCAGAACTACAAGGCCGGCGAAGAGATCGAGATCACGGCTACCGTTAAGAACATAGCCGCCGACGCGAAACTCGCGCAGATCACCTTCAACCTCGGCTTCGATACCGCGAAGTTCGAGCTCGTGAACGGCAATAACGACGACGGCTCGCTGAACCTGGAAGCCACCGTTCCCGCAAACTGGGAGAACCTGAGCAAGAAGGGCGAAGAGGACGGCGTGGTAGAAGTTAACTTCACGAACGCCACCAACGCGACCGACCTCGCCACCAAAGACGGCGACATCGTGATCAAGTTCAAGCTGAAAGCGAAAGCGGACGCCACCGGCGAAGCGGGCGTATGGCTCGATAACGAGACGATCGAATCGAACGACCCCGACTTCAACCAGTACCTCGGCAACGGCAGCTACCTCATCATCACTGCCGAACAGGGCACTACCGAATCCTCCGAGACGGCACCCGCGTCCTCCGCGGTACAGACCGGCGACGGCAGCGTGAACGTCATAGTTCTCGCGATCATCGCTCTCGTTGCGGTAGTCGGCTGCGCCGTAGTGATCAAGACCCGCAGATAAATTAACCGCATAAAAAGAAAAGCTCGCTTCGGCGGGCTTTTCTTTTATCCCCAAAAATGCAAGCGTTTTCGGGGACCCCCATATAGCCCCACAAAACTTCGTTTCGAGGGGACCCCGGGATCGCGCGTGCTCTATCGCCGCCGGACGTTCTCACGGGGGAACGTCCTCCTCCCCTCGGCACGCGGCTCGCTTTGCTCGCAGGGCGGAGTTTTTTCCGCGTGGGACCCACGGAAAAAACGGATTTTGATTTATATATTATCGAAAGAAAACGCCAAAGGCGTTTTCAACCATAACTCTTCACTATTCACTATTCACTCTTCACTCTTCACTCAACGCAAAAAAACGACCGCGCGGGCGTTTTCTTATGAAATCGAGTTTTCATTATATTATTATATTTCTAAAGGTTTTTTTAAGAAAACAGGTTTATAATTATAATGAGGATATAATACTGAATCGCCGGATTTCCGCCGCCCTGAATACTTCGGGGAGCTTGTTACAGGCGAATGATACGCGGTTTTTTTAGTTTTTTGTCCGGTTTCAGACTTTTTCAAAGTATATATAAAGAAAGTTTATTCCGCTTGAACGGCGGAACGCGGCGCGACGCGAAACGTAACCGTGCGGTCGTGCCGTTATAGATTATTTTACCGGAGCGGCGTTTGAAATGATGATATTACGAAACGCTTTGAAATCGAATATGCGCGCGCGGGGCAGGACTTTTCTGTTCACCGCGCTTATAGCGCTGCTCACCGCGATGCTAACCCTAAGCGTGGGCGTAAAGATATATTGCTCCGGCGCCGTCGACGCAAGCGATTCCTCGTTCCGCACCGTCGCGATGCTGGAATACCTCGGCGACGATTATCCCGACCAGACAGTCGGCGATCCCGGCGCCCGCAAAGCGCTTGCGGATCTTGATATCTCCTCCGCCCTCGCGATAGACGGAGTTGAGGAATGGCACCCTCAGAAAAGCGTTTACGCTTCGCTGGACGGCTTCGAAAACAAGAATGGCAACTCGATATATCTGGATTACGGCGTTATAAAAGCGTTTTTCCTTATGGAACGCTTTTCTCGCAATATCGAAACCGAAATAGAAGGCGAGCCGCAGGACGAGGAATACATAGTTTTCAACTACAGCATAGAAAACGCCGGCGAGGAATGGTTCAGCTCGGTCACCGTTAAGATGAACGGCGAAGTACGCACCTACGATCATTATTTCAAATATATGTCGTGGATCTCGATGTTCGGCGACGCGGAGTTTTATTACAAAGGAACCGGAGAATACATCGATATAAATACCTCCGAAAGTTTGAAGTATTCCGATCTGCCCGCGATCGACAGCATTATCATAAGCAATTTATACACCATGCATCCCGTATACAAGACGGCGGGTTACAACGCGGTGGATAATCCCGCCGGCCTCCCGGTGTATTGCCATTACGACAGTATCCTGAGTTTTTCGGAAACGGGCGAGGTATCGACTCACAGCGGCTATAAGCGCAGAGAAAAAGAAGACTTCGCCTACAAGGCGATCTGCGACGTTATGTATGGCTACGAGAAATCCGGCGGTATGGTATTGCAGATCTTCGACTCTGCCCGCAGACTTAAAATGGAGGACGGAAAGGCGTATTACATCCACGGCAGATTCGGCGACGGCAGCTCCGGAATAAAGACCTTTTACGTGTCCGATTTCGGCGATACCGACGCGCTTCCGTACGCGGAAGCCAACGGCGAAGACGACGCGGAGGTCAAAGAGATATTCAGCGCGCACGCTCTTAAATACAAGGCGGTCAACGCCCATGTCGAGCTTATACAGAGCGACAGCGTTCGGGATCTGTACCCGTTCCATCAAGGGCATATATCGATCCTGCGCGGGCGGTTCACGCAGCCCGGCGAGTCCGGCGCCTGCGTGGTGAGCTACGACATCGCCTCGGCGATGGAGTTGGAGCTCGGCTCGGAAATCGATCTGCGCAAGATCGACGGGAGCGATTCCTCCCGCGATGATATGACAGGCATCGGCGAGCCGGAAACTTATAAGGTGGTGGGCATAACCACCTCCTCGCCGGATTATTCCGGCACTGTATGGATCGCCCGCGACGACGCGGAATACAAGTTCTACGGCTACGATCTCGGCGCCTTCCTGCTTGATAACTCCAAAGGGCGCGAAGCTTTTGAAAAGCTGCAGGCGTTGCTGCCCGAACACGTCCGCGCGACTCTGTTCGATCAGGGCTACGAAAGCGCCATAAAACCCTTCCGCGCTATCGAAAACACCGCGTTCGCGGCGATGCTCGCGTCGGCGGCCGGGGCTTTGGCTGTCATTCTGCTGTTCTCCTATCTGTTCATCGGCAGGCAGGGCGAAACCGTGGGTATTCTGCACGCGCTCGGCACGCCCAAACGCAAGATCGCGGGCTGGATGCTTTCCGGCACCGTGTTCGTTTCCGCGTTCGCTTCGGCGGCGGGCGCCGCGGCGGGAACGCTTCTGATCCCGCGCCTCGTAATGCTCGTGCGCAAAAAAGCGGAGGCGGATTACGTCGCCGCTCCGCCCTACAGCGATCTTTCCATCGGCGCGGTCAAGCAGACGCGGCTGCTCCACGTCGAAAGCTCGGTCCTGCCGGGAGTGGCGATCGCGCTGGCGACGGTGCTGCTCGCCGTGTTATTCAGCGCGGTCTTCCTCGCCTACGCGGTGCGCGGCTCTCACAATAAGCGCGGCAAGACCGGTGTTCGCATACCGGCGGGCAAAACCACCGTGTTCGGCAAGGGCGCGGCGCGGTTCGCCGCCGTTTCGGCAATGCGCGGAGGTCTGCGTACCTTCGCGGTACCGGTAGTCGCCGCCGCGATGACCGTAATAATAATCGTGCTTTCCTCCATCACCTCAAACTGGGAAAAAGAGAGGGAGCGCGCGTTCGAAAACACCACCATAAGCGGCAGCGTTACTTCGCTGAACGGCAGACTCACGTCCGGGATTTCGATATCGGACAGCGAGGTGCGCGCGATTTCCGCGATAGACGGGATAACGAACGTCTGCGTTTCAAAGGGATACGATTACTGGCTCCCGGATGAAATGCCTTCGTTTTCCTCAAGTCAGTTCGGTATGGAGCTGCGCGAGGCGTGGATCGGCAAACAACCGGACGTGGTCGCGCTGAATTCGCTTTTCGCCGCAAAGGAATTCTTTTACAATCCTCCGGTAGTCACCTGGGCGGAGGGATACGACGAATCCGTGTTCGCCGCCAGCGGCAAGAATTCGGATCCGTTCCGCGATCCGGAGGGATACCCGGCGCTCGTCGCGGATTCCTACGCCGAGTCGCACGGGCTTGCGTTCGGCGACGATCACGAGGTATATATTAAATACGACGGCATGGAGGTCGCGACCGCGCTGCACATAATCGGCACCTACCGCCAGACCGGGCTGAAAAACAATATCTACGTGCCGTTGTACGCCTATGCCGATCCTCGGGAGATAAAGGATACCGGAAGCGGCAGCGAACCGGAGGACGAAAAGCAGGTGTGGGTCGAGACCGAATACGGAAAGATCCTGGTCCTGGAAAGAACGCAAAAATACTTTTCGGTCTGCCGTTTCACCCTGGAATCGGCTGCGCAGCTCGAATCGGTGCGCGGCGAGTTCCTGCGGGAGGAATACAGTTGGCCGAACAACGTCAGATCCAAACGGCTCGCACTGGTGCTGTACGATTCCGATTTCCTCGCCCGGATCGAAACCCTGGAAAAGAGTATGGCTTTCGGCAAAGCGGTCTATCCGCTGGTATTCGCGCTCGTCGCGGTGCTCGGATTCATCGTGTCGTGGCTTATGATAAACGGCAGGAAGCAGGAGTTCGCGTATATGCGCGGATTCGGCGCCAAACGGACGCGCGTCTTCATGTCCTTCTTCACGGAGCAGGCGCTGCTTGCGCTGGCCGGCTGCGCGGCGGGATTGGCCGCACTGGCGTTCATCTCCGCGGACGGCGCGGCGCTTGCGCGGGTCGGTATATTCCTGCTGTGCTATATGGCGGGCTGCGCCGTTTCGGTGCTCGTTATCGGGCGTATGAAGCTTATGGATCTTTTATCCGAAAGAGATTGAGAGGTATAACGATGGCTCTGCTGGAACTCAAAGACGTTCATTACACCTATAAAACCAAATACCAGTCGGTCGAAGCGGTGCGCGGCGTGACCTGCTCGTTTGATTCCGGGATGCTATACGCGATAATGGGCAGCTCCGGAAGCGGAAAAAGCACCCTGCTTTCGCTTATGGCGGGGCTGGATATCCCCACGTCCGGCGAGGTAATAATGGACGGCGTGTCTACCGCCGATACCGATCTGGAACGCTACAGAAGGGAAAAGGCGGCGGTTATATACCAGAATTTCCGGCTGTTCCCGCTGCTTACTGTCGCGGAGAACATTATGTACCCGCAGGAGCTGCGCGGAGTCAAACCGCGCGACGCGAAACGTTCCGCCGCCGAGCTCATCGGCAGGGTGCAGCTGCCGCTTTCCGCGCTGGACAGATTCCCTTCGATGCTGTCCGGCGGCGAACAGCAGCGGGTCGCCATCGCACGGGCGCTGGGTATGAACACCAAGCTGCTGCTTGCCGACGAACCCACCGGGAACCTGGATACCGCCAACGGCGAAACGGTGTTTTCTCTGCTCGCCGGTCTCGCCCGCGAAGAGGGCTACTGCGTGATAATCGTCACTCACGACCCTGCTCTGGGCGAACGTGCCGACAGACTGCTTCGCCTTTGCGACGGCAGACTGGTCTGAAAACAAATAAAAACCCCTCCGTTCGGAACACGCGCTCCGGGCGGAGGGGTTTTTGCACGGATATTCAGTTCCCGGCGGCTTCGGGACCGCGCTGCGCGGCGTCCGCCTTTTTAAGCAGGGCGGAATACTCCGCCGCGACCTGCTCCGGAGCGAGCACGCGCACTCTGCCGCCGAACCCGGCTACCCAGCCGTAGAAGGTTTCGCCGGGGACGACGTTTACGTGTATGCGGAAGGTGTCGCCGTCGTTCAGTATTACGGTGGACTGCCCGAAGCGGTCGATCATCACGTTCGCCAGGGCTTCGTCGCAGCGCAGCGTCACGCGCTCCGGCTTGCCGCCGAACATACCGAACATCGCTCCGGCGCAGGCGCTCGCGACGTCGTATTTTTCAAACTTGTCCCGGCCGGCCCGCTTGCTTTCCGGCAGGGAAGCGGCGTTTTCCATCTTGTCGACGCGAAAGTGGCGCATCTCTTTCGATTCGTGATCGTATCCGGCAAGGTAATAGTTGCTGTCGTCCCATATGAGCGACCACGGGCTTACGCGGTACGTCCTCCCGCCGCGATGGTATTTTTTGTTTTTGCGCGCGTCCCAACCGAAATACCGGAACTCCACGTCGCGGTCGTCGTTTATGCTGTCGAAGATAACGTCTATGTTTTTGAATATGTCGTCGTTCCGTCCGCTGCCGCGGCTGCTCACATAGAAATCGCGCTTTAACGACCTGCGCTCGTTCACGCCCGCCAGCGAAGCCAGCTTTTCGTTCAGCTCGCGGCTCTTTTCCAAAGGTATGAACTTCGAAGAACCCGCCGCGTCCGCCAGCAGTTTAAGCTCCGCGGAGGAGAATTCGCGCTCGCCGACGTAATAGCTCACGCCGCGCCCGCGCTTCGTTTTAACGTCCACGCCGAGCTCGCGCAGGGCGTTCAGGTCGTCGTAAACGCTTTTGCGCTCCGCTTTTATGCCGTGCGCGGCAAGCGACCTTATCAGCTCGCTCATGGATATGCCGTGCCCGCTGTCGGTTTTCTCCAGCAGTATCCCGCGGAGCACCATAAGTTTTTTCTTTTGATTCGCAGATTTTGCCATAGCGCCGCCTCTTTTCCTTATTTCCTATATATTGTATCACCGAGGGGCGTCCGTGTCAATGCGTAGGGGCACTTTTCGAAGACAAAAAACGCAAACAAAAAAATTGCCAAAAAAAGTATAAAAGTGCTTGACATTCGCCCGAAATCGTGATATTATTATAAACTGCATTACAATGCGGAATCTATGCCGTCTGTTTTTGCACAGCGTGGCGCAGGCGTTCCGTTTTGTTTCGCGCCGGACACACAACACCGTGGATATACCGCCGAAAAAGGCGGATCAAATGAAATGGAGTGATTGGTTGAAATGGTGAAAGAACGGCTCCTCGGAAAGACAATGCGCATGTCTTTTTCCAAGAACAACGAGGTTCTCGAGATCCCCAATCTTATCGAGGTACAAAAGAAGTCATTCAAGGACTTTGTAGAACGCGATATCGGCGACGTTTTAAGGGATATCTCGCCTATGGCGGATTATTCCGGTCAGCTTCTTATCGAGTTCATTGGCTATTCGCTCGACGAAGCGCCTAAGTACAGTATCGAGGAATGCAAAGCCCGCGATCTGAACTACGCCACCCCCTTCAAAGTCACCGTAAGACTTACCAACAAAACGACCAACGAAGTCAAAGAGCAGGAGATCTATATGGGCGATTTCCCGCTTATGACGGACAGCGGCACGTTTATTATCAACGGTGCGGAACGCGTCGTCGTTTCGCAGATCGTCCGTTCGCCCGGTATCTATTACGAGCCGATCGACGATAAATCCGGCAAACATCTTTTTGCCGCCACCGTTATACCCAGCAGGGGCGCGTGGCTGGAGTACGAATCCGATAACTCCGACGTGTTTTACGTCCGCATAGATAAAAACCGCAAGATCCCGATCACCGTGCTTCTGCGCGCGTTCGGGCTCGGCAGCAACGAATCCATTCTGGAAAAATTCGGCGACGAGCCGCTGCTCAAAGCCACCTTCGAAAAGGACACCATCCTTCAGGAGGTCGACAGGATCATCCAGTCCGGCGGTATGACAAACCCGGTTGACGAGGCGCTTAAGGAGATCTACCGCAAGCTCCGCCCGGGCGATCCTCCCATTGTCGAAAGCGCGCAGATACTTATAAGCAATCTGTTCTTCGACGATAAGAGATACGATATCTCGCCCGTCGGCAGATATAAGTTCAACAAAAAGCTCGCTCTGGGCAAACGTATTGCCGGGCACACCCTCGCGCGGGACGCGGTCAGCCCCGTCACCGGCGAAGTTATCTATGAGGCGGGCAGAAAGCTTTCCCGCTCGGAAGCCGACAATATCGAAAAGGCGGGTATATACGAAGTATACCTTACCTGCGAGGAAGACGAAAATGAAGTCGAAGTAAAGGTGTTCTCCAACAAGATGGTGGACGCTTCCGCAGTTACCGGCATCTCCGCCGACGAACTCGGCTTCGACGAATACGTCGCCATCGATCCGCTGATGCGCATTATAGGCGAGGTCGGCATGAGCGACAGGGAAGAGTTCATACGCGAGCTGAATAAAGCCCGCGACGAGCTTGTGCCCAAACACATCACCGTCGACGATATAATGGCTTCGGTGAACTATATGATCTGTCTTACCCACTTCGTCGGCACTACCGACGATATCGACCACCTCGGAAACCGCCGTCTGCGCTCCGTTGGCGAGCTGCTGCTCAACCAGCTTCGCATCGGCTTCTCCAGGATGGATAAGATAGTTAAGGAAAAAATGACTACGCAGGATATCGACGCGATAACCCCGCAGTCGCTTATAAACATACGCCCCATCGTCTCCGCGATCCGCGATTTCTTCGGGTCCAGCCCGCTTTCGCAGTTTATGGATCAGGCGAACCCGCTTTCCGAGATCACTCACAAGCGCCGTCTTTCCGCGCTCGGTCCCGGCGGTCTCTCGCGCGACAGGGCAAGCTTTGAAGTGCGCGACGTGCACTATACGCATTACGGCCGTATGTGCCCGATAGAAACGCCTGAAGGCCCGAACATCGGTCTTATCACCTCGCTCGCGACTTACGCGCGCGTGAACAAGTTCGGGTTTATCGAGGCGCCCTACCGCATCGTCCGCAACGGCATAGTAACCAAAGACACCGTTTATCTCACCGCCGATGCGGAGGATGAATACGTCGTCGCCACGGCGAACGAGCCGATCAGCGAGGACGGTCACTTCCTCAACCGCAAGGTCGTCGCCCGCCACAGGGACGAGATACTCGAATTCGAGGCGGCGAAGATCGACCTTATGGACGTTTCGCCGAAGATGGTCGTTTCGGTCGCCACCGCTATGATCCCGTTCCTTGAAAACGACGACAACACCCGTGCGCTCATGGGCTCCAACATGCAGAAGCAGGCGGTCCCGCTTATGGTGAACGAAGCCCCGATAATCGCCACCGGTATGGAATACAAGGCGGCTTACGACAGCGGCGTGCTCGTTATCTGCCGCAACGACGGTATCGTTGAAAGCGTCACGTCGGATTGCGTCGTCGTCCGCACGGACAACGGTCAGACCGACGTATACAATCTTATAAAATTCAAACGCAGCAACCAGGGCACCTGCGTGAACCAGCGCCCGATAGTCGAAAAGGGCGAGCGTGTAAAGCAGGGCGACGTTATAGCCGACGGCCCCGCCACCGATCACGGCGAGATCTCGCTCGGCAAGAACGTGCTTATCGGATTTATGACCTGGGAGGGCTATAACTACGAGGACGCGGTCCTGCTTAACGAACGCCTCGTCCGCGACGACGTTTACACTTCCATCCATATAGAAGAATACTATTGCGAATCCCGCGACACCAAGCTCGGCCCGGAAGAGATCACTCGCGAACTGCCCAACGTCGGCGAAGACGCGCTTAAGGATCTCGACGCCGACGGTATCGTCCGCATCGGCGCGGAAGTCCATTCCGGCGATATACTCGTCGGCAAGGTCACCCCGAAGGGCGAAACCGAGCTTACCGCCGAGGAGCGCCTGCTGCGCGCCATATTCGGCGAAAAAGCGCGCGAGGTGCGCGATACCTCGCTCAAGCTGCCGCACGGCGAATCCGGCATAGTCGTCGACGTTCAGGTCTTCAGCCGCGACGATTGCGACGTGCTCGGCCCCGGCGTCATCAAGGTCGCCAGAGTATATATCGCCCAGAAGAGAAAGATCTCCGTCGGCGATAAGATGGCGGGCCGCCACGGCAACAAAGGCGTTATTTCCCGCATACTTCCCAGCGAGGATATGCCCTTCCTGCCGGACGGCACTCCGCTCGACATAGTCCTTAACCCGCTGGGCGTTCCTTCCCGTATGAATATCGGTCAGGTCCTTGAAGTCCACCTCGGGCGCGCCGCAAAAGCGCTCGGCTGGAAGGTAATGACTCCGGTATTCGACGGCGCGAACGAAAAGGATATAGAAGAATGTCTTTCCAAAGCGAACATCTACCGCGACCTGCGCGACGACGAGATCGTGGAAGGCAAGGCGCTTTATAAAGAAGTGACCGACGAAGAGACCGGCGAAAAGCATATCGAAAAACTCGCCTCCGAATGGATCTCCGCCAACCGCGAAGAGTTCGACGCGCTTCGCGCGCAGAACCTCGTTAAGGTCGTCGACGGCAAGACCGTGCTCTATGACGGACGCACCGGCCTGCCCTTCGACAACCCCGTTACCGTCGGTTATATGTACTTCCTTAAACTGCATCACCTCGTCGACGATAAGATCCACGCCCGTTCCACCGGCCCGTACTCCCTCGTCACTCAGCAGCCGCTGGGCGGCAAGGCGCAGTTCGGCGGCCAGCGCTTCGGCGAAATGGAAGTCTGGGCGCTGGAAGCTTACGGCGCCGCCTACACTCTGCAGGAGATACTCACCGTCAAGTCCGACGATATCAAGGGCAGGGTAAAGGCGTATGAAGCGATAGTCAAAGGTCAGAACATCCCGACTCCCGGCGTGCCCGCTTCCTTCAAGGTGCTTGCGAAAGAACTGCAGTCGCTCGCACTCGACGTGCGCGTGCTCGATAAGGACGACAAGGAGATCCCGCTTAAGGATTACTCCGACGAAGAAGGTCCCGATGAACGCAAGTTCAGCGAGGAAGAACTCGGCAAGAGCGTGCTCGAACATCCCGAAGACGTTATGTACGACGACGAACACGGCGTTGTGGAGGGCGAATCGGACGAAGACGATTACCCGATCCCCGACGGCGATTCCGACGATGACGACGAGGAAGAGACCTACGTCTATGACGAGCACGAAAACGACGACGACAATTACAACGACTGAAAGGAGATGCGATAAATGGAAAACAACATTGAATTTGAATCCATAAAAATTGGTCTTGCTTCTCCGGAAATGATAAGATCGTGGTCCTACGGCGAAGTCAAAAAGCCGGAGACCATAAACTACCGCACGCTCAAGCCCGAACGCGACGGCTTGTTCTGCGAACGCATCTTCGGCCCGACGAAGGACTGGGAATGCCATTGCGGCAAGTATAAAAGAGGAGCCCGCTACAAGGGCAAGATCTGCGAAAAATGCGGCGTCGAAATAACCACTTCGCGCGTGCGCCGCGAAAGAATGGGGCACGTCGAACTCGCCGCTCCCGTTTCGCATATCTGGTATTTCCGTTCCATCCCCTCCAGGATGGGGCTGCTGCTCAACCTTTCGCCCAAGGCGCTTGAAAAGGTGCTTTATTTCGCCCAGTATATCGTTATCGACCCAGGCGAAACTCCGCTTGCGAAATATCAGCTTCTTTCCGAAACTCAGTACCGCGAATACCGCGAAAAGTACGAGGACGATTTCGAAGCCGGTATGGGCGCGGAAGCGATAAAGAAGCTGCTTGCCGAGATCAACCTGGAAGCCGAAGCCGAACGGCTCAAAAAAGAGCTTCTCACGGCTCAGGGCCAGCGCAAGACAAGGGATATCAAGCGTCTTGAGGTCGTGGAGGCGTTCCGCCTCTCCGGCAACCGTCCCGAATGGATGATACTCGAAGCGCTCCCCGTTATCCCGCCCGAGATCAGGCCGATGGTCCAGCTCGACGGCGGCAGGTTCGCCACCTCGGATATAAACGATCTTTACAGGCGCGTCATCAACCGCAACAACCGCCTTATGAAGCTTATGGAGCTCCAGGCGCCGGATATAATCATCCGCAACGAAAAGAGGATGCTGCAGGAAGCCGTCGACGCTCTGTTCGACAACGGCAAGCGCGGCAGACCGGTCACCGGTCCGAACAACCGCCCGCTCAAATCCCTTTCCGAAATGCTGCGCGGCAAGCAGGGCCGTTTCAGGCAGAACCTGCTCGGCAAACGCGTCGACTATTCCGGCCGTTCGGTCATAGTCGTCGGTCCGGAGCTGAAGATCTATCAGTGCGGTCTGCCGAAGGAAATGGCGCTCGAACTGTTCAAGCCGTTCGTTATGAAGCAGCTCGTTTCCACCGGAAAATCAAGCAATATCAAGGACGCGAAGAAGCGTGTCGAACGCGCGAACCCGGAGGTCTGGGACGCGCTCGACGTGGTCATAAAGGAACATCCCGTTCTGCTCAACCGCGCGCCCACGCTGCACCGTCTTTCCATCCAGGCGTTCGAACCGATACTCGTCGAAGGCAGGGCGATAAAGCTTCATCCGCTGGCTTGCCCGGCGTTCAACGCCGACTTCGACGGCGACCAGATGCCTGTCCACGTTCCGCTTTCCGCGGAAGCTCAGGCGGAAGCAAGGTTCCTTATGCTCTCGCCCAACAACCTGCTCAAGCCCGTGAACGGGCGCGCCGTTACCGTTCCTTCCCAGGATATGGTGCTCGGCTCGTTCTACCTCACTCTCGATAAAGCGGGCGAACCCGGCGAAGGCAAATACTTCGAAAGTATGGACGAAGCCGTTATGGCGTACGAAAACGGCGAACTCGGCCTCCACGCGAAGATACACGTCCGCGTGGCGAAGGAGATCGACGGCGTCCTGCGCACCGGTATGACCGAAACCACGCTCGGACGGCTCATCTTCAACGCCCCGATCCCGCAGGACCTCGGCTTTGTCGACAGAAGCAAGCCCGAAAACGATTTCAAGCTCGAAATAGATTTCGTCACCACCAACTCCGAACTCGCCACCATTGTCGACCGCTGCATACGCATCCACGGCGCCGCCGTAACCTGCGAGGTGCTCGACCAGATGAAGGCGCAGGGCTTCAAGTATTCCACCAAGGGCTCCATAACCATATCGGTCTACGATATGACTATCCCGCCCGAAAAGGAGGGCCTGCTCGAAGCCGCCGACCACCAGGTGGATATAATCACCGAGTTCTACCGCAAAGGTTATCTTTCCGAGGACGAACGCAGCCAGCGCGTCGTCGCCGTCTGGGAGCAATGCACCAGGGACGTCGCCACCGCGCTGCAGCGCAACCTCGATAAATACAACCCCATAAACATGATGGCTGTCTCGGGCGCCCGCGGCTCAATAAAGCAGATCAGACAGCTTGCCGGTATGCGCGGACTTATGGCGAGCGCCACCGGTAAAACGATCGAAATGCCTATCAAAGCGAACTTCCGCGAAGGCATGAAGATCCTGGAATACTTCACCGCCGCCAGAGGCGCGCGTAAAGGCCTTGCCGATACCGCGCTGCGTACCGCGGACTCCGGCTACCTTACCCGCCGTCTTGTCGACGTTTCTCAGGACGTTATCATCCGCGAGGACGACTGCGGCGACCGCGAAGGGCTTTGGGTAAGCAAGATAGTCGACGTTCTGCCGGGCGGAAAGGAAGAGGTCATCGAGCCGTTCGAGGACCGTCTCCGCGGCAGATTCACCATCGGCGAGATAGTCGATCCCGCCACCGGCGAAGTCATTGTCGGCGACAACGAGATGATCACCGAGGATCATATATCCAAAATAATCAACGCGGGCATCAAGAAGGTCCACATCCGTTCGCTTATTAACTGCCGCGCTAAACACGGCGTCTGCAAGCACTGCTACGGCGCGGATATGACAAGCGGAAAGCCCGTCAATATCGGCGAAGCCGTGGGTATAATCGCGGCCCAGTCGATAGGCGAACCCGGCACGCAGCTAACGATGCGTACCTTCCACAGCGGCGGCGTCGCCGGCGGCGATATCACGCAGGGTCTTCCGCGAGTCGAGGAGATCTTCGAAGCGCGCAAGCCCAAGAAGACCGCCGTGCTCGCCGAATACGACGGCGTGTTCCGCGTTGAGGAAAGCAAAAAGACCAAACAGCTCGTCGTGCGGGACAGCGAAACCGGCGCCGAAAAATCGGTTTCCGTGCCGCTGCTCACAAAGATAGCGGTGGAAGACGGCGCAAACGTCGTGAAGTGCCAGAAGCTCACCGACGGCACCGAAGCGCCCACCGATATCCTCCGCATAAAGGGGCTCGACGCGGTCTACGAGTATATCATCAAAGAGATACAGCGCGTCTACCGTCTGCAGGCGGTCGAGATCGCCGATAAGCACATCGAAGTCATCGCAAGGCAGATGACGCGCAAGATAAAGATCGACGACTGCGGCGATACCGACCTGCTCGTCGGCTCGCTTGCCGACGTTGCGGATTTCCAGTCCGCCAACGAGGAGATCGAAAAATACAACGCCGAGCATCCGGAGGAGAGTCCGAAGCTGCCCGCCGTCGGCACCAGCCAGCTCCTGGGCATCACAAAGGCGTCGCTTTCCACCGATTCCTTCCTGTCCGCCGCGTCCTTCCAGGAAACCACCAAGGTGCTTTCCGAAGCCGCCATCAAGGGCAAGAAAGACCCGCTGCTCGGACTTAAAGAAAACGTCATAATCGGCAAGCTCATCCCCGCCGGCACCGGTATGGGAATATATCGCAACGTCGAGATCGACACCGGCGACGAAGAACCCACCGAAGGCGTTTTCGAAGCCGAATAAGCCCATTATACCTTGCTCCGCCGCGGAAAACGCGGCGGGGCGGGGCACACGAAAGGTTCAGGCAATGATCGAAGATCGCTCCGCGCGGCGCCGCGTCGCGGGCTATAACCAGTTCGCAAAGCTCGTCCGCCGCGGAAAGGCAAAAAAGGTATATCTGGCGCACGACGCCGATATAAGGTTCCGTTCCGCCGTGCTTGCGGAGTTGAAGTCGCACCCGAACGTCGAAACCGACTGTTCGCGTTCCGCGGCGGAATTGGCAGCGATGGCGGGCGTGGACGTCCCCACGGCGGTGCTGACCTGCACGGAATAGTCGAAATTTCCTAAAAAAACGGCTGTTCAAGCCGAAAATGAGCGAAAAACACTATTGACAATAAACCCACAAACGGGTATAATTGTAACGTTGCGGATATTCCGCGGCAAAGGCAAAAAAGCTTTATTTTCGAGGAAAGGAGGAGAATAATGCCTACATTCAACCAATTGGTAAAACACGGCAGACAGGACAAGACCTACAAGTCCAAAGCACCGGCGCTGCAGAGAGGGACGAACACCATTAAAAACGTGGCTATCGATCTCGCCAGCCCGCAGAAACGCGGCGTTTGCACCAAGGTCGCGATAAAGACGCCGAAAAAGCCGAACTCCGCGCAGAGAAAGATCGCGAGAGTCAGACTTACCAACGGCTTCGAAGTCACTGCCTACATTCCGGGTATAGGCCACAACCTTCAGGAACACTCCGTCGTTCTTATAAGAGGCGGCAGGGTCAGGGACCTCCCGGGTGTGCGTTACCACATCATCCGCGGCAAGCTCGATACTCAGGGCGTTGCCAACAGGAATCAGGGCCGTTCCAAATACGGCGCAAAGAGACCGAAGGGTTGATCTTTCGGTTTTGCAGGACGAACATTCCGTTTTTCTCGTGCTGATAAGAAAAACTGTTATATATCGGCACTTACGGGAAATGTTTTTCGAGTACCTGTGATCTCATTCGGCGGCGGAACGCGGCCAAAGGCCGCTGCGTCGCGCAAAATTAATGAAGGAGGGAAGTTAAGTGCCCAGAAGAGAACATGGTTTCAAGAGAGAAGTTCTTCCGGACCCGATGTACAATTCTCAGCTCGTTACCAAGCTGATCAACAACATTATGTACGACGGCAAGAAGAGCACCGCGCAGAGGATCGTGTACGACGCTTTCGCTATGATCGAATCCAAGACAGGCGAAAACGCGCTCGACCAGTTCAAGAAAGCGTTGGATAACATTATGCCTTCGCTGGAAGTCAAAGCGGTCCGCAGAGGCGGCTCCAACTATCAGGTTCCTATGGACGTTCGCGCCGACAGACGCCAGACTTTGGGTCTGCGCTGGCTTATCACCTATGCGAGAGCAAGGAGCGATAAGAAAATGAGCGAACGCCTGGCCGCTGAAATACTCGATGCCGTTAACGGCGTCGGCGGCGCGGTCAAGAAAAAAGAAGACACGCACAAAATGGCGGAAGCCAACAAGGCATTCGCGCATTACAAGTGGTGATCTTCGCTACCAGCGTTTTAAATCAAGGAGATTTATATGTCAAGACAGACTCCGCTTGAGCTTACGCGCAACATCGGCATAATGGCTCATATAGACGCGGGCAAGACGACGACAACAGAAAGAATACTTTTCTACACGCACAAAACGCACAAAATAGGCGAAACACACGACGGCTCCGCCACGATGGACTGGATGGAGCAGGAACAGGAACGCGGGATAACCATTACTTCCGCCGCCACCACCTGCTTCTGGAAGAACCACCGTATAAACATCATCGACACCCCGGGCCACGTCGACTTCACCGTTGAAGTCGAACGTTCGCTGCGGGTGCTGGACGGCTCCGTTACGGTTTTGTGTGCCAAAGGCGGCGTCGAGCCCCAGTCCGAAACGGTTTGGAGGCAGGCGGATAAATACGGCGTGCCGCGTATGTGCTACGTCAATAAAATGGATATCACCGGTGCGAATTTCTACCGCGTGGTGGACATGATAAAAGACCGGCTCAAGGCAAACGCCGTTCCGATCCAGCTCCCCATAGGCGCCGAAGCGGATTTTGTCGGCATTATCGACCTCGTCGGGATGAAAGCATATTATTATCTCGACGATCTCGGTGAGAAGATCGAAGAGCGCGATATCCCCGCGGATATGCTTGAAAAAGCCAAGACATACCATCAGGAGCTTATCGAGCACGCCGCCGAATTCGACGACGCGCTTCTGGAAAAGTTCCTCGAAGGCGAAGAACTTCCGGTCGAAGGAGTGAAAGCCGCCATTCGTGCGGCGACTATCTCCGGCAAGATGGTCCCGGTGACCTGCGGCACGTCTTATAAGAACAAGGGCGTGCAGAAGCTGCTCGACGCGATAGTGGATTATCTCCCGTCGCCGCTCGACATCCCCGACGTTAAGGGGGTCGATCAGAAGGGCAACGAAGTCACAAGGCGCACCTCGGACGAAGAGCCGTTCTCGGCGCTTGCGTTCAAGATCGCCACGGACCCGTTCGTCGGCAGACTGTGCTTCATCCGCGTTTATTCCGGCATTCTGAAAACCGGAGCCATGGTATATAACTCCACCAAGCAAACGCGCGAGCGTATAGGCAGGATCGTGCTTATGCACGCCAACCACCGCGAGGACGTCGAAGAAGTCCGCGCGGGCGAGATAGCCGCCGTCGTGGGCGTTAAAAACACCACCACGGGCGATACTCTCTGCGCCGAAAACGCCCCCGTCGTGCTTGAATCGATGGAGTTCCCGGAACCGGTCATCCGCGTTGCGATAGAACCGAAGACCAAAGCCGGCCAGGAAAAAATGGGGATAGCGCTTTCCAAGCTTGCGGAAGAGGACCCGACTTTCAAGGCGTATACCGACGAAGAGACGGGGCAGACGATAATCGCCGGAATGGGCGAGCTTCATCTTGAAATAATCGTCGACAGACTGCTGCGCGAATTCAAGGTCGAAGCGAACGTCGGCAAACCCCAGGTCTCCTACCGCGAAACGATCACCCAAACCGCCGAGGAAAACTGCAAATACGCGCGCCAGTCCGGCGGCAAAGGCCAGTACGGCCACGTTATCATCACCATCGAGCCCAATCCGGGCAAGGGGTATGAATTCGTCAACGCCGTCACCGGCGGTGACGTTCCGAAGGAATTCATTCCGGCGGTCGACGCGGGTATCAAAGGCGCCATGCTTTCCGGCGTGGTCGCGGGATACAACGTCGTGGACGTGAAGGTCACGCTCACGGGCGGCTCTTTCCACGAGGTGGACTCTTCCGAAATGGCGTTCAAAATAGCCGGTTCAATGGCGTTCAAGAACGCGATGAGGAAGGCGGGCCCGATACTCACCGAACCGATAATGAAGGTCGTCGTTACCGTGCCGGAGGATTACCTCGGCGACGTTATAGGCGATCTCAACTCCCGCCGCGGCACCATAAACGGTATGGAAACGCTTTCCGGCGGTCACCAGATCACCGCTTTCGTTCCGCTTTCGCAGATGTTCGGCTATGCGACGGATCTCCGTTCCAAAACACAGGGCAGAGGTCAGTACGTTATGGAGCCGAGCCACTACGAGGTGGTGCCCAAATCGATACTCGAAAGTATCGTGAGCGGCAATAAATAAAAAAAACAAAAATGCCTTGACATAGGCGAAAAATTAAGTATAATAAGAATTAACAAAAAATAACTGCTGAAAGACAAAACGGAGGATTTTTTCAATGGCAAAAGCAAAATTTGAAAGAACTAAGCCCCACGTCAACATAGGCACCATAGGCCACGTTGACCACGGCAAGACTACTCTTACCGCCGCTATTACCAAGACTCTTGCTCTCTCTAACCCGAAGATCGAATTCCTCGCTTACGACCAGATCGATAACGCACCCGAGGAAAAGGCAAGAGGTATCACAATCAACACCCGTCACGTTGAGTACGAAACCGAGAACAGACACTATGCGCACGTTGACTGCCCGGGCCACGCCGACTATGTTAAAAACATGATCACCGGCGCTGCTCAGATGGACGGCGCTATCCTCGTCGTTGCCGCTACCGACGGCCCGATGCAGCAGACCCGCGAGCACATCCTGCTTGCCCGTCAGGTCGGCGTTCCCGCAATGGTCGTTTATCTTAACAAGACCGACCTCGTCGACGACCCCGAACTTCTCGAGATCGTCGAAATGGAAGTTCGCGAACTTCTTTCCGAGTACGACTTCCCGGGCGACGATATTCCGATAATCAAGGGCTCCGCAAGAGAAGCTCTTCTCTCCGAATCCAAAGACCCCAACGATCCCGTTTACGATTCCATCCACGAGCTTATGAAAGCCGTCGACGAGTATATCCCGACTCCCGCACGTAATGACGACCTGCCCTTCCTTATGCCTGTTGAAGACGTGTTCTCCATCTCGGGCCGCGGCACCGTCGCTACCGGCCGTGTCGAGAGAGGCGTTGTCAAGATGTCCGACGAAGTCGAGATCGTCGGCCTTAAGGACGAATCTTCCAAGACCGTCGTCACCGGTATCGAAATGTTCCGTAAGCTCCTCGACTTCGCGGAAGCGGGCGACAACATCGGCTGCCTCCTCCGCGGCGTTAAGAAGGACGAGATCGAACGCGGTCAGGTCCTTGCTAAACCGGGTTCCATCCATCCGCACACCAAGTTCGTGGGCCAGGTCTACGTTCTTACCGAAAAAGAAGGCGGCCGTCATAAACCGTTCTTCTCCAACTATCGTCCGCAGTTCTATTTCAGAACTACCGACGTTACCGGCGTTATCAGCCTTCCGGAAGGCACCGAGATGTGCATGCCCGGCGATAACGTTGAGATGACCATCGAGCT
>JAEEGL014701014.1_pt1 | contig 19155 bp, 24 predicted proteins | sample 9134231 | NCBI WGS metagenome assembly JAEEGL01 (sample SAMN16246548, study PRJNA631951) | gut metagenome | biome: gut microbiome; feature: rumen; material: fiber-attached | host: Bos | place: Iran: Karaj | collected 2018-10 | reverse complement strand
CGGAACCCCGCTTCTCGGAAAAGACACCTTCCAGGAAATTGACATCACAGGGGTCACACTCCCAATCACAAAGCACAATTTCATCGTAAAAGATGTAAAAGATTTGGCAAAAACATTCCGTGAGGCATTCATCATCGCAAAATCAGGCCGACCGGGACCAGTACTTATTGACATCCCTAAAGATGTAACTGCAAAGGAATGTGAATTCGAACCTCTTAAAAAAGGCGATGACGGACTCAAAGACCTCATCTCAGAAAACGCAAATTTCTCACGCGTAGTAAAAGTCGCAGTTCCAACCGACGAAGAAATCAAAAAAGCCGCAGAAATCATCAATAAGGCAGAGCGTCCTGTAATCTACGCAGGCGGCGGCATTAAAATCAGCTGCGCCGAAAAAGAACTTCTCGAATTCGCAGAAAAAGCACAGATTCCAGTCGCAGAAAGCCTCATGGGCCGAGACGTATTCCCTGCAAGCCACCCTCTGTGCACATGGATGGTCGGTATGCACGGAACAAGAGCCAGCAACATGGCAGTCACCGAAAGCGACCTCGTCCTCGCCCTGGGCGCCCGTTTTTCAGACCGCGTAATCGGAAACCCGAAGACCTTCGCCGAGCATGCGACAGTCTTCCACATAGACATTGACCCTGCTGAAATCAACAAGAACATTCCTGTCGGCGGCCAGCTCGTAGGCGATGTAAAGGCAGTCCTCACACGACTCCTTCCTTTAATCGAAAAACGCGACCACAAAGACTGGCTCAAAAAAGTCGATGAATGGAAAAAAGAAGTTCCTGAATGCTACTCAGAAGTCAAACCGGACTCAATTAATCCGAAATTCCTTCTTGAGACAGTCCACAAATACGCCGGTGACGACGCATACATCACAACAGAAGTCGGCCAGCACCAGATGTGGACGGCTCAGTTCTATCCGTTCGGAAAATCACGCCGCTTCGTAACATCAGGCGGTTTGGGAACAATGGGCTACGGAACAGGCGCCGCAATGGGAATCCAGGTCGGTCTGCCAGAGTCACGCGTAGTTCACATCGCAGGTGACGGCTCATTCCGCATGAACTGCAACGAACTCTGTACAATCGCGCGCTACAACCTTCCAATTGTAATCGTCCTCGTAAACAACGGCACTTTGGGAAATGTCCGCGTATGGCAGAAACTCTTCTACGACAAACGCTACAGCCACACAACGCTCGACTTCGGTCCTGACTGGGGCAAACTCGCCGACGCATACGGAGTAGGCTACTACAAGGCAAACAACAACGCCGAGTTCGATAAAGTCTTCAAGGAAGCCTTCGAAAGCAAAAAGCCATGCATCGTAGATTCCCGAGTAGATATCGACGAAATGATTCTCCCGATGGCAATCCCTGGAAAACCAATCGACGACCAGATGATGTCATGGGACAACTAGGAAATTGAAAACGGAAAATTGAAAGTTGAAAATTGAAAAACACCCGGTTGAACGAGATTTTCTTGTTCAACCGGGTATTTTTTTATGAGGCTGTTTCTTCCTCGTACAGTTTCAGTTCCGGGTAGAATGCCTGGAGTGTTTTGAAATGACGGTCGTTCGTCTAAATAAGGATGTTATATTTTGGATTAAAGCGTGCTTATCAATCGCAAATCGTTAACGGCATCTTCATCAACATGAATCGGACCGATTTCATCCATAACTTCTTTGATATTTCGTGTTCCCGGAATTGGTGGCGGTACATTATGGCGAATTTTTTTTATGAATTCTTTCCAGCGCTCTTCCTGCTCTTTTGAAAGCCTGGGAGTTTCATTCATGCTTTTGACTTCCATGAAATTATCATAACTTTGAGTTTGTCGTTTTGTCAATAAAATAGCTGTTAGATTAAAAGCATCTTCCTGCAAAAAAATACCCGGTAAGTCAGAATCCTGAAGTGACTTCATTCTTCCTCTTACCGGGTGGGGTTTTTAAATCTTGGCAAAGACTATCCCTGCCAATCTTTATTTTGAAACTGCCTCGCTTATGCAATTTCCACAGTTTCAGAAACTGTGCTTACAAGATTCTTCCTCTCATATCCGTTTCTTGTTGTGCAGCGGCTGCGGTGAACAATCTTGTATCTTCCGCTTTCCAAGCTCTGCGGAATTGAGAAGAGCAGCTTTGAAGGAAGGTTGTAAATCAACGCTGACTCAACCTTTACCCACAGGCTTTCATCATCCGAAAGGTTCCCTGATTCTGTAACTGGAGCGAACCAAATGCCGGAGTCTTCCCCGCCGACTTTAAGATTTGAGCCTTCCACAAGAACCGAACCGCTTGCTGTGAGGGTACCGTCAGTGTTTCCCGTAGCAACATCAGTAATGCTGGAGATTGTTCCGCTCGGCTCCACATACTCGGACGAAGCGATTTCAACATTTTGCACGGCCTCCTTTAAGACCGACGTGGCAGAAAACTTCACCGTGAGAGTGGGCTTGCCAGTTGCGCTGTCTACAGAGCCCTTTCCTGCAATGTAAAATGTTCCGAGTTCGCCGAATTTAACCGCATTTCCCGAAGCAAGCACTTTGAGTACAGTGTTTGCGTATGCGTTAAGAACGCTTGTGACCGTACCCAAGTCCACGAGCGGAAGTGAGTCTGCCATGGCATCAAGAATGTTCTGCGTGCTGTAAGTGTACCGCTCCACCTTGCCCCAGAAATTTTCCGAGCCGTCTGTCGCGAAGTTGTTTTTCTGCAACTTAACGGAAACGCGTCCGTTAGCCGATTCCTGCAATCTGATGAATGCGTTGTTTGTTGTACCCATAAGGTTCTCCTTTGTTTGTTAAGATTTTTCATAAGCGCTTATGAACTTAAGATAACAGAAAAAAAAGGAGGAAAATCTAGTAGTTTAGTTAGTCTAAAGAATTGAATTCATCTGCTTGCCGGTAGAGGGGGCGTATACATGCAAGTATTGCCGGTCGCTACAAGCTGGTATTGATGTCCTTTACTAGCAAGTATTGACGGTCAATACATGCTGGTATTGCCTGTCTATACAAGCTAGTATTGTCCCTCAATACAACAGTGCACATTCGCCTTACTGCATTCTCGCATTGATTCTAAAGTTTATAGTTTTTTTCGTGCTTTTCACGGCCGAGAAAAAGTTTGGAACAGTTTCAGCAGTTGTTTAGTCTGTCGTGTATTTCATTGATAAGTTTTTTAACATATCCATGAAATCATTTGAAAGTTCGGTGCAAAGTTGATTTATACTCTGTGAACAGTTTTCGTTTTTGAAGTCAATTTCAAGAAAAAGTTTATACGGTGCAATTCCAAGAGCCTCGCTTATCTTGGAAAGTGTCGAAGGCGAAATCCATTTTTTTCCATTCTCAATGTCATTTACAAAATTTGTAGCCAATCCAGCCTTGTTAGCCAGGGTCATTTGTGAAAGTCCCCGCTTTTCTCGGTATGTTTTCATATTTTTTGAAAGAACTGACCTAATTTCTTCTTCTGTCATATATTACACCGCCAATGGATTTGTAAAATCTACTTTTAGTTTGACTTTTAAACAAACAGTCTTTAGAATTGAATAACAATCTAATAGCGATAATATTGCGGAATGGACTACTGAATATGGCATTTAAAATTAGTGAAGAAGAGTTGATGGAAAAACTTTCCGCAGCCTTACAAAAGGCGGAGTCGGAAGGAAAGGCTGTTTCGATAGGCATTTATGGCGGTACGGAAGAAATGCAGAATCAGCTTTCGCAAAATGTTTTTGATGAAATGTATAGGGATAACTGTATTTTTCTTCAAAGCGGAGAAGATTTGGAATCCGCTGATTATGATGTGCTTTGGACATTTGAGGATATTTCTTCTCCAAAGGCTCCGTGTTTTCTGGTCAATGAGATTTCTCGGGATGAGGTTCTTACAGTCATCAGTTGGACTTTTGAGAATATTCCTTCTTCCAAACGAAAATCATTCGTTAAGCATCAGAAACTCGACATCGATTTGAAGGAACGATATGCGAATACGGTTATAAAACAGCATTGTGCAGGGGCATTCGGTGTCGGTTTTGTGCCTATTCCATTTGCCGATGCCCCGATTCTTGTCGCCAATGAAATTTCTTTGATGGGAAGAATCCTTGATGTTTATGGCTTGGCGGATGTAAAGCAAGTCGTAGAAACAATCGGAATTTCTGCTCTGATTGGAAATCTCCTTACAATGGTCGGAAAGGGACTTGTTGGACGGTTGTTAAAGCTTATTCCCGGTGTTGGTTCCGTCGTTGGTGGTATTATCAATGCAACAACTGCCACATCTGTAACGCTCGCATTTGGAAAATCAGTCTCAAAGGTCGTCAAAAAATTATGTAAAGCCGCTATAGAAAAGAATCTTGCTGAGTTTGATTTCATTGCCAAGAACTTTTCTTCAGCTGTGGCTGGAACGGCTGTTGCTTGCATAGAGTCTGGAATGACAAGTGCGGAAGATTACGAAAAATCTTTTGACAGCACAGAACTTACAATCTCTGATTTTGAGAAGAATATCCAAAAAGGAAACGAACTTTTCCAGAAATTCCTGGATAAAAACACAGAACTTGATGATTCGTTCAACGTACAACAAAACATCGGCGAGAAAAAATCAAACGACATGTGGGATGCAATCTCACGATTATAAGAAGCAAAACAGGCAGGAGAAATTATGGCTTACGAAATGACAGATGAAGAACGACAGGACTATGATACTGTCATAGAAGAAACAATCGATGTGAATAAGAAAAATCCATCACGACTCATGCAAATTGCAACTGATGCGACAAGGTTTCTTTCTGTTGCAAGCAATACTATTGAACAGGTAAAGGAGAGTGGATTTTTTCAACGTCTGCGGGATTTGCTTCCAAGCAATAGGCGTACCCAGCAGATGAACGGCTTGCAGGAATCCGTGAACAGTCTTTCAGTTTCCCAGGAAGAAATCAAAGAAATGCAGAAACTTTCCTGGCGTATGATTGAACAGTTGAACGAACGAAATTTGCTTACGGCGGATGCACTCATTACAGTCAAGAACAACCTTAATTCTCTTGCTGTAGAGCAAAATGAAGTTAAAACCGCAATTATTGATATGGCAAATAAAGTTGCGGACAGATTTGAAAAATTGGAAACCCGTGTGGCAAATGTGGAAGAGAATGGCAGATTGAGAACTTGGATTTTAGGCATTGAAGTTAATGCTTATTATGAGTCTTTGCCAGAAACGATTCGATTTCTCAAAATTGTAAAAGATTTCTATGAACACAAAAAAGGAAATTATTCCCGTGAAGAGCTAGACCTAATAACAGTGGCAATGAAAAAGGCAGACCTCGATTTCAATAAGTCTGTCTCTCTAGCTGACATAACAGATTCTCTGATTGAGGAATTACAGAATTTCGATGAAAGTGAGTATCTAAAGATTACAAAAATTATTCTCCCTGATAATGCCACAATCACAAATACTGAAATAAAGAATATGCTCGCGGTTCCAAGTTTTGTCACAATTTGTCAACTGCCAGAGAGTAAAAGATGGCTTGAAAAAAGACTTGAACGACTAAAAAACAATTTGACTTGTAGCAAAATGGAAGCCTTAAAGATTGTTGTTAAGGATGACATAGAAGATGAAAATGGAATTGATATGTCAGTAAAAATGTCACTAAGAGATTTGGGAATAGAATTGATTTCCTGCTACTCGGCAATTCCGAATCTTGTAGAGAATTACAAGAAGAGCGAGCCGGAGAAGTTGAAAAAGAAAGTAAGATTTTGCTCTAACTGTGGAGCAAAACTGGATGATAATTCTTCATTCTGTGCTGAGTGCGGAACGAAAGTTGAGTGATAAGGGGAAAAATATGAAAGTTTTATTATTAGGTGGAAATGAAAGGTCTGGAAAAACAGATGCACTAGACAGACTTTATTCTTGGCTGACTCAGACACAAGGATTTGCATATAGAGACTCATTTAAGCATTATGGAAACAATCCGAAGGATAAAGGATATTTTATCAATCGTTCAAACAAAAACATAAACAAGATTATATTAAATGTTGCGGCGGACAATGGGGATTGCAGAACTAACTTGGAAAAATTTGTAAAAACTTTGTCACTTTCTAAAGCTGATAAGTCAGACTTACTCTTTATTTCTGCAATTCGTAATCCCACCCCGAATATATCTCTTTCTGATCCTCGTGTTGATATGTTTGATTTCATCAAGGCGGAATTTGGAATTTCTGAGAATCAATGTGTTGAGATTCCAATGTTACATCTTGATGCAAGGCTTTCGTATCAAGAGCAATGGTTAAAAGATAAGACTGATGAAACAGTCCAGAATGTGTTAAAAAGTCCTGCCATAGGTTTATAGGAGATAAAAACAATGAAAATCTGTCCGAAATGTAACGAAAAATTTGACTCAGGTAAATTCTGCAAATTCTGTGGAACCGCTCTTCAAGATGAACTGCAAGAAATACATTGCACAAATTGTGGAGCAATCTTAGGAAGATGCGAACTTTTGCCCTGAATGTGGTGCAAAAGTTGTTGGCAACGATGAACAGGAAAACATCACTTCTGAAGTAACAGCATCACAAGAAGAAAATGATGAAAATGTTGCTTTAGCCACAGGCGAAGCAGAACATGAAGAAGCTTTTGATTTGATGTACTCAGACGATGCTGATGAAGCAGATTTTCCGAGAGCATTTGAATTATTTAAAGAATCCGCTGAAAAAGGTTATGGAGAATCATATTTTTGGCTTGCTCGTTGCTATGATGGTGGGCTTGGTTGTGATAAAGATGACAGACAAGCTGTGTATTGGTACAAAAAAGCTGTTGAGTATGATGATGACCCATACGCTGCTGCTGACTTGGGGGAAAAATATCTTTTTGGTGAAGGAATAACAGAAGATAAAAATAAAGCTTATCAGTTGTTCAAAAAATCAGCTTCAAAAGATGTTGCAAAAGGTCAATTCTGGTTAGGGTGGTGCAGTATAAATGGAGAAGGCTGTGAAGAAAATCCAAATCGTGCTTATCAGAATTTTCATTTAGCTGTAAAAAATGGTTATGGAAATACCGCTAAACTTTGGCTTGCAAGGTGTTATGAAACGGGGACAGGCGTAAATCAAAATCCAAATAAAGCATATCAAATCTATCAAGAACTTGCGGATGAAGGATATGCATGGGGACTTTATGGAGCCGGACAGTGTATTCTATACGGTTTTGGAACAACCAAAAATACGGAAACTGGATTGTCAATGATTCAGCAAGCGGCGGATTCAGGTGAATGTGATGAAGCAAAAGAATTTTTAAAATCAATTAATACACCTAGAACAGTGATGAAAGCAGGAAGTACAGCAAGTGGAGCTCTGATTGGTACGGCAATCATGCCTGGACTTGGAACTCTTATTGGTGGTGGCATCGGTTGGCTTGCTGGCAAGTTTGCAGATGAGAAAATTATAAAAAACTAGAAGTTTTTTTATGGTTAATCAAATTTCTGAAGATTTTATCTTTAAGTCTTGGACAAAGGTATGTAAACAAAATGAAAAAAAACTCTTATTGGCTTGGCTGCCACATTCAGATTCAGAATATACGGTAGCTATTTTAAAAGTATTGGATTCTTTGAAAAAAGAGTTTCAAGTGAACGATGAAGATTGGGAGTTGCATAATGAGTATTACAAATGCGATGCCGTTTATTATGATAAAAAAGATAGTATTACTTTACCAAAACTGTCAATGTTTAAGAAGAAGGGTGGTGTATTTTTACGACATATACTTGTTCATTTAGAACATGAAAATGAAATCAGAACATCTTGGGAAGAAATTTTTCAATTTTGTGCATTCTCCGCAGACTTAAATGTTTTAGTCACTTATCCAAAAAGTGAAAAAGATATTGAAACATTAAAAACAGAATATGCAAAAATTCTTTCAACAGTAGATTTCTATCCAAAGAAATTATTGATTATTTTGGGGATTAAGATAGAAAATCCTGAAAAAATAAAATGGTTCGGTTTTAAATGTATCGAAGACAACGAACTTGAAGAAATAACAGAAAACGAGGTATCACTATGAAAATCTGTCCGAATTGTAATGAAAAATTTGACTCAGGTAAATTCTGCAAATTCTGTGGAAGTGCCCTTCAAGACGAAGTACAAGAATTATACTGTTCAAATTGCGGTATAAAACTTGATTCAGGTGCAAAATTTTGTTCTAACTGCGGAGCTAAGCTTGAGCAACAAAACTCGATTATAACTGACGAGAAAAATATCGAAAAACCGACTGGGAAGAATGAATCTCAAAATATTTCAGACAATGAGGGAATTCGCAAGTGTCCTGTCTGTCATACAGAATTTGGTGATTCTTCTATGTTCTGCCCGAAATGTGGTGCACAGTGTGGTAAAAACACATTACAGGCTGCTCCATTAAATCCAAATACATGGACTAATTTATCTGTCTACAGCTTACAGATGTTGCTCAGTGCCGAAAACAAAAGTCACAATTCAATTTTACAGGCTGCGATTGGGAAAAGATACTATTTTGGAATTAATGTTTCAGAAAACGATTCTGAGGCAAAAAAGTTCTTTGAAAAATCTGCAAATCAAGATAATGCTGAAGGTTTATGCTATCTGGCTAGTTGCTATATATATGGATTAGGAACAGAGATTGACGAGAAAAAAGGTTTCAAACTTGTAGAAAAGGCATATTCGATTGATTCTGATGATGGCGAAATATTGAATCTTCTTGCAACATGTTATAGAAATGGCTGGGGCACAGCTCAAAATATCAACAAAGCAATTGAATATTACAAAGAAGCAGAATGGAGTGGAGACGCACTATTATCTCTAGGTGTGATTTATTTTAATGGTGAATCGGGTATTTCAGAAAATAAGACACTCGGTTTCCAGTATTTTGAAAAGGCTGCGGAAGAAGGTAATGCGCGTGCAATGTTCAATCTCGGTTTTTGTTATGAAAATGGTATTGCTTGTTCCCAAAATCATGATAAAGCATATTCATGGTATCAAAAATCATCTAATGCCGGACTTGCAGATGGTATGTTTAAAGAGGCTGTATATGACTTCTATAATAACGAGGACGACGAAGATTTTAAAGAATTAAGTCTTGAATCTATAAAAGAAGCTTCAAAAAAAGGATCGGAATTAGCGAAAAAATGGCTTGAAGAGAATTCAAATAATCACGGACAATTATCTCAATCATCATGTTCTTCCAGTCGTGTAGTATCAAACCATTATGAAACATCTTATTCAGACATTGCTTCAACCCAGTTGTTCAAAACACTGCGTTCGTTAATTGCCGAAAAACTTGAAATCGATGAAAACAAAGTGCTTCCTGAATCATCTTTCCGTGATGATTTACAAGCAGACAGTCTAGATACATATGAACTTGTATATGCAATCGAGGAGAAAATTGGCATTACAATTCCAGATGAAAAAGCAAATGAGTTTGAAACTGTTTTGGATGCTTACAATTACATTGTCTCTCAATTATAGAATCTAAAGGACTAGCCCATGCCCCGAAAACTTCACCCCGGTGACATCATCTACGCTCAGGACATTCTCTACCGCCATTACGGCATTTACGAAGGCGACGGTAAGGTTATCGATTTTTCATCTTCAAAGGGGCATGAGACCGATGCCGCCGATGCCTGCATCCGCGAAAAAAGCCTTTCTGCGTTCGCAAAGGGGCGTGAATGTGGCGTTGATGATTCGGTAGAGCAGAAATTTTCCCCGGCCGAAACGGTACGCAGGGCACGCTCTCAGTTGGGAAAGAAAAAAGGCGAATATAACCTTGCCACGAACAACTGCGAGCATTTTGCCCGCGAGTGCAAGTCGGGAAAGTCCGAGTCAAAGCAGGTTCAAAAAGTCGTTGCGGGTGTTGCAGTAGCCGCAAGCGTGGTCGTAGCGACAACCGTGGCAATCATGCTTGGAAAGAAGAAAGGGGAAAAGCCCGAAACTTAGCGAAAAAAAAATCATCTGCTATCACGATTTGATAGACATGCTGTGATAGCATAATTCATAGGCAAGACGAGGAGGATGAGCAATGAAAGATGAAAGACTTGCATATTTACCGACGGATGAGTTTCTTGAAAATCTTGAGCATAAAAAAGAAGTTATTCCCGACCTGGTTGAATCAGAAGCTGAACGCGGATATTTCGAGGCTATGTGTCAGATTGCCTATATGTACGCAATAGGCATGAGCGTAAAACAGGATTATCAGAAAGCGTTTAAATGGTATTTAGAGGCCGCAGAATCTGGAATTACCAACGCTCAATACAATCTTGGTGTTATGTATCTCAATGGAGATGTGAAGAATAAAATCGATTTCAAGAAAGCCCAAAGATGGCTCAGAAAAGCCGCCGAGAAGGGTTTTGAATATGCAAAACAACTTTTGAAGAAAATCCACGCGGAGAAAGATAATGAAGAATCGTGAGGTGAATAGATGCTGTTCCTAAAATCATTTGAGCTGCCGGCACGAAATACAGAAATTGATTTTGTTGCATACAATCCTTTGCCAAAAATGACCTGCTACTATTCATACTATCCGTTCGGCATTTTTCCTGATAAAGAACTTGAAACTTTGGAGTTTACGTCCCCGATAACGATTATTTACGGCGGAAACGGCAGCGGAAAGACAACTCTGCTTAACATCATTTCGGAGAAATTGTCACTTTCGAGAATTGCACTGTACAACAAGTCGGTGTTCATGCAGCCTTATCTGAGATTCTGTGACTTTAGTTGTGAAAATGAAATTCCACGGAACAGCATGATGATTACAAGTGACGATGTGTTTAACTATATGTTGAATATGCGTGCAGTGAATCAGGAGACGAACTTCCAGCGTAACGAACTATTTGAAGAATACAACAAGATAAAATATATGAAGCGGCAGGATGTGGTCAACATGAAGGTAGACCGCAAAACTTTTGACCGAAATATGGCGATAATCAGCAGTTCGAAGTCCAAATTCGCCCGTCAGAACCTCGTCGGCAATTTCCGCGAATACTCCAACGGTGAGAATGCACTCCGTTATTTTCATGAAAAAATCGACGAGAACGCACTTTATCTCCTCGACGAGCCGGAAAACAGCCTTTCACCAAAAATGCAGATTCAGCTTGCAAAATATATAGAAGCAAGTGCACGGGGATGTGGTTGTCAGTTCATCATCGCCACTCATTCTCCGTTCCTTCTGGCAATGAACTGGACTCGAATCTATGATTTGGACAGTGTTCCTGTTGCTGTCCGCAAGTGGACGGAAGTTGAAAATGTAAAAATATACAGAGACTTTTTCAAGGAACACGAAGGAGAATTTGAGGATGAATGATATGCAGAATGAGAATGGAAATACTGTTTTGGTTGTATCTTACTTGCAACCTATACAATAAAATAAAAATATTATAGTATAACTTGATGTTAAATAAAGAATTTGCAAAACTCACAAACGGATATTTCTCATTAAAGGATTCTGTGGATGCAGGACTTTCCCGCTGGAAATTGCAGAAATTGCTAGGTGCTGGCGAAATCCAAAAAGTTCGCTATGGGCTTTATGCTTTAAAAGATGTTGTTCCTGACGAGCTTTATATGACCCAGCTTTTATGCCCGAAGGCGATTTTTTCGCATGAGACGGCTTTGTTTTTTAATGGTTATTCCGACCAAATTCCATTTGTTTATACGGTTTCAGTTCCGCATGGATATGTTTCAAAAACGCTTTCTGCGCAATACGATGTTCGTCATGTGGGAAAGAAATCTGCGGAAGAAGGTGTGGTGACTATAAAATCAGATATGGGAAATGATTTGAAAGTGTATTGCATAGAGCGGACTTTGTGCGAGCTTTTGCATAAACCTTCCGAACTGGATAAGGAGCGTTTCATTCCGGCCGTTCAAAAATATCTGCACTCAAAAGATAAAGATATTATAAAACTGATGCACTTTGCAAAAATGTTTCATGTCGAAAAACGGCTTTTGCCATATCTGGAGGCGGCACAATGAAAACAGATAATGCAATGCAGCTGAAAGCAAAAATCAACAATAAAGCAAAAGACTTGAAAATCCCTGCGCAAATAATGCTTCAAAATTATCTGATGGAGTGTTTTCTCGAACGGTTAAGCAAATCTGAGTATGCAAGCAGATTTATTATAAAAGGTGGTCTTCTTATCGCATCTTTTGTCGGACTTTCTAACCGGACTACTATGGATATTGATGTTACTGTAAAAAACATTCCGCTAAAAGAAAATGAAATCTCAAAAATCATTTCGTATGTTTGCAGTGTTCCGAATGAAGATGATTTTATATTTCACTTGGACAGGGTTGAGCCAATCCGTGATGATGATGAATATCAGGGGTTCAGAGCATTTTTAATTGCAGAATATGAGCAGCTTCATAACACATTGACAGTTGATATTACGACAGGTGACAGTATCTATCCAGATGCTGTTATGCATGAGTTTTCAAAAATTTTTGATTCAGAGCAGATTTTACTTTTTTCTTATCCGATTGAAACTGTTATTGCTGAAAAATTGGAAACAATTCTTTCAAGAAATGTGACGACAACACGCCCTCGTGACTTTTACGATGTGTATGTTTTAAGTTCAAAGTCTGTTAATTATCAAATCTTAAAAACTGCCATTGAAATGACTTGCAGACACAGACAGAGTGAAAAAGTTCTTTATCAGATTGATGAAATAATCACTGCAATCAAATCTTCGGATAATTTAGCTGAACTATGGCACAAATATACAAAGAAAATGCCGTATGCATCAGAAATCAGTTTTGAGCAGACGATTACCAAAATTGAAGAATTGCTTACATCCTACGGAAAAAAGCAGGGGGAAAAATCATCTGCTATCACGGTTTGATAGACAGACTGTAGTACCATATTTATATGGGAGGAAAATAATGAAAGAAGTGTTTTTTGACGAAAGTGCTTTAGGCTCTTGGTTGCACAACAATCCAACATCTTCACGAAGTGACACCTATCTCATTGACCCGTTGCTTTGTTTCGGTCCGATAAAGAGCGATATTTTCTCAGAAAAGCGGAAATCATTTTTTTATAAACTTTTCTGGGAAGATAAGAAAGATTGTAAAAATACTGAAAAAGCGTTCTTTGATTTTTGGAAACAAATCGAAGACTTTTATAAAAACTCTATATTTTTGTTGAATGAAAAGGAAATCCGTGTCTGGTACTCAGATATACCTGGTGAATTAGCAGGACTTTATTTTGTTTGTGCTCTGATGGATGGTAAGAAAACAAAGATAAATGTCGTTTACCAAGGGGATTATGATAAGGAAACTAACTGTTGGGGCAGTTATATGAGCAGTCAACTGAAAGAGGCTCTGAAGTTTACGAAACCTCTGAGTGATGAAAGAGTCCACGAATATGCTGAAAAATGGAAAAAATTGCAGGAAGAAAATCAGAATTTCAGGACTGTTAAAAATGGCGAGCTTGTAAGCGATTTTGTTGATTTTCGGGATGGCCTTACTTCAGTTCAACGGAGCATTCTTTTTGCGATGAAAGAAGCAGGTTTTGACAATAATGAATCGTATAAAAACACGACTAACATTGTTGGGGATGTCCTTTGGCATTATGAGCTTTTTGGTGATTATTTTGTTTATGGTCAGATAGCCCGTATGACGCAAAAATTCGCAACGCCGTATCCTCTTATTTCGGGGCAGGGAGATTTTGGCAAGAGGAGACGACCGCACGCGGACGCTTATTATAAGACAAAGATTATACTTTCAAAAATCGGCGAAAAACTACTGGAGAATGTTCATTCGGCAAAAGTGCCGTTCGTGCCGCCGTTTGCAAGAGACGGAGGATTAGCCAAGCCTGAATATCTTCCCGGCGATTTTCCGAATGTGTTCTGCAACGGAAACTACAATCTTATTCCGCACAAGCTCGAAAATGTCACAAAAATGCTCGGAGCGTATGCAGAAAATCTTGACATTTCAATAGATGAACTTATTACTTTGATTGGAGAGCCGAACTACACGGACGGAAGAATAATCCTGAATCCTGACGAACTGCCCGAAATCTACAGAACAGGAAAAGGCGTTCTCCGCTACAAATACACGGATTCTGAGCGGGAGTACGAAGACGAAATCAACTACACGCTACTAAAAGACGGCAAGGGAGTTCTGATGAACCTGAAAGAACTCGTTAAGAATTATGTCGAGTACAGGGGGAAACTCGCCCTATGATTTTCTTTTCCCGTTCGCTTCTTTCCCAGTTTTCTTCACTCAACGACAAGACTGCCGCCCAGCGTTTCCTTGACGAGCATTGGCATTTGTACGAGGACGGTCGTCGTTATCAGCGTGACAGGGAAGCGGAACTGAACCGGGCTGTGGGAAAATTCGAGCGACTTGGGGCGGTTCATCTTCCGCATAACGACATCAACCGCGAGAAAAATCCTGACTATTTTGTCCTTCGTTATATCAAGCACGGCGAAAAGGTCTTTTCTGTGTATGCGGTGAACTTTGAGTATCTTGTCTCGTTCACCTTGCCCTTTGAAATCTTAAAGGAAAGCCGGAACTCGCATTTTGCTTATGCCACGAATCTTCTTCTTTCTGACGAGCGTTTTTGGGCTAACATGAGCGAGTGCGACAGAATTTACATGCAGAAATTCAAAAATCCGCCATACGATACCGTGTGGCATCATGATGTTGATAACACGATAAAACTTGTCCGTTGTGGCGATCATAACCAGCAGCGGGGGAGTGACAAATATGTGGGAAAAAACATAGTCCACGCCGGCGGCATCAGCATCTGGCGTGAAATCTATAGGGAATGGGTATAAGGAGAATTTTTATGGAAACAAGAACTTTTGAGTGTTCAAAATGTCATAAGCGGGCCAAGTCATCGCTTAAGATGGTAATGCCTTGCCCGAACTGTCGGCTTATGATGCAGAATGTGACGGGAAAGCCTGTCTACACATTCGAATGCTCCAGATGCGGCAAGCGGAAAAGAACTTCATTTGCCTATGGAATAAGCTGTGAACCATGTCACACTATGATGACGAAAGTAAACTGAAAAGCGGGCGTTGCGGGCGGCGTTTGAGCCCGCAGAGAGGGTAGCGACCAACGAAGTGGGCGCGTAGGGGGAGACTTCCCCTTTTAAAATGGAGGCAGAAAAAAAATGATTTATCGTACTTTGCGGAGCGAATTTGACAGTATCGAAGGATTTGAGAACTTCATCAACTCAATGCAGGACCAGACGGATGACATGACGATTTACCTTTCCGGGGAATTCCAGGAATATCACTGGTGCTTCAAATTTCAGGATTTCATAAACCGATACTGTGGCGAGGTGACGATTGTTGCTCCTGCTGATTCAAACTATGCGGCTGGCATTCTCTTTGTGACGACAAATTCAAGAAAAGTCGTTGCACCTACATCAACCTTGCGTTTTGGAAAGCCTGTATGGTCGCTAAGTTCAGGAAAATCGCGAGAACAGCTTGCGGATAACGAGAAAACCAATATGCAGGGAAAGTATGCGACCGAATATGTTGACGGTGTTTTAAAGCAAATTCTTACAAAAGATGAATATGCAGTTTACGAGTCTGGAGATTTCGTCACTTTGTATTATGACCGCTGTAAGGAAGTCGCTGCGCTCGCCGAAAAGCTTTTTTACAAGCCAAAAGAGAAAAAATCAGAATGTTAGAACTTGATTTGGAACGCCCCTGTGAGGAATTATATAACTTTGACAAATTCTTGAAAAAGATTCCCGACGGCTGCACGGAAGACCTGCGCATTCATCTCAACGGTGGCGGTGGCTATGCAGAAGAAATGTACATGTATCTTGATTTTTTTGACAGGTACGAAGGAAACATATCTCTTGTCTGTGAATATGAAATAAACAGTGCTGACTCGCTTTTATTTTTGATTTCAAATACCAAGAAAGAACTTGCGCCGGGTGCCTCATGTATGCTTCATCTTGCTTCCAACACTCACCGAAGCCTTGAGTATTTTTCCACAGCTCAGAATAATGATTTTTGTAAGAGAAGACTGGAACTTGGAAATGAATTCATCTCTTCAAAACTAAAGCCATTACTTGATGAAAATGATTTTGACTTCATAATGACCGGCGAAGACTTGATTCTGACCGGCGAAAAGCTAAAACAAGTAGCCGCCCGTGCAGAGAATTGCTTCTGTAAGAAATGTAACTAAAAAAAATACCCGATAAGCCAGCATTTACTTGCTTACCGGGTATTTAGCATTATGTGGTTTCTTTATCCTAGTCCAAAGCGTGTCCTGCTGAACCGAGAACATCAACGCACTTGTGCATGTACATCTTTTTGAGCTCGTCGCGGGCTGGTGAGAGGTACTGGCGTGGGTCGAAGTCGCCAGGATGCTCTGCGAGGTGCTTTCGGATAGCGGCTGTCATTGCGAGACGGCCGTCAGAGTCGATGTTGATTTTGCAGACTGCTGATTTTGCAGCCTTGCGGAGCTGTTCTTCTGGGATACCTACTGAGTCTGGGATTTTTCCACCGAACTGCTCGATGATTTTTACGTATTCTACTGGAACTGAAGATGATCCGTGGAGTACGATTGGGAATCCAGGGAGTTTCTTTTCGATTGCTTCAAGAACGTCGAATGCCAATGGTGGCGGAATGAGAACTCCGTCAGGAGTGCGTGTACACTGTTCCGGAGTGAATTTACAGCGACCATGTGAAGTTCCGATAGAGATTGCGAGCGAGTCACAGCCTGTCTTTGAAGTGAAGTCGATTACTTCCTCTGGTTTTGTGTATTTTGATTCTTCTGCGGCAACGTCGTCTTCTACACCGCCGAGAACGCCAAGCTCAGCCTCGACTGTTACATCGTGAGCGTGTGCATATTCTACAACTTTCTTTGTGAGCGCAACATTTTCTTCATAAGGAAGGGCAGAACCGTCAATCATTACTGAAGAGAATCCGTTGTCGATTCAGTCCTTGCAGACCTCGAAGTTTGGACCGTGATCCAGGTGAAGGACGATGGGAATGTCACAGCCAAGCTCATGTGCGTACTCGACGGCGCCACGGGCCATATTGCGAAGGATGTTGGGGTTTGCGTAAGCACGAGCTCCCTTTGAAACCTGAAGGATAACTGGCGATTTTGCCTCAACGCAAGCCATGATGATAGCCTGCATCTGTTCCATATTGTTGAAATTGAAGGCCGGGATTGCGTATCCGCCTTTCATTGCCTTTGCGAACATGTCTTTTGTGTTCACAAGTCCAAGCTCTTTGTAGCTAGTCATGATCTATAAATCTCCTTTTGGTTATATGATTCAAAAGTATATCTATTATGTTAAGCCTGAAATGTCAGAAAATCAAGAATTATATTGTAATTTTGCCCTGATTTTTAATGACTTCCTTTCGAATCTTCATATATATATGATATTTTTCAGTGTTTGCAAAATTATTTTAAATATTCTCTTTAAAATATTTGACAAAGATGTGTGCTAGAAATATAATAATAAATGATTTTGTGAGCTTTTTGTTTAGTTTTGCCGATATTGTAAATACGGTTTTCTTGCAAAAAGACACAAAAAAACCACAAAGGAGTTTTTGAATGAAAAAAAGCGTAGTAGTCTTTACTAGCTTTGCGTTTCTGCTCGCGCTCTCTGTCCCGGCAGTCGCACAACCTAGCTCAAAGGCTGTAGAAACAAGATTGATTGATAATTTTGACAATGTAGGTTCTCAGGATTATCAGGTTCCAGGAAAAACGGCTGATAGTACCGAAACTCACAATTGGAACTGGGCTGTACAGGCTAGTCACTATATCGATAAAGAAAATGGGTTCCCAAAATTGCAGTATTTTGAGGGTATGCCAAATTCACTCAAATATTTCAAAAAAGAGGGAGAACAGCCAAAAGTTCTTGGTGTTCAGACAAGCTATCTCCGCAAAGGTGAGAACTGGTTTGAAATTTACCCGGAGAACGAAGGCAAGCCTTACGAAATTCCTTTTGTCGGAACTGTAACACAGGTTGATTTCTGGATTTGGGGTGCTAACTACCTCTATTTTGTTGATATTCTTGTTCGTGACGCCGACGGTCGTGTTCATACTCTCCCGGCTGGCAACCTTGCTTTCAACGGATGGCGAAATGTTATCGTTCAGATTCCTTCGTATATCCGTCAGCATTCAAGAATGCGTTCCGGCCCTACAATTATGCACTTCGTAGGATTCCGATTCCGTACAGATCCTGATGAATATGTTGATGACTTTACTGTCTTCCTTGACCAGCTCAAGTTCACAACAAACGCTTTGAGCGATGTATTCGATGGATACGAGCTTAAAACTATTGAATTCGGTGATTCTGGTTCAAATGGTAGCTCAAGCACTTCATCAGCACAAGGAGATGCAAAATAATGAAAAAGATTCTTGCACTTGCAGTTAGTTTGACACTTTCTGTCGCTCTTTTCGCACAGGAAAACGACCGACAGAACGACAATAAAAGCCTTGCCGCTCCAGATCCAACCGTAATTGGTAAAGATTCTGCTGCACAGGCTTTGCGCGAGGTTTCAGTTGACCGCTTCGAGTTGGAAGGAAGCTGGAACGCTCATATTTCTCCGGACAACGGTGTTATCAGCTGCCGTATTTTTGAGGGTAGTCCTCTTGCAAAAGAGCCTCTCAAAGGTGAGGAAGATATCGAGGATTCAAAAGTTCTCGGTGTAAAAGTTGAGTTCTTCCACCGTGGTTTGGATTCATTCTTCGTAAAATCAGCTCGCCCGATTCCAATCGAGGGTATCACAAAGACTCTCAAATTGTGGGTCGCAGGTCGAAACATGGATCACCAGATGTATGTTCTCGTTCAGGACTACAACGGTAACAACTTCGAGCTTTATCTTGGCTCACTCGGATTCTCTGGTTGGAAAGAGATGTCTGTAGCAATTCCGCCAACTCCGGATGGAGAGCATGGTATTATCCAGTCTTCAGCATACAATGGTGTTAAACCAGGATTGCGTGTTGTAGGTTTCCGAATTGACTGTAACCCAATGCTCGCTCGTGGTACATACTACCTCTACTTGGATGATCTTCGTGCTGTAACAGAGCTTTACGCGCTCGAAAACCGCGATGAAGACGACATGAACGATGACTGGTAGGATTTAGACTCCTTTGAAAGCCCGCTGAATAAACAGCGGGTTTTTTTATGCTTGTAAATAAGACTTATAAAATGTAAAATGATTTTATGACGCTTAATACCTTTGGAATCAATGCCTACAAAAATTCCGGACGCGT
>JAEEGL013249687.1_pt1 | contig 19155 bp, 9 predicted proteins | sample 9134231 | NCBI WGS metagenome assembly JAEEGL01 (sample SAMN16246548, study PRJNA631951) | gut metagenome | biome: gut microbiome; feature: rumen; material: fiber-attached | host: Bos | place: Iran: Karaj | collected 2018-10 | reverse complement strand
TTTCTACTGTTATTGTTGATAAAGATTCAGTTTTAGGAATAATTTCAAAAAAAGATTTTTTAAATTTAATTCATCCTTTTTCTCAATTTGCAACTTATATTTCTAGAAATGTAAGATATAAAGATAAAGTTTTAGATGATATTAATATTTTTAGAGATTATGTCTTATCTTCTATTAATAAAGGTTCTATCGATAAAAAAAAATTAATTCAATTATATAAATCTACTTTACCTATTATTCATCCTGGTGCCAATTCAGATAAAATTGATATTAATGCTTTTCTATATTCTTTAAAAAGATTACCTGAAAATATTTTTGAAAATTATGTTTATGTTTTAGTTAATAAATTTCCTAGAATTACTCATTTAAATAAAGATTTAGTTGAAGATTTGATTCCAAGAAAAAATTTAATGAATAGTAAAATTAGAAATAGATATATTTATAAATATTTAAATGGAAAGTTATTAATTATTATGAGAGATATGGAAACTGATGTTTTAGATTTTATTTGTAATATGTGTATTTATTTAATTGAATCTGGAAAAATAAGAAAATTAATTTATTCTCCTATTTTAATTAAAGAATTAGAAGAGTCAAAAAATTTTGAAAATACAATTGGAATTTTAAATAAAAATGGAATAAAATTCCCTCAAGATAAAATAGATATATTAAATGAAGTTTTTGGAGATACATTATCTTCAAAATTAATTCATTTGTGTTTAAATTTCCAAGATATTTCAATTTCTATTAAAAAATCATTTTTAACAGATAAAGATCCTGTTGAATTATGGACTCAAAGTTTATATAGAGCTATTAAAAAAAGTTTAGGAACTAATTTATGGATTTCTCAATTAGATGATTTAATAGTTGATATTTATCAAGGAAGTAGAAAAAATTTTATAAATTCAATTTCACCTCATTTATATTTAAATCAAGAAGAAATATTAAAATGGTGTAAGGAAAAGAAAATAATATTAAAAACAAAGAAATTTCTTTCAGAAACAGATAAATTAATAGCATATTCATATTATTATTATAAAAACAACGAAGATAAAAGAAAAGAAATGATAGAATTTAATTTAAAATATGGTATAGAAACATATGAAAAAACATATGGAACAAGTGTAACATTTATAATAATAAATGTGAATAAATTATGTGAAAATGGTCTTTTATCAGAAAAATTAGGATTTAAATTAAAAGCATCAAGTAAAAATCATATAATAATACATATTGGAAATACATTTGGAAGTCAAAGTCATGATATAATAAAACCAATAATAATGATGTTAGGTAAGAAAATTCGTTCAATGAATATTTTAGGAAAATGTGGTGGTTTAATTGGTAAAAAAGGTGATTTAATGATTAGTACAAAACAATTTTTAGATAAAACTCATGATGTTGTTTCTAATAATTTAGGTAATATTAATTATGATAAATTAAAAAATATGGTTAAAACTAATATTCATGAAGGTGCTTTTTTAACTGTTACTGGTACTATTTTACAAAATGTTTTTTTACTTAATTATTATAAAATTATTATGGGATGTATAGGAGTTGAAATGCAAGGTTATTATTTTAATCGAGAATTTGAAAATTCTATTAAACATATGCTTGTTAAAGAAAATTTCATTATGAGATGCTTTTATTATGTTATTAATCTTCCTAATGAAAATAAAAAATATGAAAAAGAAAAATCTGAACATTTTATTGAAGAAGGTATTGGAGTTTTAAATGAAACACAAAAATTTTTAGTCATGGAAAATTTAACATAATTTTTTTTTAAAGAGTGTAATATATTTATTAATATGATATTTAAATTTTAAAAGGGTTTTAATTGTTATGCAGGAAATTCAAAAATGGAAAGTAATTATTTTAATAAATTTTAAAAATTAAAAATAAATTATATTTTTTATATATTATACTGTTTTATGATATCCATTAATTTAAAATAAATAAAATTATTTATTTTTTTATAATTATATTCTTTTTTAATGTTTTATTGTTTAGTTAATTATAAGATTAATTAATTCATAGGTTTTTTAACCTATTTTCTTGAGCTATTTATATTTATATATTTGTTTTTTAACATTAGAAAAGCTAATATTTTCAAAACAAAGATACAATTCTATTTTAACTAAATGATGTATATATATATCAAATTCACTTAATTAATACTTCATAAATAATTAATCACACTTTTAAACATATTTTCTATATTTTATTTAAATCATTATTTAAAGCTTTAATTTTATCGTTCGTAATTGATTTTAATTCTTTTAATATTTTTAATTGAGAAACTAAATTATCTTTTTGAATTCCATAAGTCATTTGTGTCTTAATTAAAGCTCTTAAAGATTCTATTTTTTCAGGTTCAATATTTTTAAAATTTAATTCATTTATATTACTACATCCATTTATATTATTTTTTTTCATATTTTGTAAAAAAGGATTTCCTTTATCTTGATTAAACCAATAAACATTATCATCATTAATTTCATTATTTACATTATTATTTATATTATTTTTTTTTAATAAATTATTATTTAAATCGTTTGAATTAGAAAAATTATTAATAATTATATTAGTAGGATTATTAGTGCTCTGTAATTGAGCGAGCAATCCTTTTGTTGATTCAATTTGTGATTGATGAATAATAAGAGTATTTATATTAATTATATTATTTACAATTTGATTTGAAAATGAAGAGTCATTTGATATAATATTTTGATTATTTTTATTATTATTTTTCATTGATATATTTGTATTTATCCCAGAATCATTTTTTTTATTTTTTTTATATTTAATTTCATTTTCGTTTTTCTTATTAATAATAAAAATATTTTCCTCATTTTTATAATTTTTTTTATTATTATCCTTATTAACTTTATCTACATTTGAATTATTCACTTTCCTTTTTTTCCCAGGTTCATATTTTTCAAAATCAAAAGTATCATTAGAAATATTATTATTCTTTAATTTCTCAGATAATGGTTTCCTTCCTCTTTTTTTCCCAATCACTTTTCTTCCTCTTTTAGATTTTTTTTCAACAATTCTTTTTAAACTTGAATAAAACCTATTTTTTACCATATCACCAGTTCTTCCTTTTAATCTCTTAGCAATTCTACACCAAGAATTTCCATAACTTTTATAAAGTTTAATAATTTTATCATCTTCTTCCTGAGAGAATTTTTCTTTATTTAAATTATCATCTAAAGCATTTAAAAATCTATCTCTTATTTGTTTTCCTGTTCTATGAGGCATAAATTTAGAAATTTCACTCCAATTTTTTCCATGTTCCTTATAAAGTTTCATTAATTGATCATCTTCTTCTTGTGTCCATGTTCCTTTTGTTATTCCTGGCTGAATTCTTTTATAACGAGCTGAACATTGAATTGCTGTTCTATCTTTTATAAATGATGCTATTAAAGACCAATTTTTACATTTATATTCTTCTGCTTTTGATATTAATATTTTATCCTCTTCTGCTGTCCAAATCATTGGCTTCTTTACTGTCTTTATTTTCGGATTGTGGGAATGATGCTTTTTAGATTTTTTCATCTTTTTTTTTTTGAGTTTTTTAATTTTTTTTTTTTTGATGTAATTATAAATTTTTATTTTTTTTTTATTGATTTTTTTAATTTTTCAAATAACATATTTTTTAATTAATAATAATTTAAAAAAAAAATATTATTCATCCAATTCAACAAAAGGAACTTCCAACTGTTTAAAGAAGCAAATATAAGCCATATGCCAATCACCACCTCCTTTAAGTTCTAAAATATCATTAGTAGTTTTCATAGAAACAACATCATCATCATATTTTAACCATTTATCTTCTTTTTTATGAACCCAACCAATATAATGACCACTTTCAGAAGATCTTCCTTGATGAGTTATTAATGCAATTAATTGATATCTTCCTGTTGGAATATAATTTTTTCCTTCTTCTTTTTTTATTTCATCAATTTTAAAATTTTTATCATTTTTTAATAATTTACTCTCTATTTTTCTTCCTAATGATAATAATTCTTTTGTTTCATCTGTACACATATCATATAAATCTATTATTTTTGAAAAAATTACACTTTTTAATATTTTTGCTTTTCCTGCTTTTGCTCCTGTTAAAGTATTTGCGTTTTTCCAATAAAATCTCATAAATTGAACAGTTAAATAATTTGGTAATCTATTTATTAATTGACTTTTTTCAAAAACTGTATTTCTTTGTAAGGTTTCACTAAACATATCAATATTTTCTTTTAAAGAATTTTTCAATCCTTCAACTAATTCAATAGTATTTGAATCAATATAACAAATTAATTTATAAACTTTATCTTCTTTTTTTTTAATTTCATTTGTATCTTCAACATTTTTTAATTGAATTTGAAGTTGAATTTGGAATAATTCATCAATTAAATTTTTACTATAAACATCACCTTCACTTTTATTAGTTAAATGATTTCTGATATTATTTAAAATTAAAGAAACACATTCATCAGCATCTTGTTGTTTCATAACACCATTTTCACTTTCTGCAAACATAGGATTAATTTTTCTAATAATATTAACTAATAAAGTAGGTGAAAAAGAATCAGAAGCTTTATCTAAATTATTATATGTTAAACCTAAACAATAAGTTAAATTAAATGAATCATCACCAGAATGATTTGATGGATTATCTTTATTAGATAATTCTTTTAGAGAATTTCTTAATTCTGTTATTCTTCCTAAACATTGAACTGTTGAATTTAAATAACATGTATTTCCTAAATTATTCAATCCAAAAACAATTTCTTCTCCTTTTTCTCTTAATATTTTTAATTTTTCTTCTGCAGTTAAATCTTCTACAAATGTTATTTTTGATTCTGTATTATTATTTATTGCAGTTTTTGATGCCGCTCCTAACATTGTTAATTTCGATTTTAATGGAATTGATTTTATATCTTGCGTATCTTGAAGAATTTTGCCCTTAAATATTATTTTTTGTTCTGTTTGAGGCACGTTTGATTTTTTAGATATTTCATATTTTAAATCTTTTATTGTTTCCATTCTTGATACGTCTATTTCATATATTTCTCTCTTCCATGACACTTTTATTATAGGAGATTCCATTATATTTTAATATGAATTATAATTTATTTTTTTAAATTTATGTTTTTTTATTTATTTTTTTTTTCAAGTTTAAAATTTTTTTATGTAAATTATAAATTATTCGTCATTTTGTTTATTTTGAAGTACTTTTTTACTTCTTCATATGATTCATTCTTCTAATCCATTTTCTACTGATTTTTTATATAAATTAAAATATCTTTTAAATTAACTGAATTAAAGAGAAGGAATTATGAATGTGAAAAAGACAATTAAATTAGTTTCTTTTTTAATTCAACTATTTACTTTAATTTAGATATATATTCCTTTTTTTATTTGGAAGTTAATAAAAGTATTTTATTTTATATATTAAAAAATGATTTAATATGTTATTATATTTTTTTACTATACTTGATTTTTAATTTAAATTCTTTTTCTGTTCATTTTTTATTCTTTTTAATTTTAATTAATTAAACAAGAGAAATTTATTTTACAAAAGAAAAAAAATAAATTAATTTGTAATATAAAAGAAACTAAATTTAAATAAGCTTTTAAAAAACAAAAATATGCATATATAATAAATACAATATACATTTAAATAATATAAAAAATGAATCATTTGAGTAATAAAATAATGAAGTATCATAGAAAAAATAATTCAGATTTAATTATAAGCATGAATAGAAACAATAAAAGAGGATTTAATAATATAAGCCCATCATCATTAATTTTTACTTCTTATGTAACTGTTTTAAATTTGCATTTTATTTCAAAAAATAAAAATACAAAATTATTGAATAAAAACAATACAAAAAGTTTTGATAATAGAAATAAAAAAAATGTGAAAATGAAAAAAGAAGAAAGAAGAAATTCAGATACATATTTAGATAATATAATAAGTAAAAATTCAATTGAACATTTATTTGAAAAATTTATGGAATCAAGAAAAGAAAATAAAAATATAATATCAAAGAATAAAATAAGTAATGTAAATAATAAAAATAGTAAATTTTCAAAAAATGATATTTCAACATTTTCAACAATATCAAATGAAAAGAAAGATAATAAGAAAAATAAAATAAATAAAAGATTATTAAGTAATTCATATAGAAAATCAGAGAAAGTGAAAATGAATATAAATGAAAAAGAAAAAAAAAATTCAACTGAAAATAATTTTAAAAAGCTTATATCAAAAAATATAAATAATCAAAGTGTTTATTATTCAAAAAAAAATAATAAGAATAATAATTTAAAAACGGAAAAAAATTTAGAAAACAATCATGGAAGTACAATTCAAGAACCTGCACATAATATTCCTAAAATTTTAGCAAAAAGAACACCAATAAATTTTCCTTTTTCAAGTAATTACAAAAGTAATATTAATAAAAATTTTCATAAGAATGATTTATCCATTAATAAACCTATTAATGGAATTAAAAATATTTTATTACCTTCTAAGAAAAGTAAATCTCCTGAATCTAATAAAACTAAAAATTCTTTATTAAATAACAATCAAAATTTTATTTTTTATAAAAAAAATATTAATGATTTAAAAAAAAGTGGAAATCAAACAACAGGAAAACAAAAAAAAGATGTTAAAAAAATTTTAGAACAAAAAAAGATTAATCAAATTAAAGAATTTAATTTAGATAACACTGAAGAAATTAAAATTGAAAATAAACCTATTAAATCTTTACCAAATAATAAAGAAAAAATAAATAATGATGATTCTCAAATTGAAGATTCTTATAATACTAAAGAAATAGATGAAAAATCTTCTTCTTCTTCTCAGAAAAGTAAACATAAAAGTGAATTTATTAAAAAAAGTAGCCCTTTAATTAATAAAGTCTTTAGTTTTCAAACTGGAAAAAATGAATTTAATAATTTAAAATATAAGAAAAATAATTTTAATAATAAAAAAATTAATATTGAAAATAAAATAAAAACAAAAGATGAAAATTCTTCTTTGCCAAAAATCAATTTTGATAAATCATATAATGAAAATATAAATAAATTAAAACCAATGAAAAGTATAAACAATGAGAATCCAAATAATAATATAAATAATCTAAATAATATAAATAATGAAATTTATGTAACTCCAATATTAAACCAATGTCAAAATTTAAAAAATCAGATTTCTAAAAATGAAAATAAAGAAAACAATAATATCAATGATAATATAGACACAGAGAGTGATCAATATGTAGATGCTACAGAAATATATCATGATAGTGAAAGTGATAGATATTCAAGTACAATTTTAGATTCAGATGATTCTAAAGAAAGTTTTTATGATATTATTAATAATTCTACTAATAATTTAAATAATGCAATTAGAAATTCTGGAAGTGAACAAATGATTCAAAAATATAATATTTTTCAATCAAGAAAAGATTTTTCTACTAATTTGAATTTGAATAATAAAAATAAATGTAAAAATTTAAATTTTATCTTTGGATTTCCAAATAATGTAATTGGAATTATTTTTTCCTTTTTAAATTTAGATATGTTAAATTGTATAACTCTTTTAAATAGTAATTTTCATAATATATTCAAGCCAATAATTTATAATATAATATTTAATAAAATAAAGAAAATAAATGAGAATGAAAATCCAAGAAACAAAATAAAAGAATCATTATTTAAATATTCAAAATTAAAATATGATGAAAAAAAGAAAGATTCATTAAAAGATGAATATGAAAAATATATTGGAAATAGAATATGTGAATCAGAAAATGAGATAATAAAAGATTTAAATAGAACATTTCCTGAAATTCCAGAATTTCAAAATGGAAAAGAAAAATATAATAAATTATATCATATTTTATATGCTTACGCAAATTATAATGAAAAAATTGGTTATGCTCAAGGATTAAATTTTTTAGCTGGTTATTCAATTTATTTATTTGATAAAGAAGAAGAATGTTTTATTTTTGTTGATGGTTTAATTCAAAAATTTAAATTAGAAGATTTTTTAGGTGTTAATAATAATTTAAAATTTAAAATCGAAATTATTGATTCTCATCTTAAATTAAATTGTCAAAAAGTTTATAATTACTTAAAAGAAATTCATTTATCTCATGAATTTTTCACAATTAATTGGGTTATTACTCTTTTTGCTAATTCAATGGATCAAAATGAATTGTTTTTTTTATGGGATTGTCTTATTATTTTTGGATGGAAATTCTTTTATTATTTTATTGTTTCTATTTTGAAAAAATATGAAAATAAAATTTTAGATACTGATGTTAGTCAAATGTCCTTTTTAATGAAAAATTTATTTAGAAGTCAAAGGTTTAAAAATAATTTTTTGGATATTATGGAAAAAACAGTTAATTTAATGCAAGAAGAAAAAACAAATAGAATGTTTAGAGCCAAAAGTACAATAAATTCAAAAAGATAAAAAATATATTATTATATATTTAAAAAATATAGATATTAAATATTTATAAATTACTAACTCAAAAAAAAATTATTAAAAAAATAATATATTGAATATTTCAATTAAACTTCAACTCTTACTAATAACATTAATTACATAAAGAATAAAAGAATTAAAACTTTAATGACCTCCAATTCTTTTTTTTCTTCTTCTTTAAGAAACATTTTTGAAATTTCATTTTTGTTTATTTTCTCATTTTTACATGTTTTATTTTAAATTCATATGTAATCCTTTACAAAAAATTAAAATATTTACTTTTTGATTATTTGTATCTTTAAATATATTTTAATTTTATATTCTTCTTTTCCTATTTTTCTCAAATTCATTGTAATCCTTAATTATTATTATATATGGTAATTATTATGAACTTATTATTATTACCTGAATGTTTTTCCAAGAATTTTTTATTAAGTTTGTTGTTATTATTATTCCAAAAATTATTGATTTGGAATATCAAATCATAATATTTTATTTCTGAGTTTTTTATTTATTCTTAATATGATATGTATATTCTAATCTTGAAGATTTTGGAAAAAATTTTATTGTTATTAAGGGGAATAATAATAGGATAAATTTTAACATTTTTTTTAATTTTTTTATTTTTTTTATTTGTTATTTATCTTGAATATTAAATAATATCTTTATTGGATTAAAATATCTTATATAGTCTTAATCTCTAAATTAAAAAGAAAAGATTTAAAAAAAAAGAAAAAAAAGGTTAAAAAAAAAATTAAAAAGAAGTTTCTAAATTTATATACTAGTTTTATTGAAATCTAAAAAAAACTAAAATCTTCTAATTTGTTTTTTTAGCAAGAGAATCAATATAATCACAAACTTTTGTTTGCCATCCTTTTTTTGTTAAGATTTTAATACATAATTCTTTAGCTTTTTGTTTAGCAAGACTTTTAACCCATTTAACAAGTTCATCTCTTAAAGCTTTAGGAATTTTTTCCCATAATTGTCTAATGGCTTCAGGAATGTCCATTGAGCTTTGAAGTAAGATTCCTTCTTCTGCAAAACATCTTTTTACTTCTTTTTCAATTTCTGGATATAATGCTAAAACTTTTGAAAGTAAAACTAAAACATTTTTGTCTTCCATAAAAGTCTTTACTGCGTCTATTAATATTGGAACATCTTTTTGGAGAACTGGACTTGATATTAAACATTTTATTACTGGAATTGGTTCTGCTTGTAAGTCTACTTGACTTGTTGTTAAGGCTATTAAAGCTAATATTAAAATTGATTTCATTTTTTTTCTAATTGATTTTTTAGTTTTCTGGTTTTATAATGACGGTTTTTTTTTAATTTTTTATTACAAAAGGTTTTCTATATTTTTCAAATTATTCATTTTTCAAAGTTATAGTATTGTAAATTGATAAATTTATTTATATGAAATAAAAAAATAATTTTATTATCAAAATATTTTATATTTTTTTAATGGAATTTAGGTTAAAATTAACTTTACAAAAAAAAAATGTTTGAAATTTAATAGTTTTATAAATATTAAAATTTAAAAAGAATAATATTTAAAAGATATATAATATTTACAGTAAAGATTTAATAGTCATGGAAATTGCAACTAAAATAATACTAGTAAGAATTAAGGAAGAAGTAATTATTAGCATAGAATAATTTGGATTAGATTTACTAAGAGAAAAATTAGGATAATCAATATTTTTTTTTATTAAAGTAATAAATGAATTTACATTTTTGTTTTCATCATTACTTTTAATAAAAACATATAAATCAAATTTCTTAGGCAAGTTACTTAAATAAAAATCACTAATTTCTATATTAGCATTTTTATTTAAATCCTTATCTTTAATTAACTCAGAAGTAATATCAGCAAAATATTTTATATTATTATTTTCACTTGAAATAATATAAACTTTATCAATAGTTCCTTTAATATAATTATAATTTTCTTTTTTTTTAATTTCAAAACCAAAAATATCACTAATTCTTTTTTTCCTTCTTTCAAAACCTTTTTTTGAAGCAAGTTTATTTTGTTTTAATTCATAGTATTGTTTATATTCTAAAGGAAATGAAGTATATTTTTTTTCTTTTTTTATAGGTAAATCAAAAAATATTTCCTTTACTATATTATCTGAAATAAAATATTTGATTAAATTCACTTTAAATTCTACTTCATTTATCTCTAATTTATAAACTGAAATTATAAAAGCACCATTTAAAGCTTGTGAATAATATTCTGTTATTTTATTTTTTTCAGTTAAAATTAAAGAAACTTCATAAATATTTTCAAATGAACTAAGAGGAATTTCATCACCATTAAAATTATTTAAGTGTGAATTATGTTCAAGTGAAAAATCATATATTTTAATTTGATCTGTGGTGTAATCATAATAAAAAGAAAAAGAATCTAAATATATGTCATTACATAAATTGTTTTTGAGAAAGATAATGAATATTATTCCTTTTAATACAGAAATTTTGAAGTAAAAATTCATTTTTCCTTTTTGAGTTTTTTTAGTTGTAATTTATTTTTAAAATTTTAAATTGCTTTAAATAGAAAAAAAAAATTAATAATTAAATTACCAATTATATTATTTCAAATAAAATAATAAAATAAAAAAATTATATAAAATATTAACATACAGCGAAATTACCAAATAAAGCAGAAAACATTAAATCATATTTTACACATTCACTAGTACCTTTTAATTTCATAGATAAATATTTTCTTTTAAAATAAATTATATGATTAGTTCTCATTTGTTTCATTTCTTTTTCAATTTTCATCATTAAACTTTTAACAATAAATATAGCATTAACATCTTTAATTTGATTTGGAGTTATTTTAATTTTAAATTTTTCTTCAAAACTACTTTTATCAATTGATGAATTTGTTTTAGATGTTATATAAGGTAATCTTTGAGTCTTGTTTTTCTCATCTTCTGTTTTGCATAAATTTTTTAATTTATATCTTAAATTTTCTAAACATAATTTATCTCTTTTTTTATATATTTCATTTGTTAAAGTTGTATTATTTCCAACTTTAAATTTAAATTTTTCAAAAAGTTTTTTAATATAATTATTAATATTTTCATAAGGTAATTCAATTTTTTCTTTTAAGAAACTAGATTCATTTAAATTTAAAGATATATCTTTTTTATGTTTTCCCATTTCATTATCAATTAAATTATAAATAATTTTTAATTTATTTAATTGAATTATTTTTTGAGTATATTCTTTTAAATAATTTACACTATTATTATCTAAAAATTTAGGAAAATCATGATCATCAACTTTTGCTCCTAATTCATATAACCTATATAAAACCCAACAAATTCCTATATTTCTTACATCAACTCCTTCTTTTAATAAATTTTTAAAATATAAAATATTTTCTTTTTTTAATTTTTCTAATAAATTTCTTAAAGTTTTTAATTCTGTTTTACTATATGATATTTTATATTTTATATCTGGAATTTTTTTATCATTTATTGCTTTTTGATTATTATATTCTGATTTAAGATTTTTATTTTTTCTTTCTAATTCTTGAAATTGAGAAGTGAAAGATAATCTTTTTTGAAAATCATGTGAAGTATCTGCTTTATTCATACTTTCAGTAATAATTTTTAACATACTTGAACTATCAAAATATTTATTTTTTTTTCTTTCAAAATTTTCAGAAAGTTCTTCAAATTCTTTAGTTAAATCATTAACTAATTTTTCTTTATCTCTCATAGTTTTAATTAATTCAATAATTTGTTTTCTATAAGAAACTTCTATTTTTCTTTTATCATCAACAATATCTTTATAAACATCGAAAGAAATAATATGTTCAAAATTTCCTTCTAATTTTAAATCATTTCTTCTTAACATTTCATTTTCTACACTCACTCTTTCATAATCTTTTACATCATGTGCTGATTCAATTCCTGAATCTATTGTTATTATTTTTTTCCTTATTCCTATTTCATTTCCTACTAACATTAATTCATCTTCTTCTTTTTTCTTATTATTTGAAAAATTCATTGATTTTAATAAAGATGAAGAATTTGTACTCATAGAATTATTTTTTGGAGGGTTTTTAAATATATCAAAATCAAATTTTTTCTTCATTATATTTATATTCTGAGCCACTAAATTTGATTTTTCTTCATCTATATTTTTAAAGAAATTTTTTATCTTTCCTGGTGTTTGATTTTTTTCTTTATCTAAATGAGTTGAAAGTTTTTGTTTGAAATTTAAATTTTTAAATTTATCTTCTTCAAAATGCCTTGATACTCTTCTTACTATAGTTCTCTTAAATTTCATGTTTTTAGGGACTTGAGGGACATGAGTTTCATCCCATTTATCTAATGTTTTATATAAATTATTTTCATCAAAAGAATTTATAGATTCTTCCATATTCGATTATAATTTTTATTTTATCTCCCAAAAATTATTTTTATTTATTATATTTTCAATAATATAATAAAATTAAAAATGAGGATTATTAATTTATATAATTAATTAAATGGAAAAAACAAGAAATTCAGAAATATTATATAAAAGTAATTTTAACTTTCTAGAAGAATATAATTCGCTTCCTCCAATTAAATTAAAAATAAATGATTGCTCTAAAGAAATAAGTAAAGATTTAAGTACTTTAAAAGAAGAAAGATATTTAAGTGATAATAATTCATTTATTAATAATAATAAAAAGAAAAAAAATAATATTTCAAATCAAATATTCAAAATGTATAATTACAAAAGTTCAGTGATTAAACCAAGTTTACGTCAATCAGAAAAAACAAAAAGTTCTTTAGTAAAAACAATTAATAATTTTAATTTTTTAGAAGATCCAATAAAATTAAGATTAAAAAAAATTAAACTTCAAAAGTCAAACAAAGAAAAAGAAGAATCAACTAAAATAAAATTTTATTTTAACAAGTTCAAATTTAGAAGATATAAAAGCAGATAAAAATAAAATAATAAAAGAATTAAAAGAACTTGATGAAAGTTCTTCTTTAACAAATAAAATTATATCTAAAAGAAATGCTGAAAAAAATAAAGAAATTTTAAATCTTATTAAAAAAAGAATTAAAAGAGATAAAAAAATGCTTTTTTTAAATGATGAATTTTTACAACCTGAAAAAATAAAACCTTTTGATATTCCAAATAAAAAAAATGCTTTTTATTCTAATTTAGATAATATGATTCATAAAATTAAAGAAAGTAGTATTTCTTCTTCTATTATTCTTCAAAATTTAAAAAGATTAAATGATAAGAAAAAAGAACGTTTAAAACGATTAAATGATACTAAAATTCAAAATAAAGGATTTAAAAAATTTGATAAATTAATTTCAAGTGGAGAAATTATTAAAAAAGATTTTGATGTATATTATGAAAAAATCCAAAGAAATTTAAAAAAAGATTAAATCCAAAAATTTAATTAATATAAATAAAATAATTTATCAATTCCAAGAGTATAATAATAGTATTTAAATTTAAAAAACTTTTAAAAATAAAAAAACCATTATCAATATACTAAGATTTTTGAGTAATTTTATAACCAGCAATAGAAATAACCAAATCATAATATTTACTATCATTATAAAAATGAGTGACTTGCCCATCAGCAGTATTATCAACATACATAGCACTTCCATAATTTAAAGCAGCACCTACTTTTTGTTGAAGAAGAACTGTAACTGAATATTTAAACATTTTTTTTAACTTATGTAATTCCCTATATAAATCATCAATTATTGTTCTTGTAAATTCTCTAAATTGAGTTACATTTAAATTTTTTTCTGCTTGACAATCTGCTTCTAACACATCTAATATTACTTTTTTAATTAAATCTTCTTCAAAATCTCCATCTTCTCCCATTTTAATTTAAAAATTAAGTTATAAAAATTTTTTATATTTTTTTAAATAAATAAAAGTTTTTGGACTTATGTTTTTAATTAAATTAACAATGAATTTAATGAAAAAAGTGGTTATGAACATAAAAATTAGTTATATAAATGATTTACTAAATATTTGATTTAACTGTTAAAAGAAGTAACTACTTTAATTTATAATTAATAAAAAGATTTATCAAAGTGATAAAGAAATTATTAGGAATCATAGTGTTTGATGTTAAAAATCAATGAGTTGATAATACTATAAAATGAAATGATTGTGTTTGTAAATGAAAACTTATTATTATATTATATTAATATATTTTTATGATTTTTTTTAAATAATTAATTAAAAATTTTATAATTTTTAATTTAATGCTATACTTATATGATTAAATATATTGATAATTATATATTTTTTCAAAAACTATATAATAAAAATAATGGATTAAAATAATTTTAACTTTTAATGAGACTTCCAGATAAAATTCAAAGTTTAAACAAAAGATTTAAAATATAAAAAAAATATAATATTTTAAAAAAAAAAAAATAAAAAAAAATTTTTGGGGGGGTTTTCAAAAAAAAAATAATCAAAAAAGAAAAAATAATGGACTCTTTTCAAAAAGAAATAGAAATAAAAGAGGAATCCAATTTAAACCTATCTTTTTCTTCTTCTTCATCTCAAAATATAATTTCTAAAAGTTTAAATTATGATTCAAATTTAGAAGAATCTTCATGGTCATTTGAAGAAGAATTCCTCTTTTTTGAAGGACATTATATTATAGGAAATAAATGGACTTCATTAAGTAAATTATTTCCTGATAGACATTCTAAACAAATGAAGAATCATTTTTATTCTTCAATTGTAAAAACTCTTAGAAAAGTTTTAAGAAATAGATTTAAATTAAGTTTAAAAGATTCTATTATTAGTTATTATTCTCTTCTTTATATTAAAGATTTATTTAAAAATCCAAAGTTTTTATCTTCTAAATGTAAAAAAGATGACGGTAAAAATAATAGAAATGTTACTTTGAAAAAACTTATTTTGAACCATAATATTAATTTAGATATGATCAATGATTATCAAATTAAATTCGAAGATTCTTTAAGAAATCAAATTAAAACAATTTACAATTTAAATTTTGATATTTCGAATTTTAGAATAAATTATATTTTCAAACAAATTATAAAAATCGAAATTTTAATAAAATGTTATAAAGTTTATACTTCGAATCTTTTATCTAACGATGATTCTAACAAAATTTGTGATTTTATTAAAAATAATTTAAATTAATGTGTATGTGGGCATTATAAAGTTAATGATTTTAATCGGTACTTATTATTTTTGTATTTAATCCTTTAATATTATAAAGGTTGTAAAGTAAAATTTGTATTTATGAGTTAATTTTTAAAACTGTGTTTGTTTTGTAATCTCATTAAAAAATTTATCAATTAATATTAGAAATTGATGTAAAAATTTTTAAAGGTTTTATTGATGATAATGAAATTTGGATATAAAAACTTTACAGATATTAATTTTTTAATAATAAGATAATCATAAATTATAAAAAATTTATTTATAAAGTTATTTAAGGATATTTAAAATATGATTTAATCTTACTTTTATATATTTAATTAATAAATTAATATTTTCTTCTTCATTGAAAAAAATATTAGTTTAAACATATTTCAAAAGAAATTCCTTTCCTATTTATTATGAATATTTAATAAAATAAATAAGATAATTAATAAATATTTTTTTAAATGTAACTTAATGAAATAATAAAATATTAAAAATGTCATTTATAACTGAAGAAGATATTAAAATTCTAAAAAATAAAAATCCTGAATTAATTTTTATAATTGGTCCTCGTGGAGTAGGAAAAACATCACAAGTAGAAAAAATATCAAAAGAATTTAGATATACAAAGTTAGATATAAATAATTTAATAGACCAAGAAATAATTGCAGGTTCTGAATTAGGACAAAAACTTCAAGAAAATTCAAATGATATTAATTATTTAATTCCTATTTTTATTAAGGGAATAATTAATTCAAATTCTAATTCTATTTTAATTGATAGTTTCCCAGAAACTTTAGAACAATTTTTATATTTTGAAAAAAATGCGATTCAAATATCTTTGATAATAAATTTAAAAGTAAATGAAGAAGTTGGTTATAAAAGAATTTTAGAACAACAGAAAAATTTACCTATTAAAATGACTCCTGAAGAATACAAAAATATATTTGATGAAGATAATAATAAAATAAATGATATTGTTAATTTTTATGAACCATATGGTATTGTTAGAGAAGTTGATGGAAATAAACCAATTGGAGAAGTTAATGCTTTAATTAAACAAAATTTATATCCTGTTATTTATTCTATTATTGGAAAAAGATATTCTGGTAAAACTGAATTAGGAAAAATTTTAAGTTGCAAAACTGGAATTTTTCACTTTGATTTTAATGACTTTTTAAAAGAGAAAAATATTAAAAAAAGAAAAAATGAAAATGAATTTGTTATTAGTCAATTTATATTGAAATTAAGAAAAATGAGAAATTTAAGAGTATTAATTGAAGACTTTCCTCAAAATGAAGAACAATTTAATTATTTTGTAAATAATTGTAAAAATTTTGAGAAAATATATTATTTAAATGCTGATAATTCATCATGTTTAGAAAGATTAAATAAAATTCCTTTAAATGATCCAAATTATATTCCTTGTCATAAATTAGGAGATTTATTATGTGAATTTGAAAGAAAATTACCTTTTATTGAAACTTTAAAGAAAAAAACAAATGTTTTTGAAATTGATGTTAATAATCATAAAATTTTAACTGTTGAAAGAATGCTTAAACAAATTCAACCTTATCTTGCTTTTATTTCAAATGAATGTGATGAAAATGTTAAGACTGATTTATTTAATAAATTAATTTCAAATTATAAATTTTATGAATTAAATTTACCGAAAGTTATTGAAAATGCTATTAAAAGAAATATTATTCCTGAAAGTTCAAATATGACAATGACAAATGAGGAAAAATTAAAATTGATTCAACCTTTAATTTTCAGAGAAGGATGTAATAAAATAATATTAAATACATATCCAATAACAATGGAAGAATTAAATTTCTTTGAGAAAAATTTATGTTCAATAAGTAAATTTATATTATTAACAAATGATAAAATATTAACTAAAATAAATAATCAAAATTCAATGCCAGTTTATTTTTATAATTTAAATAAATTTTCAGTATTAAACCCAGAAAAATTAACAGATTATAATATAGAAGAATCATTAGATATGAGAAGAGATATTAATATTGTATATGGAATGCCTTTAACAGGAAAAAGTACTATTGCAAAACATTTGGAATTAAAATATAATTTTAAAATGTTAAATTTTATAGAATTAACTGAGCAAGTTAAAAAAACTAAAGTTGATCCTGAAAATCCTGAAGCTGAAGTTGAAATAAATTTCCAAGATTTAATTAATGGTTTAAAAGATTATTTAAATAACGAAAAATTATCTACTAAAATTATTATTGATAATTTATTTATTCCTGGTGGAGAAGGATTTTTAATTGATACTTATGAAAAAGCATTAGAAGTCATTCATACTATTGGTTCTTTCAGAAATTTATACGAAATAAAATGCTCTAAAAAAACTGTTTTGAATAAATATAAAAACAAAGAAGGGATTAATGAAGATTTAAATGACGATCAAAAAACTCAATTTAATGAATTTTTAGATAAACCTAAAAAATTATTGGAAGAAATTAAAAAAGTTTCTGCTAATATCATTAAAGTTAATTGTGATAAAAATGAAAGTATATCAAAATTAAAATTTGACTTTACTTATGGTAGAAATTGTATTGCTATAAAACATGATTATGATATTAATATAGAAAAAACATTACAACTATTTTGTACAAGAGAAAGAATGTTATATATTAATGTTCCTAAAATAATATATAATCACTTTTATGAAAATGATTTATATGCTAAAAGATTAGAAGGAGCTTATGGAAAAAGAGTATTAAAAAAAGGAATAAAAAATCCAAATAATTGCGATGAATTAATTTATTATAAATATAATCCAATAAATTTCGAGCAAAATTTAGTGAATGAAATAATAATAAATTATATAAATGAAAATAATAAATTAATAGAAAAAACAGATAACTTCATAATATTAACAGGATACTTAAATTCTGATTTATTACTAAATGAAAACCAACCATACGATTTACCTTTATTAGAAATAAAGAAATTAATGGAAATAGGTGATTTAACTTCTTTAATAGAAATAACAAAAGAAGAAATAGAAAAAGAAGAGAAAGAAGAAGCAGTCGAATTAATAATAGAAAAAAAAAAGAAAGTAGTAGAAAGAGATCCTTTAGATGTAGATCCTCCTGAAGGAGAAGCTAATGAGGAGAATAAAGAAGAAGAAAATAAAGAAGAAGAAGCTGATCCTGAACATCCTAAATTTAAACCTGAAGGTTTAAAGTGGACTGATTATGATGGACATCCTAGAAATTATGTTCAAGTACTTAAAAGATTAAAAAGATATCCTATTAAAGAAATTGATAGTAAGGATTGTAGAAAAGATCTAATTAATTATTTAGGAGAACATATTGATCAATTTTTTAAAGAAAAAACTGAAAATAAAGGTTATTCTGGAGTCATAGATATTATTAAATTGAATGATAATGTCACTGAAGAAAATGTTGATTTAGTTAATTCTGTTATTATGG
>JAEEGL015457921.1_pt1 | contig 19156 bp, 22 predicted proteins | sample 9134231 | NCBI WGS metagenome assembly JAEEGL01 (sample SAMN16246548, study PRJNA631951) | gut metagenome | biome: gut microbiome; feature: rumen; material: fiber-attached | host: Bos | place: Iran: Karaj | collected 2018-10 | reverse complement strand
GCCTTTTAAGAAGTAGGAGGTACGCGGTGGCTCGTAAAGCTATGATTGAAAAACAACAGAGCACGCCGAAATTTTCGGTACGCAAATACACGCGTTGCTCTGTGTGTGGACGTTCGCGTGCATATTTGAGAAAGTTTGGTCTTTGTCGTATTTGTTTCCGTATGCTGGCCCTCAAGGGCGAGCTTCCGGGAGTTACGAAAGCCAGCTGGTAAGCAATAGGAGAAAAACATTATGATGACAGATCCTATCGCGGATTTGCTGACGCGAATTCGTAATGCGCAATTGGCAAAACATGACAAAGTCACCGTTAAGACTTCTCGTCTTCGCAGTGAAATCCTGAGAATTCTCAAAGAAGAAGGCTACATTTCGGATTATTCCGTCTCTGCAGGCCCGATTTCTGTTGCAGAAGTCTCTCTGAAATATTTTGACAACGCTCCCGTGATTAAGAACATTTCTCGTGAATCTCGTCCGGGTCGCCGAGTCTATGTAAAACATCATGCCATTCCAGAAGTTCTGGGTGGTCTTGGTCTCTGCATTGTAAGTACATCGCACGGTGTCATGAGCGGTAAAGAAGCTCGCGAAAAACGTCTTGGCGGTGAATTGATTTGCACGGTTTACTAACAGGAGCTGAATCATGAACGCTGAAGTAAAATTCAAAGAGTCACGAATTGGTAAAGCTCCAGTGGCACTGCCTCAGGGCGTAGACGTGACAATCAGCGGCAAAGAAGTGACGGTTAAAGGTCCGAAAGGAACGCTTACCCGTAAATTCAATGACTGCGTCGATATCAAGAAAGAAAACGGTCACGTTTCTGTCGTGCTGAATCAGCAGGATACCGAGGGCCGCGCAATCAGCGGTCTGTGCCGTTCGCTTCTCCACAATATGGTGGTGGGCGTCAGCCAGGGTTACGAAAAGAAACTGGAAATTATTGGAACAGGTTATCGCGCCGAAATGCGCGGTACTCGCGAAATTTTCTTCGCGCTGGGCTATAGCCACCCAATCGTTTATGAGCTTCCCGATTGCGTTACAGCCGAAGTTTCGAAGGATAATAAGATTACACTTCGTTCGGCAGATAAGGAAGTGATTGGCAGAACAGCAGCAGAAATTCGCTCCTTCCGTGCGCCCGAACCCTACAAGGGCAAAGGTGTTAAATACGCTGAAGAAGTCATTCGCCGCAAGGCTGGTAAGACATCCAGCAAGTAGTTGGTGACGGGAGAAGAATTATGAATAAGTGTATCAAGAAAGCTGAACTTCGACGCCGCCGTCAGAAGTCTGTTCGAAAGGATCTGCGTGGTACAGCCGAACGTCCCCGTTTGAGCGTATTCCGCAGCAATAATCAGATGTATTGCCAGCTGATCGATGATTCAACCGGCAGTACGCTTTTAGCACTGTCTACTCTGCATAAAAGTATCAAAGATCTCGTTTCAGGTAAGAAACCTGTCGAGCAGGCCAAGATATTGGGTTCTGAATTTGCCAAGCTTTGCGCAGAAAAATCGATAGATAAAGTTGCTTTCGACCGAAACGGTTTTATCTATCATGGTCGTGTACAGGCCGTGGCAGATGGTGCTCGAGAAGGTGGTTTGAAATTCTAATCATTAAGGCACCCATTTGTGGTGCCATCTATTGAAGGAGAAAAAGAGTGTCAACTACTCGAGTCATACCTGAAAGTGAGCTTATTGAGAAAGTTGTCTATATCAACCGCGTGGCAAAGGTTGTTAAGGGTGGACGTCGTTTCAGCTTCGGTGCAATCGTCGTCGTTGGTGACGGCAAGGGCCATGTGGGCTGCGCACACGGTAAAGCCGGTGAAGTTCCTGAAGCCATTAGCAAAGGTACCGAACGTGCTAAACGTTCGATGTCCTCTGTGACAGTTGTTGATGGCACACTGCCTCACGAAGTCATTGGTCAATATGGTGCATCAAAAGTTTTTCTGCGTCCAGCCGGCAAAGGCACTGGCGTGATCGCCGGTGGTGCGGTGCGTGCGGTTCTCGAAGCATGTGGCGTTGAAAACGTTCTTTCCAAAGCAATTGGTTCCACCAATCCTCACAACCTCGTCCGTGCAACACTCAATGGTCTGAGCAAGCTTCAGAGCCGTGAACATTATCTCACGAAATTGGGAAAGCCCCTGGACTAGGAAATACGCTGGGAGCATATCATGAGCAAAATTAAGATTACGCGTACACGCAGTGGCATTTGCCGTATTGATGCGCAGATTGAGACATTAAAACACCTCGGTCTCCGTAAAGTAAACCATTCCGTGGTTGTCGAAGATACGCCAATTGTTCGCGGCATGATTAAACGCGTCGAACACATGGTTAAGGTTGCGCCGGTTGAAAACTAGCGCATGCATTTGAGGTTCTGAAATGATTGATTTAAGTAATCTTTCTCCGGCTCCCGGTAGCACGCATGCCCGTAAACGCCTTGGCCGCGGCACAAGCAGCGGTCATGGAAAAACGGCTGGTCGTGGCCAGAAGGGTCAGAAATCCCGTTCCGGCGGTTCACCGAGAGTAGGATTCGAAGGCGGTCAGATGCCTTTGAGCCGTCGTTTGCCAAAACGCGGTTTTAAAAATATTTTCGCTAAGAATATCGCAATCGTCAACGTCGAAGATTTGAACCGTTTCGACGGTTCTGCTGCTGTCGATATCGTTGCCCTTCGCGATGCCGGTCTCGTTCGTGGCCAGTTTGACGCTGTCAAGGTCCTCGGAAACGGCGATGTCCGCGTAAAATTAAATGTCATCGTCGATTCAATCAGTGCTTCCGCACGCGAAAAGATTGAAAAAGCCGGTGGCAGCGTAGAGGTCTGTGGTGGCTAGCGGATTTTCAAACATGTTTAAAATCCCCGAGTTGCGCAAGCGTATATTATTTACGCTTGCGCTTCTTGCGGTTTATCGGATTGGATGTTTTGTCACAACGCCAGGCGTTGACCGAATTAAAATGAACAGCATTTTCGGTGGCGACGGCCAGGGAATGATGAGCGTTTTCAACTTCTTCTCTGGCGGTGCCCTCGAACAAATGTCCATTTTTGCCCTCGGTATCATGCCATACATCAGTGCATCCATTATCTTCCAATTATTGGGTGTAGTTGTGCCAGCGGTTGAGAGAAAACAAAAAGAAGGTGAATCGGGGCGGCGTGCTATCAATCAGTGGACGCGTTATCTGACACTGGGTATATCCGTTGTTCAGGGTGCCTTTATGGCGACCTGGTTGCTGAATCAGAATACTGGCGATGTAACTGGTCTTGTCACAATGGGTAGTCCTATGGGATTTAGACTGTTGACCATCCTTTCGCTGACAACAGGTGCTGTATTCATCATGTGGCTCGGCGAGCAGATAAACGATCGGGGGATAGGTAACGGCATCTCCCTTGTCATCTTCGCCGGCATCGTTGCCCGAATCCCTAATGCCCTTTATACGTTGTATGAACAGGCAGTCGGCGATACAACGGGTACGGTCGGCCTGAGTGGTTATCAGGTTATATTGCTAACCGTCATTGTCATGGTGACAATCGCTTTCATCTGCTACTTCGAAAAAGCTCAGCGCCGCATTCCTATCCAACATGCGAAACGAATGATTGGACGCGACGCTTTCTCCGATCAGGCTTCATATCTGCCGCTTAAACTGAATACTGCAGGCGTTATTCCCCCCATTTTTGCCAGCTCGATTTTGATGTTCCCTGCTACCGTTGCAGGCATGTTTCCTCAAAATGATATCATTCAATCCATCCATGGGGCTTTGATGCCCGGCGATTGGCGCCACATGCTCATTTACATCGGTCTTATCGTCTTCTTCTGCTTCTTCTATACCTCCGTCGTTTTCAATCCCGTTGATGTGGCAGATAACCTCAAAAAAAGTCAGGCAAGCATTCCCGGAATTCGCCCTGGAAAACAAACTTCCGATTATATCGAAAGTGCACTCGACCGCGTTACCGTAGTCGGCGCAATTTATATTTCGTTGGTTTGTATTTTACCCGAGATTTTGGTCTCGAATTTCCAGATTCAGTTTTCTTTTGGCGGTACCGCACTTTTGATCGTTGTCGGCGTTTCACTGGATACAGTGCGCCAGATTGAGGATCATCTCACCAACCGTCATTATGAAGGTTTCAATGGACCTTCCAATCGCCCAAGACTTCGTAAAAGTCTTGCCGGCTAAATGAGAATTTATGAAGAAACGCGTCATACTGATGGGGCCGCCAGGCGGCGGCAAAGGTACACAGGCCAAATCCCTTACTGCAGCGATGCATATCCCCCACATCTCAACCGGTGATATGCTTCGCGCCGCTCGCCGTGAGGGAACTGAGCTTGGGAAAAAAGCTGATGGCTATATCTCTGCCGGTCAGCTCGTTCCCGATGATCTCGTTAACGGCATCGTTGCCGAACGCCTTGCGAATGAAAAAGATGGTTATTTGCTCGATGGCTATCCCAGAACGATAGCTCAGGCAGATGCCCTCGAAGCCGCCGGCGAAAAAATTGATGCCGTGGTACTCATCGATGTTCCCGATGAACTTCTCGTCGAAAGAATCGTCAATCGTGAAAGCTGTGGTCAGTGCGGCGCTGTTTACCACAAGCTGACGATGCCATCCAAAAAACCTGGAGTGTGTGATGCTTGCGGCGGTGCGCTCGTACAGCGCGCCGACGATAACGAAAAAGTCGTTCGCGACCGACTCGTTGCTTACCACGCCCAGACGCAGCCCCTGGTCGATTATTACAAAAGCCGCGGGTTGCTCTTCCATATCAACGGAAATGCAGCTGTTGATGAAGTTTTCGATGCGATTCGAAAAGTTCTTGAGTTCTAACTCAAATCCCGAATCTGCATGAATTCAATCCTGTCGCATCAAAAAGCGCATTTTTTAGTTGTACATTGATTTGCATTTTGGTAAAAGTTTACGCCTTTTGATTGCGGCATGAAATTGCCGTCTGAGTTTTTAAGGAGAACGAACAATGAAAGTTCGGCCATCAGTAAAGAAAATTTGTGATAAGTGTAAACTGATTCGACGTCACGGTGTGGTTCGTGTGATTTGTGAAAATCCACGCCATAAACAACGTCAGGGCTAAGATTTAGGAGGATTGCCGCATGGCACGTATTGCTGGTATAGATTTGCCGCGCCGTAAACGCATGGAAATTGCTCTGACGAGCATCTATGGCATCGGAAGAACGCGCGCAAAACTCATTTTGGATGAAGCGAAAGTTCCCTACGAGCGCAATAGTGATGATCTCACCGAAGCTGAGATTCGCGCCATTCGTGACGTGATCGATGCACACTATCAGGTCGAAGGTGATCTTCGCCGTCTCGTTCGCATGAATATTAAACGGTTGATGGATCTGGGCTGCTATCGTGGTCTGCGTCATCGTCGTGGGTTGCCCGTTCGCGGTCAGCGCACCAAGACGAATGCCCGTACACGTAAAGGTCCAAGCCGCGTCGCTGTGAAAAAGAAAAAATAATTCGTGTTAACGTTTGCTGAATAAGAGGAATGACAGTGGCTAAAGATTCGAAAAGTAACAGACGTGCAGTAAAAAAACACGTCAAGAAAAATGTGCCGAGCGGCGTCGCTCATATTCGCTCGACTTTCAATAATACCATCATCACCATCACCGATAATAACGGTGAGGCTGTTTCCTGGTGCACATGCGGTACCAAGGGCTTTAAGGGTTCCCGTAAATCGACACCGTTCGCAGCTCAGGTTGCTGCAGACGATGCCGCCCATAAAGCTATGGACCACGGTATGCGTTCAATCGCTGTGTACGCCAAGGGCCCCGGCTCCGGTCGTGAAGCCGCTCTGCGCGCTCTCCAGGCTGCCGGCCTCAAGGTTACCCTCATTCGTGACGTGACGCCTATCCCTCATAACGGTTGCAGACCGCCAAAACGTCGACGCGTCTAATCCCTGCCCCGTGTTGTCAATCGTTGTTGCCGGGGTTCCCAATCCCGGCGCTTTATTGTGTGTCACCTGCGAATGCGGAGGAACGCATGCACCGAAATTGGACAGATCTCATTAAACCAAAAGGCGTTGAGATCGAAAGTGAAACTCATTCCGCGACATATTGCCGTTTTATCTGCGAGCCTCTCGAAAGAGGTTACGGACAAACTTTAGGCAACGCTCTGCGCCGTATCCTGCTCAGCTCCCTTCAGGGTGCTGCGGTTACTGCCGTGCGTATCGATGGCGCGTTGCATGAATTTATGGCTCTTCCCGATGTCAAGGAAGATGTCACCGTAATCGTCCTGAATATTAAGGAATTGCTCATTAAAACCGATATTTCCGAACCCGTCTGGATGCATGTCGAAAAATCCGGGCCAGGTCCGGTTCTCGCCGGTGATATCGAAGCGCCCTCCAATATTCAAATTCTTAACCCCGAGCATGTCATTTGTACACTCGGCGAAGATGGCCACTTCTCCGCTGACCTCTGCGTCAACACCGGAAAAGGCTATAAACGCGCCGACGATTTGCGCGACAGCGAAATGCCTATCGGTACCATCGCCGTCGATGCCCTCTACTCCCCCGTTACTCGCGTCAATTATACCGTGACGAACGCTCGAGTTGGGCAGCATACCGACTATGACAAGCTCTCCCTCGAAGTCTGGACCGATGGCTCCGTCGCTCCCGAAGATGCTGTCGCCTTTGCGGCCAAAATCCTCAAAGAACAAGTCTCCATCTTCATTAATTTCGACGAAAATATCGTCCCCGTTCAGATTGTCGAAGAACCCGTCGAAGTCAATTCCAACGAATACCTCGATCGCCCCGTCGGCGAACTCGAACTCTCCGTTCGTTCCGCCAACTGCCTCCAGAATGCCAACATCCGCTACATCGGCGAGCTCGTTCAGCGCTCCGAAGCCGATATGCTCAAAACCAAAAACTTCGGTCGTAAGAGCTTGCGCGAAATTAAAGACATTCTCTCCAAGATGGGCCTCACCCTCGGTATGACCGTTGATAATTGGGAACCTCCCGCTTGATCCTCTTTTTTACATAGGATATTGCTATGAGACATCGTAAATCCGGACGTCACTTCAGCCGTCCTACCGCGCATCGTAACGCGATGCTCGATAACCTCGCGACTCAGCTCATCGAACATGAAGCCATCCAGACTACCGAGCCAAAAGCTAAAGAATTGCGCTCCGTCGTCGACAAGCTCATCACGATGGCTAAACGCGGTGATCTGAATTCCCGTCGCCTGGCTGCCGCTAAATTGAATCAGCGCGCCGTCAATCGCGCCGATGCTGCAGATTCCAAAAAACATAACGCAGTTCTCAACAAACTGTTTGATGATATCGCAAAGCGAAATGCCAATCGCCCCGGCGGTTATACACGTATCATCAAGCTTGCCAACCGTCACGGCGACAATGCCCCAATGGTTCGCATCGAACTCGTTGAAAAAGCTGTTCCTGATGCCATTAAGCCTGCTTTCCAGGCCACAACCGCTTCGGCGAACTAATCTCTAAAACCGCGATTCTTTTATCGCGGTTTTTTTTCGCCTGCCTCACTGCGTTTCGGCTGTCTGGCGCGCTATCGGCTGCGCCGATACGCACGCCTAAAACGGCTATTTGCTCGCGCAAATACGCCGTTTTTTTTGTCGCTTTTTTTGTTTTTTCGGAACGTTCTATGGTAAATTGTGCGTTTTGTATTTGAGACTTTTTCTGGAGCTTCAAATGGTTTTTGCGCACCTGCCACATATCACGAAACATCGGTATTTCCGTAATGGTATGACCCTTATCGAAATCCTGATCGTTGTCGTCCTTATCGCCAGTATGATGACGCTCGCCATGATTGGCCTCGGCATTGTCGGGCGCTCTGATGTGCAGGGATCTGCGCTTAAATTCAGCTCCATGATTCGATATACCTTCAATATGGCTGCAACGACCAATCAAACGCTGCAGCTCAAACTCGACTTCGAAACCAGCACTTTTACCATCGAGCGCCTCGATGTTTTTGGCGGTCTAAGCGAAGAAGCTTTGCGCGGCGATACCCTCAAATCGGTACAAAGCGGTTCTTTGTCAAAGAAAGAATCCCGCGCATCGCGCCTTGATGACGAAGATTCCCGCTTTGGAACTGTGAATCGCACGCCTGTTGAAGATATTTTGCTGTCTGAAGACAATACAAAACTCGATGACGAAGTTTATTTTGTTGGCCTGATGACGTCTCATCACGACGAAATGCAGACAGATGGTGTCGGTACCATCAATTTCTTCGCCAATGGTTTCGTCGAAAAAAGCATTATTTACCTCGGTGATGAACAGGCCCGCGATGGTGCGGATGATGGCATTTACTATTCGATTATTGTGAATCCACTCACTGGTCAGTCTTCCGTGATTCCTGGAAAACAGGAAATTTCCTCGACTTTCTTCGAAGCGGAGGAAGATTGATGGATCGTCGCGGATTTACATTACTCGAAATGATCGTCGCCATATTTATTCTCGCGACATCAATGGCGATATTGCTCGGCACCCAGTCGACATCGCTCCGTTTGATGGGGTATGCCAATAATACCTCTGTCATCACCATGTTGACGCGCGCAAAAATGCAGGACATTGAATATGAAGTCCAGCGCACGGTTAAAGATGAAGGTGCCAAAGAGGATTATTCCGAATCGTACAGTGGTGACTTTTCTGATGTCGGATACGACGATATTTATTGGTCTGCCGAGGTTCAATCGATTGAGCTGAGCGACGAAGCATCGAATAACTTTATTGAAAGCGTCACCAACCAACTTTACGGTACAGGCGATGAAACCGGTACTTTGAGCGGTAATACGACGGTTACACAGTTTTTGCCGATGATGGTCGGTTTTATGCCGACAATTATTAATCAGCTGGGACAACGCGTTCGTCGTATCACGCTGACAACGACCTGGGATTATCTCGGTGTCGAACAGACTTTGACAGTTTCACAGTTTGTCGTGATTCTTGAGGCAGATGCGAGCGCGAGCGGTTCGTCTGTTTCGGGCGGCGGCAAAACGGAAGAAAGTACCGAAGGAAACGACAAAGCATCTCTGGATGCGGTGGATGCCGCAGATAAAAACAGCAAGGCCGGAGCTGGAAAAACAAGTGGTTCTGGCAATAACAAAGCTGGCGGATCCGGTTCAGGCGGCGGCAAAGCTGGCGGATCAGGCTCAGGCGGCGGCAGGTCTGGCGGTTCTGGTTCAGGTGGCGGTCGATCCGGTGGATCCGGTTCAGGTGGCGGTCGATCCGGTGGCGGGAGGACATGATGATGATCGTTGGATTATCGCGCCTCCTGGCGCAAATTGGTGATGTGTCGTATTGGCGCAAACGCGCCAATAGACACATGCGCGGTGCGTATCGGTCGCAGACCGATAGCGAGCGCACCCCAAAAAATCAGCTCAGAATGGGCATGACGCTCATCGAGGTGATGATTACGGTGTCGTTGCTTGCGGTTGTCATGGCGCTGGCGTGGGGATCGTATTCGGTTGCGGTTTCGCATCAGCAGCGCATTCAGGATATCAACGAGCGACTGCATGGCGTGGAGCAGGCTGTGAATCGTATCGTTCGCGATATGTCGACGGCTTTTATGACAAAGCATGGAGATGATGAGTCGCAGACGGAAGTCCGCTATATGACTGGATTTCTGGGCGGACGCGAGCGAGTCGATTTTACGAGTATGGGTTATGTCCGCATGTTTCGAAACGAGAAGGTCGGCGATCAAAGCGAAATTTCATACTTTATCCGCGACATGCGAAACGACGACGGCGATTTGGAAACGTATCTCGTTCGCCGTGAACAGGCGCCGATTAACGATGATTTCACGCGGGGCGGAACGATTCTGCCGCTGCTCGATCACGTGCTTAGTTTTAAGCTGCAGTATTGGGATGACGAGAAGGCTGATATGTCCGTTGGCAGTGACGGATGGGTCGATTCGTGGGATACGGAACATTCGGATTATGAAGGCAGATTGCCGAGTCGTGTGAAAATTGAGATTGAGATTGAGGATCCGCTTGGTTCAGATAAGCCGATGCTGATTTCGACGCAGGCTCAGATTCACCTGACGTCTGCACTGGATTTTTAGTGAGCAGATGATGTTAAACAGATATAGCAAAATAGCCAGATTGTGTGCGAGTTTCTGGCAAACGCTCGACGGGCGCAGGCTTGACGAAAATAAGTCGCTCAAGCGGCGTGGTGTCGCGCTTTTGCTCGTCTTAACCTATATCGTTGTGATGACATCGACTGTTTTAGCAGGATTCTTGAACAGTCAGGTCAGTTTTTCGATTGCGGCGAATGTTCGTGATGACCTGAAGGCCTATTATAAAGCTAAGAGCGCACTCAATCTTGGGCGTCTGATGCTGACCTATCAATACGAACTGGAGCAGGATGAATTTTTCGGCGAGCGCTTGAGAAAGTCGAATTTTCAGCTGTACCAGATTATGGATTTGTTGCTGATGCCGTTTAAAACCGGCATCGTGAGCGTCGATGTGCCCAATGCCGATCGCACGATTGCGAGTTATAATCTTCGTGAGGCTGGCATCGATGCCATGGGGGATGATTCGGGCGATTACAATGTACACGTCGTTCCCGAGGCTGGACGCATCAATCTGAACAAATTCGCAAGCGGCGCCAAGCAAAAGGATGTCTATGAGCTGTGCATGATGATGGCGAACAGCGAATTCGACGATTTGTTCAATGCGCGATCATCCTTGCATTCTGACAGGCTCTCCAGAATGGAGCAAATTGCGGCGCTCATCGATTGGGTCGATACCGACAGCGAAAAGACTTACATCAACAACGATTGCGTGCTTGAAGAAGCCAGCGGCGACGAATCCAGCCTTTACGTCGAGCAGCGAAAAAAATATAAAGTCAAAAATGCCAAGTACACGACGCTCGACGAACTCTACGAAGTTGCTGGATTTGGTGACGATTTGATGGAGGCCTTTGGCGAAACGTTCACGGTTTATCCGGTCGAAAAAATCAACGTCAATCTGGCTTCGGCAAAAGTGATGTATGCGGCGCTGTGCAACGCAGTCGAATCCGAGGGTAATGGCACCGACAGCAAGATCTGGGCATGCGCAGATGCAAACATCGGCATGCAGTTGCTGGCGCTTTCGATGGCACTTGAAGGTTATCAGCAGTTCGTCTCCAACCCGATGAATCTGCTGTATTTGTATACCGTCGAAAACGAGACCTCGGTGATTCCCGGCGTTGTGCCAAATGGGACGGTTGTTCCTTTCAGAAATATCTCGGAATTCTATAAAGTTGTAAAAGCCCTGATCAGTGATCCCGAACTTTTGCCAAAATTTTTGTTATATTCGCCAACTGCCTATATCATGTTTGGCGACAAGATTTTGACGATGACATCGGCGAGTCTTGGACTTTCAAATTTGACGTTTAACACAACTCAGCTATACGCAAATATCACGACGGCCAGTCCACGCGTGTTCAGGGTCGTCGCAACCGGTGAATACGGTGATACCAAACGAACGCTCACGACTGTCATGGATTTTAGTGTGACAGGCGGCCGATACCTTTACTGGCGCGAGTATTAAGAATGATGCATACAACAATTGGCCTGGATATTGGCAAATACGCAGTGAGATGCGCGATTTGCCGTATCGACGGGCAAAAAGCTGAAGTCGTGCAATGTTTGCAAGAGCCAATCACAAATGGTGAATTGAATCTGGCCCTGCAAACGATTTCTGCACAAATATCTCATACCAAGCTGCAAATCGACGCGATAGGTGCAACGCTCGATCCGACGCTGATGCTGTCGGCACATCGTTCATTGCCATTTAACGATCCGCGTACGGTTGAACAAGTTTTGCCCCAGTTTTTGGGCGACATCTGGACCATCGACGATACCACTCAGGTCGCCTTTGAAGTCGGTAACTTTGTCGAACAGAAAAATGCAGATGATGGCGAAAACAAAGGGGATAGCGATGGACCGGTTGGCGGTTATGATGTATATGCCATCCACTATCCGCGACAACCAATTGCAGAACTTATCGAGGATTTCAAAGGCACTCGCATTGATCCGCATGTGATGCTGCCATCCACCGAAGCCCTAGCTTTTGGCCTTGGAACAGTCCTCGAATCGGTCGATGATTGCTGGTGTCTGCTCGATATTGGCGCGGATATCTCAACGCTTTACGTCATCAACAACGCCAAAATCGCACTCACCCGCGCATTTAAAGTCGGCAGCTCAAGCATTGATGATGATTTGGCAGCCACTTTCAACATTAGCCCCGAAGATGCCAAAAATCTGAAGGAAAAAGCCGGCTTCATAGCCGCACCAGGCCAGGAAATCAGACAATATCAACGATTCTTGCAAACGCGTCAAATCGAGCAATGGGACGTCGATCCCAATGTACTGTCTCAATCCTGTCTGCGAGGCCTGAATATGCTCTTCTCGTCCCTTCGACAGACTTTGCTCAATTTTGTAACCAAAAATCGCATTGAGCCAACGACGATTTATCTAACCGGTAATGGTGCCAGACTGGCTGGATTTGAAGATTACCTGGCACAGTTCGCTGGGGTCAAATGCAGCTGCAATTTGCCATTTGGGCCCAAATTTAAACAGAGCTTAAATGAATCGGTGTTTAGCCGAAAATTTAACGCCCAGACAGAAAATGCACCTGTAAATGTTGAGTTTTCACTCGATGCGGTCTGCGCAGCCAATGCTGCAGCCTGTAATATCGACGGCAAATGCCCGCTCAATCTGCGCCGGGGTGCGTTGGCTCACAAAGGCAGCCTCGCCTTTATCCAGGAAAACAAATGGCTTTTGGCCGCACTGGTCGTCAGCCTTATCGCCACGCTCATCTTTGTGTCAGTCACGAAAGCCAGGATGGTTCGTACCGAACACGACCGTCTCAAAACCGCTCTTGAGCAGGCAAGCGAAGAAGTGTTCGGTAAAAAACTGCTCACCTATGCTCAGATTGAAAATGAGATCAACCAGAGCAAAGGTTACGATTTCGTTCCGGAAGTCACCGCATTTACGCACTTTGTTTGGATCTCGAACCGTATTCACAATGATTTGAAGGATGTCGAAATGGATATTCAATCCCTCGACATCGACAATCAGCGGAAAATTATTTCAATCTCAGGCGATATCACCGGTGACGAAGGCTTACAAAAATTCCTGCAGCTCATGGAACAAAATGATTGTTTTCCAAATGAGATTCCGGAGCCAAAAACGAATAAACTAAAAGACCGTATTCACTTTAATAATCTGCGCATCGAATCCCATCATTGTGCTGGTAACGGAGGCAACAATGAATAAACCCGAATCGTTCGAGATGATGAAAAAAGAGCTCACAGATGGCTGGATGCAAATGCCGTCAGAGCGCAGAATCATCATTGTGGTCGGTATCATTGCGATTGTCATTCTGGGCATCTATACCGTCTTCAACTCGATAAACAAAAATATCGAAAAGCAAATGACTGAAACCGAAAATTATCGCAAGGCGCTGGATTATATTGCTGACAACCAATACACCTATCAGCTGAATCGCGCACAAAAAGAAGCCATGCGCCAGCGTCTGCTCAATGCCGATGCAAAGGTCGCCAGCAAGCTCAACAGCATCGGTTCTAGCTTTGGCTTTGATATTTCGGTTTCGCCAAGTGATCCTCACAAAACCAGTGATGATTCCGGTGCTGAAGAACAGGAAATTACAGTTACGCTCAAAAACGCCGAATACTCAAAGGTACTCGAATATCTCGGCGAAATATATAAGCTCGATACGCCAATCTATATGCGGCACCTCAAACTGGACCGTACAAGCGCACTCACGAGTAGTGATACCAAATTGACAGTGACCATCACGCTTCTGTCCTATCGTCTCAAGGAACAAAATGCGACGTAAAATATTAATCTATCTGGGCATCAGCGTCTTGTCGTTAGTCGTTTTCTTCGTGGCGATTTTCTACACGTTGCCATACGACAATATTCGGCATTTCGCCGAAAAAGAAATTGAAAAAACCATCAAGCAGTCACACGGGGTCGAGATTGGGGATATCTCTATCAGCCCGTTGCTCAACATCACGGCAAAAAACTTTAGAATGACGCCGCGTAGCAACGAACCTCAGCCGCCTGTGACCGATGCCGAAGGCACTGTTATCGACGGCTTCTACTGTGCACCATCTGTCGTCGATATTCCTTTTATCATCGATAAAATCTATGCAACCCCTGCCCTCTTCAGCACGCTCAAAAAGAAACCTGCAGGAAATTTCGAGCTTCAGATAAAAGACGGAACCATCAACGGTGAGCTCAAATCAAAAGACAAAATCATGGAAATCACCGCCAATGGTCAGAATCTTTCTCTCAATGATATTACGCTGCTGTCAAATCTCGCCAAAATGCAGATTTATGGCACACTTGGCTTCGATCTGCGCACCATCCTTGATGGCTCGAATATCGCAACGCTAAGCGCAACGCTGACTTCCCAAAACACCGTCACGTGCCCGAAGCGTATCAACATCAAAATGAGCGGCGGTGAAGTGCCATACGATTTGCCGTTCACCGTTTTTGGCAACATCAAAGCCGATGTCGAAATTAAAAATAATCGCCTCGTCATCAATAGCCTCACATCCGATGGCCCCGATATCAAACTCAATGTGACCGGTGATATCGCACTTAAATCGCCAAAAGAACCCAATATGCGTTTTAATCTCGTCATCGATGTTGCGCCCGATGCCAAATGGGTTGAGGCACACAGCGAAGTGAAGATGATCTATCAGAAATGCGAAAAACTGGAGGGTGGTGCCATTCATCTCACGCTTAAAGGTACCCCAAAACGGCCCAAATGGGATTGTGGAACGCCAATTCCCGAACCCATCGAAGAAGTTGCGGCACCAGAGCCTGCGCCCAAACCTGAGGCGAAGCCAAAAGAACCCGAAAAAGCCGCACCCAAACCAGATTCCGCCCCAGAAAAGGCGGAACCCGCTGAATCGCCTAAGGCGGAAAAAAAAAGACTAGACGCAGGTAACGAAGTTTTTCGCCCTAAGGGAGAAGGCTTCCGTTCCAGGGATATGGGCGATGCGCCTTCGGGTGAGCGTCCCGTGCGAAGTCGCGACAACGGCAATATGCCTCGGCCTTCCCGGCCATCTTTAGATAATTCGGCGCGCAGTGAGCGATTCAACCGCGAGCTCGACAAAGTTGACGCGGATTTCGATCAGGCCATGCGGCGCTCCGGTCGCGCGGGTGATCGCATGCCACGCCGTGGACGTGGAAATCCCAATAATTCTGATAATTAATTTTTGGGTGCGCGCTCTATCGGCCTGCGGCCGATACGATCGCGCCGGCGGCTATTCGCACAGCGAATACGCCGCCGTTTATTGATGGCTTCAGCCTTCTTTCACAACCGAAACGCTATGAATTATAAAACTCGCAGACAAATACTCCGAAAAACATCGCCATCCGGCAAAATCCTCATTCTCTCGGCATGTCTTGTACCTCGCAATTATGCAGCAAATACCTACGATTTTCATCAGGATGCGACTTTCCGATACTACACTGGTCTGAATCTTCCCGATCTCGCGCTTGTGATCGACGAAGATGGCCGTGAAACACTCTTTGTCACACTACCCGATCCCGATGACGTCATTTGGACTGGTCCTGTACCATCTCCAAGAGCATTGGCCGATCGCGCCGAAATCGAAAATGTCGCCGATTACGCAGAACTTGGTAAATGTATCGATGCGCATACCCATTTTATTGCGCCCTACGACTACCAGCTCATGATTCGATTGGCCAGCTGGTTAGAGGTTCATCCCTATCAGCTAAAGCTCATGTCTTCCCGCGATCTTGGCCGAGCCATCATCGCGCAGCGCTCTCACAAAGACGAAGATGAAATCGCCGAACTCGAGGAAGCCATTCATCTGACCCACCGCATGCTCGCTTCTGCGCAATCGGCCATCGAACCCGGAAAACTCGAATCCGATATCATGTCGGCTCTGGTTGCACCGGCCCTTGCCAAAGAACGACAGCAGGCATTTGCGCCTATCGTCACCACACATGGTGAAACGCTGCATAATACGGTCTTTTGCCATACCATCGAACCAGACGATATGGTACTCATCGATTGTGGTGCCGAATCTCCGAATGGCTATTGCGCCGATCTGACGCGCACGTTCCCGGCAATGGCGCGGTTTTCGGCTAAAAAACAGGCGATATACGACGCTGTGCGCCGTGCACAGATCGCCGGCATACAGCAAACGGCACAACCCAATGCTTCTCAGTTCGACGTTCACATGTCGGCCTGTCGGGCTTTAACGCTGGCGCTTCAACAAATCGGCCTGATGAAAGGCAATGTCGACGATTCGCTGGTTTCCGGTGCACATGCCCTATTTATGCCACATGGCATCGGACACATGCTGGGACTCGATGCGCATGATATGGAAAACTTTGGCGATGATGTCGGTTATGCGCCGGGTACCAAACGCTCCGAACAATTTGGTTTGGATGCGCTGCGATTACATCGGCAGCTTGAACCTGGCTTTGTTCTCACCGTTGAACCAGGTTGCTATTTTATCCCCGAACTCATTGATCGCTGGAAAGCTACAAATCACCTCGCCGATTTCATCGATTACGACGAACTCGAACACTATCGCGATTGCCGTGGCGTTCGTATCGAAGACGATATTCTCATCACGCCTTCCGGCAGCCGTGTGCTTGGCGGCGATAACTGGAATAAATAGATTCTCAAGCTCCCCAAAACCGGTTGGCACGCAGCGCCTACCAAAGAAACAGGCTATGCCCTATTGCCCTGGGACCACTACGGTGTTCAATATTGAACACCAACGGCGTTCCTTTTGGAGGGGCTCCCCCGGCTTTGCCGGGGGCTATTGATATTAATCGCCTGCGGCGTTTAAAATGCCAAATCTTCCCAAAGTCACTTCCTCAACCGAACGGGAGGAGGGAGATTTCACGAAGTGACAGTGGGAAAAGAGCCAGAACTCAATACTAGAACAGGCTGTACAGCTTGATCATGCACTCTTTTAACGAGCCATCATCCGAATGTGCTGTAAATTCGGCATCCATGTGCATGGCCAGTTTTCGCCATGCATTGTCGAGGTTGATGCGGGTCTGGCGAAGTAATGCGATTTCCGCTTCGTTGCTCGTTTTAATCTTATCACTATAGAGTGCATTGAATTCTTTGACGCGCAGCTTTAGACCATCAATATTCTCGCTCACATGTGCATCGTCCAGAACCGATTTGGGCAGTTTGCAGAGAGACTCGAGCAGAAATGCCAACTGAGCATATTCCTCTTTGTAAGGCAGATCGGTCGGATCTTCGATCTTGGAAAAGATCGCATAAACGCGTTCTGCGGCATCACGCTGTCTTGAATTATGATTTTGCGTTAGACTTGCAGAAATCTGCAAATCCAGTGCGCGCCACTCGTCATCAGCCAGATTGTCGGCTTCGGCGATTTCTTCACTGGTGCCGGCCACCGAAACCATTCCCATCACGGTCTTATAGTTCTCGCTCGCCGCTTTAAAATTCGTCGCCGCTCCCGAGTGGATGTCAAAGACATTGAGGATGGCAATGATTTTTTCGGAAAATTCAATGGCCTTGTGCTGACCGATGTGGTCAAAATCGAGTTTTTGCAATAAGTTCATGGTGATTGATGCTCCTAAAAGGCAATGGGACATCCACTGATGTCCGTGATGTAACGTCCTAGTTTAAGCAATTTCCCGGATTATGGCTATGGAAATGCGCAATCGACTGAAACTACCTAGTCAACATATTTGATTTCTTTCCATTTTACCCCGCCCCAGGTCACTCCGTCTGCAGCGACATTTGGGGTCGCGCTGCCTCCGGCTTTCTTGTTGGCGTTAAGGGTTAGAGTGCAGGATTCGGTGGGGAAAGAATCCGAATCAAATGATTTTCCCATAATGCTGTTTTGTAACCTGATATTACTCTCGGTTGTTAGTAATATGTTTGTCAAATTTGTGGATCCCCAAAACATATAATCCCCAAGGTCATTCGCTTTTGGCATGTTTATCGTCGTGAGACTGGTACAGTTTTCGAATGCTGAGCTAATCTCTTCTACCATAGGCAAATCAACAGAAGTTAGACTTGAACACTGTTTAAAGCCATTAACGACTGTCGCTTTAGACAGTATTAAAGATGCTAGCTTTGGACAATCCGAAAAACCGGAAACTGTTATTGCGTTTGGTAAATCGACAGTTTCAATGTTTGTACAACCGTTAAATCCGAACACATTGTCTGCGCTGGGGATAGAAACTGAACATTGTGCGCTTAAAGGTGCTTGGCATACAGATGCAAGGTTCGTGCAGCCAGAAAAATCCGAAACAGATTTTGCATTTGGTAAGTTCACTGTGGTGAGATTCGTACATCCAGAAAAGCCGTCATAAATACCTATCGCTGAAGGTAAATCAATAGATGTGAGACTGGTGCAATTCGAAAAGCCTCTCACTTCTTTTACATTAGGTAAATCTATAGTTGCCAGATTTGTACAATTATTAAAGCCACTAATAGTTTGAACATCTGCTAGTGAAACTGATGTTAGTCCCATACAATTATTAAATGCATTACTAATAATTCTCACTTGAGGCAATTCTATTGTGGTTAGATTATCACAACCATAAAATGCCCCACGATCATATCCGGAAATTGTTATTAAGTTTGGGAATTGCTTGAGATCTTCAAGTGTTCTAAGTTGTTTGTTTTCATAAAAAGAGCCATCTGGTATTGCAGTCACACTTGCCGCTTCTTCTTTGCTGATACAGGCATCGCCATCGCCATCCCAATGTTCCAAAGCGAACTTACGAACTTCATCATCGACAAATAACAGACAATACTTGCAATTACTATAATCAATCACGCATTGATTGCACGAAACATCGCCATTGTTATAGTCCGAGTTCCAATCGGCACAAGCGATTTTATCATCTTTGAACAGTGTACCGTCGCAGTCTTCATCTGTATCCAATGTGCTGTTGTTGCATGTCGTTGGTGCTTCGTAAGAACATGCGTCGTAATTAATCGTACAATCGTCGTTGCACGAAACATTGCCTTTGTTATAGTCCGAGCTCCAGTCGGCACAAGCGACTTTATTATCTTTGAACAATGTACCGTCGCAGTCTTCATCCGCATTTAGTGTGCTGTTGTTGCATGTCGTTGGGGCTTCGTAAGAACATGCGCCGTAATTAATCGTACAATCGTCGTTGCACGAGACATTGCCTTTGTTATAGTCCGAGCTCCAGTCGG
>JAEEGL014335988.1_pt1 | contig 19156 bp, 18 predicted proteins | sample 9134231 | NCBI WGS metagenome assembly JAEEGL01 (sample SAMN16246548, study PRJNA631951) | gut metagenome | biome: gut microbiome; feature: rumen; material: fiber-attached | host: Bos | place: Iran: Karaj | collected 2018-10 | reverse complement strand
TGAAGTGGAACGTTTTTTCCGAAGATTGAAGCGTTTTCGACGCGTTGATACGCGATACGAAAAACTCGATAAAACATATTTGGCAATGATCCACCTTGCGCTGATATACGATTCTTTGGTTTGTTGTGTCAACACGCCCTAGTTGACTGACAAACGTGATTTTAGTTGCCCCATTGTTGACTGGAGACCAAACAAGCGCCCGCGCCTTCGGTGGCTTGTGTCTGCTAAAGTATTTACAGTGTTCGTTTCGCGTCGGTAAAACTCCAGTGAACAACGTGAGCGATGATTTTACGCGAGCGCGGTAGCGCGAATCGTCAACGACGACATCGCGACACGCTTGAATGTTGAGAAATTCAATAACAAATAGAAATTTTCAATATTTTTGTTGAGCTTGTCTTTTGTGAAGCTAGAACAAAAGGCTCTATATACAAAACAAATGTTAACAATTTGAGTTCTTTTCACGGGGCAGCGGCTGACTTCTCTGATATTGTCTCCGAACTTTGGTGGTGGAATGGATTAAAACCTCCTGTGATATCTACAAGATCAGCGGGTAAGACACTACTGGGTTTATATTTCGAAATAAAAATAGTTTGTACATCCACGCTTTTGGCTGCCTCAATCAGCGAGGGATATACCTCTTCAAAAGACCGAACTTCCATTGGTTGATCGGCAGAATCTATAATTAAGATTGGAAGGTGCACAAAGTTTCCAAAATTCTTATGTAGGTACTCAAGCATACATAGATAAACCAGCAACTGGAGATGGTTATGTCGCGCCATACTTCCCGGGGTATATGACTCGAATCTCTCTCCTACTTTATGTTTTGCCACAAGAACTTGACTAAATGGATCAAAGGAAAGACTGAATTGTTCTTCTTTTCTATCGTCATCCAAGTATGGAACGTTCTGTACGCTACTTTCCAAATACAACTGAGTTAGACGACGATTAAAGTTTTCTATGCCCTTTTGACTGTAATCGTTGTTAAGTTTCTTTATCTCCTTGCGCAACTTTTTAGCCTGTTCAGTAAGCTGTGCGCCTCTATTGATATCAACCGTTGAATTAATAATATCGAAGTAATCTTCAAGTAATGCGATAACCTTCAATGTTCTATCGTAATCGAGTTTAGTGGCTTGACACTTTAGAATGTTAATTCTCGCGTCTAAATCCTTTTTCTGGTTAGTAATTTTTACAAACGACTCCTCATAATCTGGCAAGGATAGAATCAGTCGATCATGCTTAATTGCTTCTATCATATCTACAATAAAACCAACTTCCTCCGCGTATTCTTTATTTTCTGCAATAATAGATTGTAACGTGGCTAACAGTCTCTCTGTTCTAATTTTTCTTTTATCTGCTTCTTGACTTTGGTTTTTTAGATATGTGCAATATTTCAGTTCTTCAGATAAAGAATGAGATGCTTGTATTAGATAAACAATGTCATCATTTGATCGGACCATCTTTCGTGAAAAATCCTTTCGGAAGTTCTTGAATACCTCATAGTTCATCTGCATATCATTAGAATACGATAGTCCCAATGTGGCAAAGAGAGAATTTACCCTGTCAACGCTATAATTATACTGATTAATTTTGTCAGTATACTCTCTTAGTTCTGATTCAACTTCCTCTAGTTCTATCCTTTTTTCGTAAAGTTTTTCAATATTCTCATAATTATAGAAAAAATTCATTATGTTCCTTATACGAACTAAATGCTTAATTTCCTTACCACGAGTGAAGATTGATCCTAGATCTCCTTGTCCAATTTCATCTATAAAGTTTAAAAAAGAGAATGATCTATATGTTGGATACTCGTCAAATACTTTTTTATAAACTTTAATTGCCTTATTATCAGGAGTGTCAGTAATTAGTTCACAAATGATTTCTTTATATGTTTCGAAACGTATGAGCGAATATTCACTTGCCTCTGACCTCTTATAATAGCATCTACCTTGACGAGTCCTCTTTACCCATAATTCCGTCTTTTCATTCACAAAATAGGCTCCCACTGCATCAATACAATCCAATCCATCATGCGACAGTGGAGCACTACTCCCTAAAGCAAAGTCGATAACTTTTGCTAGAGCTGTTTTACCTACATTATTGTATCCATATACATATGTGGCGTCCGAAAAAGAATAATCTTTCTTTTCTTCGCCTTTATAAAGAGTTATACCCCTAATCCTAAACATGACGCAAAACCTCCTCTAAAAATGCTCTGTCATCCAGTTTACTTACTTCGATTAATGGATTTAACTTGCTTCCTTTACACCAAATTAAAAATTTATTGTCACATTTGGAATGGTGTAATTCTTTAAGAATACAAATTTTTCCATTCTCTGTGCTTATCCAACCACACTTCTTTAGTTTGTTTAACGCTTCAAAAATGCACTTCAATTCATTTGGATGTGACAGAAGTTTAATAATCAAATTATCGAGTAACACATCAACAAAATCTGTTTTTCTATTTCCATATGACGGCCTTGTTTCATTTCTTATGCAGAAAGCTATAAAAACAAGTTTTACAACTGAATTGATATTGTAAGGATCATTCACAAGTTCAATAATAATATCTATATACTCACCTTGAAGTAACAAATTATTCATGTTCTTTACCCCATGTAATTTGTTTGCTTTCGTCGATGTTTTCACCTGTTAAGAAAACATAACATCCATGCTGATATATGGAACTATTATCAACTATTGAGAGAGGAATAGCCTTACCGACAGTACATTCGAAAAGCTGCTTTGGAGTTGAATCTTCTGCCAAGCTAAATAATGTGTCCTCGAAATTTGAATAAGCAGTTTCCTCTATGTTAGAAATCAGTGTTTCTTCCGATTGAGAGCACACATTTCTAAAGTCACGATACAACAATTCATTCAGTAACTCATGGACAATAAAATCGCTATTGGAACTGACCATGCGAAGTTGGCGAACCTCGCGAATAGTCACATTCTTCATGAGTCTTTCCGCTTCTGGCTTTTTTCTTTTTTTCGTAACACTGATATCAACCGAATATTTTCCATCACTAATTTCAGAAGAAACCTTATTAATTATATTCATGAGATCTACAAATCTTAAAATGTAACTTTTCTTTCTCTCGATAGCTCCATCAATTCCAGCATTAACATACTCAATAAATCGTTTACATCTACAAACCTTTGCTATCTTATATATTTTGATATCCGAACAATAGACGGTTTTGAAAATTTCCTCGATATGTATTTTTATAACATCCAGTGGGAGAACCTCTATCGTAACCTTATCAAGTATTCCTGAAATCCTAGCCTTAAAAACTTCTATCGATTTATCGTCATCAGCAAGAAACTTCTTGTAAACTTTATTAGCAATAGATGTTACCGTCTTACCGGCACCTCTGTGGAAATAATCGCATATATCGTTGACAACTTCATCCGTCTTGATATCAAAGGAGAGGGCATTTTCAATGATGAGTCTATATTCAGAAATATTCGTATCGGACAAGAGCCAATTGCCAATCACCTTTGCCCAGCAATCACGAGAGATAGTTCCACTTTTTACTTGGGCATATATACCGCCGAACTCCTTGATCGAAGATATCCCGTGTTCTTCGGAAATATTGACATCGTCGAGTCCCTCGTAGGTTAAGAATTTATTCATGCCAGCGTTTTCCAGAGCAAGTTTAATAAAGACATATCTCTGATAAAGGAATCCATACTGTGCTGCAATTCCTGCGGACATGACGTATTTCCTTTCCCTGTAAAGGATTTGTACTTTCCTCTGATTTTTAAAAGGAAAAGTTTGAACGAGGTCTGATTAATAAATGGCACATGTAAAGGAACTGCCTTGTTTTGCGTTTCTAAACCAAGAGCAACATACCCAAGAAGTCTCCGAGACGCAAAACCAAAACCTTGCCCGTTGAGTTGATTGTAAGCCTCCAAACAGTCCTTTACAAGCCTTGTCGTCGATATTTTAGACGATTTATTTGATATCCATTTAACAGATGACTGTATAATATTTGGATACTTCGATGGCATCCGTATGACTCTCTAAAAGAAATCGAGCCTTCGTTCTTCCTTTAGGCGTAGGGAGAACGAAGGCTCTGGTGAAATCCTTGCTACGACTGGACGTTTAAAGACGGGTTTTCAGACGCAATTCTATCTTAACGCTTCCGGCTCCAGCGACTTCATTGAGCTACCCGGACGCGTCACGTGGCGGCTTACCTTTGCCAAATTTCTAACCGTGTTCGTTAAGCGTCTGTCAAAGCTCCAGCGAACAACGTGAGCGGGTATCTACGAGCGCGCGGAAGCGCGAACCGTCAGCCGGGACGTCCCGGACGGTAGCGCTAACCCTCTGCCGCGAGGTCGCGGATGCAGGCATGGCTCATCTTGTCATACTCTTCTTTATTCTCCAGCAACAGTTTGAAGGTCTTATAGATCGTCTCTTCGTTCGAGCCGACGAGTTTCAGCGTCCCCGCGTCGACTCCTTCTGGACGCTCCGTCGTGTCGCGCATGACGAGAACGGGTGCTCTGTAGCTTAGGCATTCATTTTGGATTCCGACGACGGGGTTATAAGAATATCCCTAAAAAACCTTCTGTCTACATTTGAAGGAGTATGGTTTAGACTCAATCATCGAAACGAAGATTTGTGCAAAATACTCTTCAAAGAACTAAGAACATCTCCCTAAAGTTATCTTGAACCATTTAAAATTATTTCAAACGAAATAAAGAATAATATTTCACCGAATGGCTACTCGAGACAAGTAATTCGAGAATTTTAGTGTTATCTGCTCTGCGTAAACGTCATCAAGCCGAAATAATCTGTTGTCACGATTTTTCATTAGATATGAAGTAGGAACAGTAAAGTAATGTTTAAAATCAATGATAGCGTCATCTAGCAGTTTTTCTTTATTGTTGAAAACGGTCAAATAATGAAATCTATAATGCCAATCTCTCATCATCACTTTATTATCATCAGAGAAAAAAATAGTATCATCGTTGCCAATTTTGTTGATTTTTAGTTCTTCAAATGCTTGTTTTAAGTGCCAGCCTCCTTTGGCAATATTTTTATCATAAATTGGACACATCAAAATCGATGGCATAAATTTCGTAGGCTTTCCAGTTTTATTAGCCTCCATATTTGCCATAGAGTCAACATCACAGGCTTGGCTGATAATAATAGCTTTGGGGAATATGAACTCTATTATCTCTATAGAGTTATCATCATCGGAGTCAATATAATTATATCGAATATTTTGAAATATATCGCCTTGAGAAATGCCGTCATCTCTTTTACACTCTCTTGTCTTTGACTGTGTTGTCATAATTTATTTTTTTAATTTATATCGTTTAACGACAATTACTTCTTGTTCAATACTTTGAGAATATTCTGGAAAAGATTCTTCATCTTTAACTGATGTTTTTTGTGGAGGATTATTTACCTCTATAATCACATTATTATTCATACTTTGACTTGTAGAATAATGAGCTACATCATTAACCGTATATTGTTCGAAATTATCCATTTTGCATAACCTTCCGAAGTTGGTCTGTTATCGATTCTTCAAACAATCGTTGAATCTCGTTGTGTCCTTTATTCAAATGGTTACAGATTTCTTCGTAACCAGTAACTGCTTCATCACAGAAACAGTCATAGTCAAGAATAAAATCAGTTTTCTTTATTGGATGAGGATATTTTGGGTTGTATATTCCGTACCTAAAATTAAGATGCATATCTCCAATTGTATATTCATTTATTCCTATTGACCGGATGCAATTATTATTCTTGTGTTTTGTATTAATAAATGGACTTATACTGGATATAAAATATTTCTTTTGAGGCTTAATTTGATTTTCATTAAATATGTTTATGTAACGTATTCCAGTCCTCAATGATGTAAGTTGTTTTTTTTCAAATAAAGCTTTTAGTATTGGAAGAAATAATTCAAGAGTATCTTCATATGTTTTATACATATTAATTTCTAAAATTATAAACTTATTTGACAGAATAATTTTGTTTCCGTCCGCATTTATAAATTCTTGTTGGAAACCCTCTGTAAATGTCTGTTCAGATATTGTTTTGTTTTTTTCTGATACAAAATTCATTGTTTGATACCGTATAATTTGTTTTAATCCCATTTTGTTGAATATACTTAGCGTTTTTTTTGTGACTTCAGAATCAAAAACAATATTATTATCAATAAATTCAAGAAAATCTATTCTTAAAATCACTTGATTAATACAAGTTTTTGCATAACAAATTTTTTCAAGTTCCATTTTTATATCCTTTTATAAAAGTTTAAATAAATTTTAAAAAAATATTAAGTCTAAAACGATGTCAAAGTTCGTACTCAATTATTCAAAACGTCCCGTTTTGAGAGAGTTTTGTTCCCCTGATAATTGTTAACTGTAATTAATGAGCTGTTTATTATAACTGACAGTTGATTATAAATTAAGACATCCCCACTGCTGATCTTTGTCGGAAAGGTTCAGAGACGCTCCATCAAATAAGTATCCCTTAGCGCTCGCCGTTCCATTGTATACCCCTTCAATTTTAGGCCAAACGATTCCAATTTCCGGATCATTCCACGCAACGCCACCTTCGTCGTTTGCGTGATAAAAGTCATCACATTTATAGCAGAACTCCGCAATATCGGACAGGACGAGAAAACCGTGTGCAAAACCGCGAGGAATGAGGAACTGATGATTGTTTGCTGTATTCAAGATTTCACCATGCCAGCGACCATAGGTTTCTGACTCAGGTCTTAGATCCACGGCAACGTCGAATACCTCGCCCTTGATTACTCTTACGAGTTTTGTCTGAGGATACTGCTTCTGGAAATGGAGCCCCCGGAGTACTCCCTTAGCGCTCATGCTCTGATTATCCTGAACGAAGGTTATATCAAAACCAGCTTCAGCCATATCGCGTTGACTATATGTTTCCATGAAGTATCCGCGAGAATCGCCGTGAACTGCCGGTGTAATAAGACACAATCCCTTAATGCCGTCCAAATCTTTTTGAACCGTTATCTGTCCCATTTTACAATTTTGCCTCCTTTAAATACCGTGCGACCGCGTCTTGCCACGTCGGAAGAGGAGTGAATCCTTCCTTGATGAGTTTTTTCCTATCCAATCTGCTATTCTCTGGTCTCGCAGCTTTAGAAAGACCGTACTCCGCTGTGGTAACGGGGACTACCTTCGTTTTCAGTCCATACTGTCGATAGAACTCACAACAGAAATCATACCAGCTTATATACCCACCTTCATTTGTCGCATGGTAGTATCCGTACCTTTCCGTCTCCACCATATCAATAAGAAGTCGAGCTAAATCATAGGTGTACGTCGGCGTTCCAATCTGATCGTTGACTACACGGACGGTATCGTGAGTTTTTCCGACATTAATCATGGTTTTGATAAAGTTTTTACCGTTAAGACCGAACACCCAAGCGATGCGAACGATGAAGAATTTGTTTAGCGTGTTTGCAACTGCCAATTCCCCGTTCAGTTTGCTCTGTCCGTAAACGTTGAGCGGCGCATAGCATTTGTCATCGGGCTCCCAAGGTCTCGTGCCCTTCCCATCGAAAACATAGTCAGTGGAAATATAGACCATTTTTGAATCAACGGTCTTTGCCACATCTGCGAGGTATTGAGTTCCTATGTGATTAATTCGATCAACCCTTTCACGGTTTTCCTCATCCTCAGCCGCGTCCACAGCCGTCCATGCCGCGCAATGGATGATGGCGTCTGGATTTAATTCTTCTACGGTTCTGCGAACAGCTTCTTTTTCCGTAATATCAAGCTGAATATAAGGAGTCGCAGTTACAGCCGAACCATCGGAGATACCAGAATATGCGCACTGAATATCAGAGCTAACCACATCATAACCTCTTGCAACAGCGTTGTTCACACAGTCGTGTCCGAGTTGTCCGCCAACTCCTGTTACGAAAATCTTCATACCTTTACCGCTACCCCCTATGTATCTTGACATCCTCAGTTCGGGGATTCTATCATTACACTGTCCCCAATTGTTCGCCTACGTCAGTTGTAAAAGTGATAGTATCCAATCCTTACCAACGCACAGGGTCTTCACATTGCTGTTCCCCATGACTTTCAACCAACACGACTCAGCGAGAGCCGTACATTTTCTTATAATACTTCTGGTATTTGCCAGAAATAATCTCTTCCCACCAAGAACGATTCTCTAAATACCACTTTATCGTTTTCTTGATTCCGTCTTGGAATTTCGTCTCTGGCAACCATCCTAGTTCGTTATGAATTTTTGACGGGTTAATAGCATACCGAAGGTCATGGCCTTTTCTGTCGGCGACATAGGTTATAAGATTCTCGCTTTTGCCGAGTTCTCGAATAATCAGCTTAACAATATCGATGTTTCGCATCTCATTATGACCGCCGACATTATAGACTTCGCCAATCCGACCTTTACGGACGATCAAGTCAATTGCTTTACAGTGATCTTCCACGTAGAGCCAATCACGGATGTTTAGACCTTCTCCATAAACCGGCAACGGCTTACTATTGAGGCAGTTCGCAATCATCAAAGGAATAAGTTTTTCCGGAAAATGATAGGGACCGTAATTGTTGGAACAACGAGAAATCGTTATTGGCAAGCCATAGGTGCGGTGGTAAGCTTGAACCAGAAGATCGGCGCTAGCTTTTGAGGCGGAGTATGGACTGCTGGTATGGATCGGCGTTTCCTCCGTAAAAAACAGATCAGGGCGATCCAGAGGAAGATCCCCGTAAACCTCGTCTGTGCTTACCTGATGATACCGAACATTCCCATATTTTCTACAGGCGTCCATCATGGTCGCCGCGCCGAATATATTCGTCTGAAGAAAGACTCCGGGGTCTTCGATGGAACGATCCACATGGCTCTCAGCGGCAAAGTTGATAACGACGTCAGGCTTCTCTTCCTCAAAGAGAGCGAATACGCCATCCCTATCGCATATGTCCAGTTTGCAGAAGCGGAAGTTCGGATTATCTGTAACGGGAGCGAGCGTGGACAGATTGCCGGCGTAGGTCAGCTTGTCAATGCACACGACTCTGTCTTCTGGATGAGCAGCGAGATGGTAGTGAATATAATTGCCGCCGATAAATCCCGCTCCGCCAGTCACAATAATAGTCATGGTTTAGTACCTAACCTTTCCTTCTGCGACCGCTCTGAGATGCTCGCCGTAAGGGGATTTTCCATAAAGAACAGCACTCTTTTTTAATTGTTCTGAATCAATCCAACCGTTAATGTAGGCTATTTCTTCTGGCGCCGATATCGTAATTCCTTGGCGAAATTCGATGGTCTCTACAAAATTAGCAGCTTGTAGAAGCGAACTCATCGTTCCCGTATCCAACCAAGCAAATCCGCGTCCCAAGAGTTGGACGTCAAGGAGCTCGTCGTTGAGATACGACTCATTGAGGGACGTTATCTCCAATTCGCCGCGAGCCGATGGTTTAACTTGGTTGGCTCTCGACGATACTCCAGCGGGGTAGAAGTAGAGTCCAGTCACGGCATAGTTGGATTTCGGACGAGCAGGTTTTTCTTCTATCGCCGTAACTCTGCCCTTTGCGTCAAACGAGACCACGCCAAATCTCTCCGGATCAGTTACGTAATATCCAAAAACGGTTGCTCTTTTCATATCTTCAGCATTAACAACCGCTTTTTTGAGAAGAGTTCGGAACCCATTTCCGTAGAAAATATTATCGCCGAGAACCATTGCGCATGCATCGCCACCGATAAACTCTTCTCCGAGAATAAAAGCTTGGGCAAGACCGTCAGGAGAAGGCTGAACCTTGTACCGGAGAGTCACTCCGAATTGACTGCCGTCTCCAAGTAATTCTTCAAATCTGGGAAGATCATTTGGCGTTGAAATGATAAGAATCTCCTTTACTCCCGCCAGCATAAGAACACTGAGAGGATAGTATATCATCGGCTTATCATAAACAGGCAAAAGCTGTTTAGATGTGACCATTGTTAACGGGTAAAGTCTCGTTCCAGCGCCGCCAGCTAAGATAATGCCCTTCATGATAAAACAGTCTCCTACCAGTGATATTGGTTATAATTTAGAATTATGTTATAAACGTAAGTTTATAGTGCCATGCTTTCAGTTTGTCTTCGTGATTTTGACGTTAACCCTTGTCCAGAATGGTGTATATAGATACCTTAATGATGTATGATTTATGATTTGGATTATTATTGTTTCCGACATAAAAACAATGACAAGCGATAGGAGACCAATTACTGTGACGCCAATAACGACGTTTAAGAGTCTGGCAACAATTATCAGAGTTATATATATTGCGTGTGTTAAATAAAACTCTTTATGAGTGGTCATAATAATAATAGAATACTTACCATACCAAGCAAGTGCTTTATTGAACGCAGGAATATATTCTAATAGCATTGAAAGCGTAAACAAAAACACATTTCCAATAAATGAACACATTATGAAAACAGATGGATTCCCTATACACATGCGATGAAGATCGCCATTAAAACTAGGAACAATGAAAATATTAAACATAAGTGTTATCGCTGCTATTATTGATAATTTTATTATATTATTCTTATTATGACTTGACAAATTATTTATTTTTTCAGCAATTGAACAGCCAATTCCAATAAAACTTCCTCCAATGATTGAAGATGACAATAGTATTAAAGGACCGTTAACAAGAATTTGTTTGATATTGGCAATACCATGCGCGCTTGAACCAACAAATCCCGTTTTCTCCATAATGGACGAAAGAAAAACTGTAATTATAAAAGTTAACAAACTCACAATAAGAAGGCGTTTTTCATTTTTGGCGGCTATACGCATATAGAAAAAAAACATTTGTCCAAAGAAGAAAACAGGGAAGAACCATAGAGTGCCGACACCTTGTAACGATATGGTTTTGATTAACACAGACGAAGCCCTGTCGAATGAGCCCGTAATGGAACTAATCGTTCCGACCAAAATGATATTAAGGATGCTGAATGAAAAATACGGGTATAAAATTGTCAGGACTTTATTAATTGCGAAGATTTTAACAGAGCTAAAATCTCTTTTTTGTAACCCATAAACAACTCCAGATAAAGTAAAGAACCCGAGAACATGAAACGTTCCTCCTCCTAATGGTTTAAAAACGCTTCCGCTTGTTAAATGGACGTCAACAATCATTAGAATTGCGATGCAACGTGCAATATCAATAAAATCAAAACGTTTGTCCATGATTTCCGAAACAAATTTGATCATTATTTAAATTTTCTTAGTAATGATCGAATTTTATTATATAAATCTAATTGGTTAAATTTTCCCGATACTATCATATGAGCTTCTAATCGATCGAGTGGATTCCACGAATTGTAATTGCAATTTAAGAAAGCAGTTGTAAATGGTTCTGATGCCAGGGCTTTCAAGAATCTTTCTTTGCGTAACTTTTTATTTTGTGGATTCTGTTTTGACATAAAATCATTTTTGATTATTATTTTGAAACAACGTAAAACAAAAGTACAAGCACTTTCATAAAGTCCTTCAATATCTTTATGATCATTGGCAAATCTCAAACAAACAGACGCTGTTTTTTTCATACGATCATACGTTTTATCATTATAGCTTCTTGATAGAGACTCGTTATCTAAACGATAATTGAACAATGCGTCGTCAAGGTAACAAATATTCTGAGCCTTATAAAAAGCTTCTAGACTATAGGGTATATCCTGCACTCGCCGTAACTCTGTATTAAAACTCAGATCGTTTGAGTAAATAAATGTTTTTCTAAAGGCTTTGCCCCAAGTTGTGTTTAGAGCTATGTCCTTAAATTCAGGACCATTAGACAAAATCGAGCAAAGAATCACTGATTTTAGTTCAATATATGGTTTTTCAAGAATATGTTTATTTCGTAGCAAATATCGAATGGTTCGATTATTATTTGTAACTTGATAACCAGAGAATATTATATCGAGATTATTGTTGTTTTCTATTGCATCGTAAAAACGCTTAAGCATATTAGGTTCAACCCAATCGTCGCCATCGATATGTACTAACCATTCTCCTCTTGCAGCTGCTACTGCAGTGTTACGAGCTCCTGATAGTCCTTGGTTATCTTGGTGGATGACTCTGATTCTTTTATCCTTATTAGCGTAGTTGTCACAGATTAATCCAGTCTCAGGCGAAGAACCATCGTCGACTATGACAACTTCGAAATCAAGAAATGTCTGCGTCAAAATTGAATCGATACATTTGTCTAAAATAACACGATCAATGTTATAGACTGGAACTAAGCAGGAAAATATCATTTTGCTTTTTCTTTCAGATTTGCCTACGACTCTTGAATCCATTATCCGAAATCTTTTTAGCGGGAATACCTGCATAAACGGTATTTGGTTCAACAATATCTTTTGTGACAACTGCATTTGAACCGATAATGACGTCATTCTGAATGTGGACGTCGTTCATTATTTTACAACCGGCGCCGAGGTAAATATGATTCCCTCCTACAACGTCTTTAGATATATTAACGCCATTTTGGAGAACACAATAATCTCCAAATCGTGCAGTAGGATTTACTACTACGGATCCATGATGGGCAATATACAATCCTTTACCGAAAGTGTTAATTGGTATAGTAAGTCCAGACTTAACGCTAATAAGATAGAATTTGTATTTTAAGTAAAACTCATATGTTCTTGCAATTACATTGTGTTTACAATTATGAATGTATTCTAGCTTTCGCATAATACGAAGATATCTCCATGTAATTAACGCTCGATTCTTGAAGGAATCTCCTATCATATTCGATTCAAAGTCGGCTTTAAGATATTCTATATAATCATCTTTTGAATTTATCATATCGATTTCTTCTCGGAAATTAGTTTAAGATCAACCCAATAGCCCATTTTAAGATCCCAATCAACTGGATCATAAGACATAAGACCACTGCCAGGAAAGAAAGTTAACTCACCAAAATATGGTTTTTCATTGATTTCATAAAGATCTACTCTCAAGAAAGGTTGATTTTTTGAAAAAATTCGAGCATAACTCTTCATTTTTTCAAAACTCTTTGGAGGTCTGATATCTAATTCTGGATGAGTAGGGAAATGTGAAGTAATGGGGATGTAATTCCAATCACAGTCATATACATTCTTTCCAGGAACGTCGAATCGACCAAAATTTACCTGTACTAGACGTGGTTCACCATTGAAGCAATAGAATTTATAATCTTTTAATTCTACGCCAGACTCATCGACCATATATTTTTCTGCTATAATCTGCGGCTTAACATCCTTATAAGGCCATTCTCTCGCTCCGTAATACAAATTTCTAGATAATCTTTTATTGTATTTTTTTTCTAGTTTCTTATAATTGATAACATTTTTATCTTTACAAACATAAACGCTCTGACTATCATGAGTGCATTTTAATACAAATTCAGCAGGAAGTTTTTTAAAATCAATCTGATTAAATGTAGACCACGGTCCTCCAACAAGTGGTATAATACTGTCTTCTCCCATTACGCGTTCAGCATAATTTCTTACAGCATACTTGTCCACCCATTTAACATATTCTGGTTTTCGATTATGAATTTTTAACCATTGTAGTTTTTCATTTAAAGTTTTAGGATTATCGATATTCAAATCGTATCCTAAGAATGCAGGAAAAATCAAATTTAAATATTTTTCATCTGGCATGCTGTGAAAATATCCTCGATTCCCTAAACCACTTACAACTTTACCAATATATTTTTTTATAATCTTCATTTTAACAATATGTCAGTGTAATATATCATATTTAATAAAAATTTAACGTTCATAAATATTTATTACTTGTTAAAAGTAAGTGATATTCAATGATGATCCATATAATAATTCTTGTATTATATAATACTAGGCTTTATACTATATCATAAATTTTACAATGCAATTTGATTGATTTGCTATAAATTAATTCTAATGAATAGTTTATACGTTATAATATTAATCAAATATAAAGCAACATCATAAATAATTTTACTTCCAATTCTCTTCTATCTCTTCAAGTAAATGAATCGGCGAGAATTCTCCATCATACTTGTAGTTTACATGAATATCATTTTTAATGAAATCTGGATCAATTTTTTCTATTGAATCAAAGTATTGTATACAATCTTTGTCATAAAATTTTAAATTTAGAACTTCAGGGCAGTTAGTAATTAACTTTTTATTGTATATAATCGCCTCCATTAATCTATAAGTTCTTCCTGTTGAACCATCCTGAAGTAGTTCAAATAGACAATCAGACGCTAGCTCATGTCCTAAATAGTCTGTGAAACTTAAATTTTTATCTGAATAGATTATTCCATCGTTATCTTGATCCTCTTTTTTCGCTCCCACTACGTAAAAGTAACATTTTAGTCCAGCTTTGTTAAAATTTCGATATGCAATCTTGATATCATTTATTCTGTTTTTTGCTGTTCCAATAAAACATACATTACATCGGTCAAATATTGGAATCATTTTTTCATCTATTTTTGAATATCCTACCGGATGATAATTAAATCCATATTTTATGGCGTCAAGTTCGTTATATACAATGATACCATCAAACATTTCCTTCATTTTTTGTAGAGTTACTTGTTTGTTATTTGTTAATGCCAATTTAACTGTATCTTTACATTGCAGTAATAATTTTGAATCTCTACATTTCTTCTTAAAGTATTTATATAAATTTGAACTGTACCAAGGAGAAGTAAATATTATATACTTTGGATTGTTTTTTACTATATGTTTATTAAATAGGAGATGATACCAAATCGATTTCAATGGTAAATTTACTAAATTATTTATCTTTACAGATAGGTGAATTTTAAATATGATATTTATAATAAAACATTTAAAAGGATTAATCTTACTGACGATGTTTACATTCGAATTCAATTCTAAATCACTCAATGTGTATTTTGACATTGGATCACTGACAAGAATTAAAAACTTATATTTCATAAACGACTCTTTCAAATAATTGTTATTATATTACCTTTCTTAAATATGCATTATTATTTAATCAAATCTAATCCTACTTCATAACATTCACTATTTAAAAATCTACTCAAATGCTATTTATGTTATTTTAATATAACACGACTCGTGGTTCTACGTAACGAGTTCTTAATTCTTGGTTATTTATAAATGGTAAATGTATAATGCTTTGTAATCATAACAACTATTATAGTGAATACCTGTAATATCTATTTTCTATATATTTTGATTCTGTTATAATCTAATTCTTCTCAATATATGCATTAATAAAAGAGTTGTTTGTTTCTTGTAAAAAATGAAATTTATAATTATTGTCATAATAAGACATATAAAACTAACTTGAATTGCCATAGTAGTCCAAGATATATATGTTCTTTGTTTTAGTGAAATCCATAATGTCGCTATTACCATAATTGCACTTGATAACAAATCTACAGATAATTGCTTGATAAATAGACTATACTTAATTTCAATAATATTTTTCATTAAGTAATGCGCTAAATATATGACTCGATATGTCATTGACGCTAGCGTGCCAATAGCCACTCCTATTAACCCGTAATAATATACTAGAATTACTGAGATAATTATATTCATAGTAGGTTCAATAATAGCGCTTGATTGCGTTTGTTTAAAATGTCCGGCAGCTTGAACGACAACATTATATGGAAACTGGATACAACGGGCAGCTAGTGCGGCTGAAAGAACAACAGCGAATATTGGTTGAATATATAGTTCTTCATCTGTGAGTCCCAATGTATAGACTTCGACAAATGGAACAATCAATATTCCAGTTATTGTGTATAATAATACGCTAATTGAATGCATTAACCATTCAAAGTTGTTAAATAGTTTTTTAAGTTCTTCAACCTCATCTTTCGCTATCATGTTTCCAATCATTGCCGACACCCCAGCAGTCAACGAATAGATCAAGCCCTTAATGCCGTTAATAACCATAAAGTACACACCGTAAATGCTTACGTCAGTAAGCGTTGCTAAAGAGGTCAAGATGACAGTGTCCGCCTTTTCTTGTATCGTAGTTGCAAAGTGCTGCGCGATACCATTCCATTTTTGTTTAATGGGTTCTACGTCATACTTAGTTTTATGGTCAATGGCGTAATGCCTTTTTACATAAATTGTTAAAGCAATTGGTCTGCAAATATATACAAGTGATGAAGCCAATTTAACAACATGAATACTAAAACCATCTAAAATTAGTAAAATAGATAAAGAGGTATTTAATAATAAAGTTACACTGTTAATGTTCAAAGAAATATATTGTCTTTGATCAGCTTTTAGCAATAATGAATAAGTGATGCCAAAAAAGTATTGCGCAAAAGTACTGACTGAAATAATAAGTATAAGTGAAATAGTAAAAAAATGGTCAAAGCTATTGCTTACAAGCAATGGATATATTATACATAATATAAAGATATAAACAATTAATAGAATAGCGATAGTTCTGTAGAATCTCTGCGCTGACGAAACAACTTTATTAACAGTGTTAAAATCTTTTTTCGATAGTGGCTTATATAAACTTGCGGGAACAACTGCTCCAATTCCCAATTCGCATAGCGATATAAACCCCAAAAAATGTGTTATTGAGGAAACAAGTCCATTTGTTTCTGATCCGAAACTTTCGAGAATAAACCGCGGTAGTATAAAGCCGCAAATAATAGTAAGAAGTTCAAATACAATTGAAGAAATTGTATTTCTCTTTAAGAGTATTCGTCTGTTATACTCCATTACTATTATCCTTACAAAGAAATCCAATCTCCTAATATTTCATCCCACACTTGTGGTTGAAATGGTTCAAAACCACTACCAGGAAAGAATGTCATTTCGCCAAAAAAAACTCTATTGCCAGTTTCATAAAAGTCAACCCGAACAAAAGGAATATCCTTAGAAATCTTTTCTGCCAGTGTTATCATTAAATCATAATTTTGAGGTTTTTTAAGTTGAATACTGCTTTTAGGGTGCGATCTTTCGAAGGGTAATTCATTCCAATCTCTGTCAAAAAAAGTTACTGTAAGTCCATTGCCTGAAAATCTATCACCACACACAAAACTACATTTAACTTTTCCGTTGAAACACATTAATTTATAATCTTTTAAATCAAGAGGTTTTTCACAACTATAAGGCTGATTAACCAACAATGTTTCGGCAATAATTTTCGGTTGAATGTTTTTGTACGGCCATTCTCTTCCAAACCAATAAAAATTATATTTTAATGCTTTAGATAGCTTAATCTTAGATTCTTTATAGTTAAAATGATTCTTGTCTCGACATATTATGACGCTGGCGCTATCATGGTTACACTTTAGAACAAATCTATTTGGCAGGGTGTCAAAAGGAATATCGTCGAAGCCTTTCCAAGGTCCTCCCAATAAAGGGATTAGATATTGTTCGCCAATTAGATCTTTAATATAATCTCGAACAGAACATTTATCAACTAGTTTAGTATAAAGAGGGTTGCGATTATATATTTTTAACCACTGCAATTTCTCATTAAATGTCTTTGGATTTTTAAAGTTAGGATATGAACAGAAATGCTCAAAATATTTTAGACCGATATACCATTTAGCAGGTGTTATACTCCTTAAAAAAGGAAAATTCATACACGCCAACATATAGTGTCGCCAAGTCATAATCTTACTTTATCCTCTTACTATAAAAGTAATATAATAAAAATCATTAAATCGTATAATATCTTGAGTTTAATAAGGGTGTTATATAATTTTCCCATCCCATACTAATGACAAATGTCTTTATATAATATCCAAATAATATTATCATACCGTACATAATTATGGAAATTCTTTCATCGAAACTTCTTTCGACGCTTCTATATCCTAACGCACAAAGTGAAATGAAGGAGAATTCGGTAATCAACCTGCCAAATACTGTATGTGCTAGCAACAACGGGAAGAATACAATCATCATAATTGAAGCATTGAATAGCTGATATTTGATTGTATTATCATTCTCATCTAAAGACAGTATATTCTTATTCATCTTCAAAACCAAAATACTAAGAGAATGAAGACCTGCAGGAATGAAGAATCCCCAGTTCGTTGACTGCGTTAAGTATAGTTCGGTTTTATCTGTATCTAGGAAAGAGAACATTCGATATAGAAAATTACTTGCAGAACCGCTAATTTTAAGAAAAAAACATATAATAAGTACTGTAATAGATATAAACTTCAATTTTCTTATATTTTTTGTACTCCAGTTTTTATCTTTATTTACAAATGCAAGTACAAGAAACGTATAAAATAATACATGTAACCCCCCTGCCATACATGTCCAAAATATAAATTTTAATTTATTTCTAACACCACTATTGAGTAAATATCCGAAAGCGAAAAGAAAAACGCAAGTGCCATAAAACATTTTTAATCCGGTATAGAATATAAAATAATACAGCATAAACCAGATAAAAAATAGATGAATACTAAAATTATGTTTTTTCAATCCGATTACTAAAATTGCAAGAAATGTTGCAGTCATTAACTGCCACCATGTCGAAAATGATAAGTCTAATAGTTGACCTGCTCTCATTAAAAGGAAAAATATATAGTAGAAACCGAAATTATTGTCTTCTAGTGGATTGTAATTAGAATATTGAGCGTTATAATTTGAAAGATCGTGTTGCGTTCCATCAAAAGCGCCATTCGAACCAGAAAAAAGTATAAACATTAACAGAAAGCTTAGCGATAAGATTAACCTACTGCTCTTTCCGTTTATATAGTAAACAGTGTTTAACAGTAATAATATAAGGTATAATACTATTACAGTTAACTCAATCATCACTATCTCCAAAGTAGAACTTTTTGAATTTATTGTAAAACTCTCGTCTTCGTTCAGCTAATATTTCAACATTGTATTTTTTTGACTCTTCAAAATTTCTTTTTGCAAGTTCGTTTTGTCTCTTGGTATTCATTGTAAGGATTATGTTGGCTAACGACACATAGTCCTTTTTATGATACAATACGTCGTTTGATATAAGTTCAGGTATGCCAGCTACATCCGTACCGATGCATGGAACTGCATAGCTCATGGCTTCTATGACGGATCGAGGTAATCCTTCTTGTAAACTAGGCTGAATATAAATATCAATCGACTCTAGCCATTCAAATACTTTTAAATGCGGTACCTGTCCGATTATCTTTAATT
>JAEEGL015392012.1_pt1 | contig 19157 bp, 13 predicted proteins | sample 9134231 | NCBI WGS metagenome assembly JAEEGL01 (sample SAMN16246548, study PRJNA631951) | gut metagenome | biome: gut microbiome; feature: rumen; material: fiber-attached | host: Bos | place: Iran: Karaj | collected 2018-10 | reverse complement strand
GTATGCATACGGTTGTGAACGAGTGTGAGTGAGCGAAGCGAAGTCACACGCAGTTCGCAAATATGCATGCGCGTGAACCCCGCGACGAAGGAAAGCACAGAGGAACAGCAGGGTGCATGCATGTGTTAATGCCGGAATATAGTTTATGACAACAGTAAATTGGCAATAATGGTATTAATATGAGAGGAGATACATTATGAGATTCACGAAAATGCACGGTGCAGGTAACGACTACATCTACATAAATCTTTTCGAGGAAAAGATGAGCCTGTTTGATGCTCCGGATCTTGCAGTGAGGCTCAGCGACAGGCACTTTGGTATAGGATCCGACGGTCTGATCCTCATAGGTCCTTCAAAGAAGGCTGATTTTGAGATGATCATGTACAATGCCGACGGTTCAAGGGGAGAGATGTGCGGAAACGGCATAAGGTGCGTCGGAAAATATGTATATGAGCATGGGCTCACAGATAAGACAGAGATCACAGTGGAGACCTTAGCGGGTATCAAGCAGCTGAAGCTTTACACAGATCCGGCAGACGGCAGGGTTTTGTCCGTGAGGGTCGATATGGGAGAGCCGGTGATAAATGCTGTTGACATCCCCGTATCTCCGGATATGGCTTCTTTTGACAAGCTGGTGGATGGAGACGAAGTTTGCAAAATGTTAAAACAGGCTGACATTTATCCGGTGATCGGCGCAGATATCACGGTTTTGGGACAGCCATATAAGGTTACCTGTGTTTCCATGGGCAATCCCCATTGCGTTGTGTTCTGCGATAAAGACGTTATGGATCTGGATCTTGAGAGGATAGGACCGGCCTGGGAAAATCATGAGAAGTTCCCAGCCAGGATCAACACGGAGTTTGTGAATGTGCTGGACAGAAAACATGTGGTCATGCGTGTATGGGAAAGAGGCAGCGGAGAGACCTTGGCCTGCGGTACCGGAGCATGCGCTGTTGTGACGGCTGCGGTACTTAACGGACTGACGGATTCCACGGTGAATGTGAGGCTTATGGGTGGGGATCTGGAGGTCAGCTGGGATAGTTACGGCAAACCTGTCTATATGACCGGAACAGCCACAGAGGTTTTCACGGGAGAAGTAATTCTTTGAAATACCTTTATTTTCCGGATAATACCGGAATATTAAAGATAAATTTAATTAAACAGAGGAGTTTAAAATGTTCAAAGTCAATGAAAATTACGGAAAGCTACCGGGGAGTTATCTTTTCTCCACGATAGCAAAAAAGGTAGCAGCTTATCAGGAGGCAAATCCTGACAGGAAGATCATCCGTCTCGGAATCGGTGATGTGACTCAGCCCATCGCTCCTTCCATCATCAAGGCGATGCATGCTGCGGTGGATGAGATGGGCAACGCAGATACTTTCAGGGGATATGCCCCGGATCTGGGATACGATTTCCTGCGCAATGCAATCTGCGATAATGATTATAAAGCAAGAGGATGTGATATAGCGCCGGACGAGATCTTTGTGTCGGATGGAGCGAAGAGTGATTCCGGTAATATTCAGGAGCTTTTCGATGAGGGATGCAGGATAGCAGTGTGCGATCCCGTCTATCCGGTATATGTTGATTCCAATGTCATGGCGGGCAGGACAGGCACATATGATGCTGCTACGGGAATGTGGAGCAATGTGATATACATGCCCACCACTGCGGAGAATAATTTTGTTCCGGATTTCCCGAAGGAGACGCCGGATCTCATATACATATGCTGCCCAAACAATCCCACCGGCACCACTCTCACGGTAAGCGAACTTCAGGGATGGGTTGATTACGCCAACAGAGTGGGGGCTGTCATCATATATGATGCGGCTTATGAGGCATATATTTCGGAGGATGACGTGCCTCACAGCATATATCAGTGCGAGGGAGCGAGGACCTGTGCCATAGAGATCAGGAGTTTCTCAAAAAATGCCGGATTTACAGGCGTTCGTCTCGGATTTACCGTAGTGCCAAAGGACCTTAAATGCGGGGAGGTTTCCCTGCATGCTATGTGGGCGAGACGCCATGGCACTAAATTCAACGGAGCTCCCTACATTGTGCAGCGCGCAGGCGAGGCTGTTTATTCCGAGCAGGGTAAGGCAGAGCTCAAGGAGCAGGTCGCTTACTACATGAACAATGCTTCCGTTATAAAGTCGGGACTTGAAAAAGCGGGTTATACCGTGTTTGGCGGTGTCAATGCACCTTATATCTGGCTTAAGACACCTGATAATATGAATTCATGGGAGTTTTTCGATCATCTGTTGGAAAAGGCTAACGTTGTGGGTACACCCGGTTCGGGCTTCGGGCCCAGCGGTGAGGGCTACTTCAGACTGACAGCCTTCGGCAGATACGAAAATACCCTTGAAGCAATAGAACGCATTTCAAAGCTTTAATTTAAGGAGGAAGATTATGTTTTGCCCGGAATGTGGAACTAAAATTGATGACAGAGCAGCGTTTTGCCCTAACTGCGGAACGAAGATCAAAGCGGTGGCGGAAACGCCCGCAGCAGGAGCACCGGTCACGGGAGCGCCAACAGCGGGAGCACCTGTAACGGGAACACCTGTACAGGGACCGATGGGGATACCTCAGGACGGTCCGGCAAAGCCTGCCGTAAACGTTGATCCGAAGATCGTGATAGCAGCCTGCGCGGGAGCACTTCTTTTCCTGATCATCATAATAGCTGTTATCAACAGAAAGACAGTTGTGGATCTTAATAAATATGTGAAGGATCCGGTATTTGAGGGTTATGACGGATACGGAACTGCCGACACGGGATTTCTCTTTGACGAGGAAGCTTTTATCGCAGATTACGCAGGCAAGATAAAATATACCGGCGGCAACAGGAGCATAGCTAATGAATATGACACTCCCGAGCAGATGCTGGCGGATTATGCCAACGGATTCATGGATGCGGGTACGGGACTGTCCAACGGAGATACCGTAGAATTTAAGTGGACCATAGATGATGAGCTTCTGAAAAAGCTCTTCAAGAAATGCAAGCTTAAGTATTCAGATATCACATACAGCGTCAGCGGACTCACGCCGTTAAGGGAAGTCAATCCTTTTGATGATATTGTAGTCACATTTGACGGTATTGCCCCGGATGGCTATTGCAATGTTGAAGTGGATTCGAAAGAGGATTCCGTGAAATCCCTTTATGTGAGCACTGACAAGAACTCCGGTCTGTCCAATGGGGATACGGTCAAGGTTAAGCTGGCATGTTATTATTCTGATGACATCGGTGAAGTGATGGCTGAGAGCTACGGAGTCATCCTCACTGAGACCGAGAAAACATACACGGTTGACGGACTAGAGTCTTATGTGACCGACTATGCGGACATCAGTGAGGATTTCCTGACAGATTCAAAGACCGAATGTGAGGATATCATTTCGGCATATGCAGCCAAAAATTACGATGATTCCAAACTGAGCGATCTTGAGTATTCGGGTTATATTTTTGAGACGGTAAAGGATACTGATGACTATTTTTACGAATATAATGATCTGTATCTGATCTACACAGGTTTTGTTTCCAGCACAAAGGGAAGCTTTGAAAAGACTAAGGTATACTATCCGGTACAGTTTAAGAATCTGTTAAAAGCTACAGACGGCAGCGTGACAGGTGAGAAGACAGATGACATAGTAGGATGGGGAAGCCTGGGCGGAACATGGAACAGTACCGACGGTTACACAAATCCTTTGAAGTGCTATGAAGAGCTGGTAGAGTCGAAGAGAGACTCATATGTTGCTACTGTGGGAGACGGATTTGAGGAGTACACAGAGCAGTCGCCCATAGAAGGTCTGGACGATATATACGATTCCTGCAGGACTGTACTGAGTGACAAGGCCAAAGAGAAGATCGAAAATTACATTGAGAGCTCTTACAATGAGGCCGTGTCTGTAAAGAACCTTGCAGTGGACAAAGAGTATCTCCTGCTCGCCAAAGAGCCGGGAACGGATTACGCCATAAATAACAAATACTATATTATTTTTTCCGCAACTGTTTCACACAAGGATAAGAGCTTTGAAAAGACAACGGTTTACTATCCAGTAGAATATGACGGTATAGTCAATTTCCCCAATGGTGAGTATCTTGTGTCCGGTTATGGTGACATAGTGGGATCAAATTATTTTGAGGGATCATGGTACTACACAAAGGGATACATGGATGCTGATGAGATGTTTAAAGACATTGTGACGGCCAATCGTACACAATACACATCAGATGTAGATAAAAATGTCAAAGCAAATAAGGACAAGACCGAAGTTACCGAAGCAGAAGAGGATAAGGCCGATGCTGACGACGCAGAAGATACAGAAGCAGTAGAAGAAACAGAGGAAGCAGAAGACACTGAAGATGCAGGGGAGTCTGAGGAAGCAGCTGACACGGATGAAACGGTAGAAGCAGAAGACACCGAAGAAACAGAAGCTGACGGTAATACGGAAGAAGGCAAGAAGGACAAAAAGGACAAAAAAGACAAGAAAGATAAAAAAGATAAGAAAGACAAGACTGATGACACCGCTGCATAAGAGCAGAGTGTTTTTGGGTAACAAAAAGGGAGCAGGGGTTTAAGCCTCTGCTCCCTGTTTGACTTTTATGATCTATTGCGGGATTTTGGTTCCGCATACCATACAGAATTTTGTGCCGGGGGTTACGGGTTTTCCGCATGAAGGACATACAGCACCATCTGCAGGAGCGTTAGCGTTCTGTACTGAGTTTGAGGCAGAAGCAGCTGCGGCTGATGCGGCAGCACTTGCAGCGGAAGCTGCGGTTGTGGCAACCTGTGAGAACTTCTCCGTAAATCCGCTCTGATCGGCGAAGGAAAGGTCGCCTCCCTTGTTATTGAGACGGTTGTTGATCTCCATGGTGTTCTTTACCAGCAGGATGAGCATCATGTTAAACTCGAAGACCAGTCTGTTAGTGATAAATGTTATGAGCATTATCAACAGACCGCCGATGATCGGTGGCTTCCCTACGAACATGAAGAAGAAACCTATACACAATCCAAAAATCGTTCCGAATATAAAGAAAAATCTGAGCACGGATTCGATGTACAGTTTTTTCATGTGGAAATAATCGTGAACCCACTGGAAGAATTTGTTGAGCTTGCCGTTTTTGCTCTTTGGCAGGATCATGACATACAGCAGTATCACCAGTACGATGGTGGCGATAACAGCCAGACCGATGGCGATCCCGTAGCCAACGAGCGTTTTTTCGAGATCGTCAAATCCCATGCCGCCGTAACCTCTGTTAAACATATGAATACCTCCTGAAAAAGATTTTTTGTAACTGTTCAGAACCAAGGCAATTTGTATAAAAATACTCGTTGAATGCTTGCATTCATAAGAGGATTTTTGTACAAATTTCTTTGGTGAGAACCAAACAGCGAGAAAATCTTTGATTTTCGAGCTTGGTTCTGAACAGTTACGATTTTTTATAATTATGTCATTCTTACCGGGGGATGTCAACACCGGATAAACAGTGACTGTGAATAATGACACGGGATATAAAGAAAGCCTGCAAAAAAGTTCTTGACACATAAAACTGAAGGTGATATTCTGAAATGCTACAGCAAAATGTGAACACCTTTTTAATCTTTTAAAAGGAGGAAAAAGAGATGACGAAAATGACAAGTGCATATGCTAATAAGGTATTGAGAAAGCTGGCTGAGGACAAGGAGTACTGGCTGAACAGAGAACACGAGGGTTACCTCTATGTGGCAGCTCTCGATGAAGAGCCGGTGATACCGGAGTATGACTACAACGAGGTTGCTGAGAACATCGCGAAGATCGACGATAAAGTAGTGAAGATCAAGCATGCTATCAATGTTTCCAACAGCACCAATACGGTGGCTGTGGGAGAGACTGAAATGACTGTCGACACCATCTTAGTGAAGATGGCGCAGCTCAACAGGCGTAAGGCTACTCTGGATAACATGCGCAAGCAGCAGCCGAAATCCAGGATCAATTCCGGTTTTTACTCCTCCAGAAAGACAGCTCCGGAGTACCAGTACGTAAATTACGATATAGACCTTATCAAGCGCGAGTACGAGAGAATAGACGCGGATATATCCGCAATGCAGATTGCTCTGGACAGGTACAATCAGACCGTGGAGTTTGATGTGGATATCTGATCCAATGGTGTTACTGTTCACAGCAGTTGCTGACACAGTAACGAATCAGTTACATCAGATTTGAAATTAATAATCCGTGCAGAGAGTTACAGTCAGGATGTTATCCTTGGAACCGTAGGGGCGGTTGTGAATGTTCATGGTTTGAGTTCCCCGGTTATTTTGTTATTTAATATTGAGTAATTGTTTATGGTTCAGGGGAGGACGATTGATCAGTTTAGAAAACTCTCTGCAAAAAACTTGCCGGTAACGGCATGGGGCATGGAAGTTCGGTTTCACATGCCCCTTTTTCAATTTAAAATCTTGTGAATTTGGCGGATTTGGTATATAGTGAAAAGCGTAGCCGGCTTGTGAGAGAGGGGGATCATAAGTACAGGAAAAGTTGAAAGATAAGGACTCTGTAGTGAGGAGTCCCTTATGACCGGAGGAGTAAGTTATGCAATATCGCAGGGATAAAAACGGGACAGAGCTATCGGTTCTGGGCTTCGGCTGTATGCGTTTCACCAAAAAGGGTGGAGACATAGACGTAGACAAGGCCGAACAGGAGATAATGGCAGCCTTTAACGCGGGGGTCAATTACTACGACACTGCTTATATTTATCCGGGCAGCGAAGCAGCTTTGGGCACCATAGTGGAACGCAATAATATCCGTGATAAGATCAGGATAGCCACAAAGCTTCCACAGTACATGATCAGCAACAGGGCAGCCATTGACAAATACTTTGATGAAGAATTGGGGCGCCTTAGGACGACCTATGTGGACTATTATCTGATGCATCATCTCACCGATGTTGCTCAGTGGGAAAAGCTCAAGAGTTTAGGCATTGAGCAGTGGATCGATGACAAGAAAAAGAGCGGTCAGATACATAATATCGGTTTTTCTTATCACGGCAATACCGAGAACTTTCTCAAGATATTAAACGACTATGACTGGGATTTCTGCCAGATCCAGTACAATTACCTGGATGAGACTACTCAGGCCGGCGTCGCAGGTCTTAAAGCTGCCGCAGAGAGAGGCATCCCTGTGATCATCATGGAACCTCTGCGCGGCGGAAAACTGGTGAATATGCTGCCGGAGGGAGCGCGCAGAGAGATCGCAGACAATAAGCGGGGCTGGAGCGCCCCGGAGTGGGCCTTCAGATGGCTCTTTGATCAGCCGGAGGTTACAGTGGTGCTGTCCGGCATGAATTCCGTAGAGATGGTGGAGCAGAATGTGAAAACAGCGTCGGATCACACGCCCCACAGCTTTACCGAAGAGGACTATGCCCTTATAGACAGGCTCAAAAAACACATAATGGAAAAAGAAAAGGTGGGATGCACCGGGTGCAGGTATTGCATGCCATGTCCCAAGGGTGTGGACATACCGGGTATTTTCAGATGCTATAACACCATGTATTCGGAGTCTAAAAAAGACGGACGTTTCCAGTTCGCGCAGACCGTGGGCCTCACCAGGGAGCCGGCCTTTGCGACACAGTGCGTTGAGTGCGGCAAGTGTGAAAAACACTGTCCCCAGAGCCTTGAGATCAGAAAGCTTCTCAAGGAGGCGGACAGGGCGTTGAGACCGTTACCATATAAGATAGGCATAAATGCCGTCAGGGCATTCATGTTCAGGAAGACCAAAAAGGGGTAATGAAGAAGCCGTGATCTGTAATCGCATTACATCATAAACAAGGAGGCAAAAATGAACATTTCGGACGCAGTAAGATATGTGGGGGTCAATGACTATGATCTGGATCTTTTCGAGAGCCAGTATATGCTGGAGAAGGGTATGGCTTACAATTCATATCTGATCTTAGACGACAAGGTGGCTCTGATGGATTCGGTGGATAAGAGAGGTACCGAGGAGTGGCTCGCCAATGTTGAGAGGGAGTTATCCGGCAGAAAGATCGATTATATAGTGATATCTCATATGGAGCCTGATCACAGCGGATCCCTGGCTGATATTCTGGACAGGTTCCCGGAGGCAACGGTGGTAGGCAATGCCAAGACCTTTGCTTTCATGGGACAGTTTTCCGACAGGGAGTTTACCAATCAAAAGCTGGAAGTAAAAGAGGGGGATGAGCTGAGCCTTGGTTCACATACACTGAAGTTCATCATGGCACCCATGGTGCACTGGCCTGAAGTCATGATGACCTATGAGAGCAGCGAGAAGCTTCTGTTCTCGGCAGATGCCTTCGGAAAGTTCGGCACCACGGATGCGGATGAAGACTGGGCATGCGAGGCCAGAAGATACTACTTTAACATCGTGGGCAAATACGGCGTTCAGGTTCAGGGCGTCCTTAAAAAGATAGATGCCATGGATGTTCAAAAGATCCTGCCGCTTCACGGTCCTGTCCTGACGGAAAACATCGATTATAATATCAATCTTTACAAAACATGGTCAGCGTACGAAGCAGAGTCCAAGGGCGTGTTCGTGCTGCATGCGTCGATCCACGGCAATACCGCAAAGGCTGCGGAGGAGCTGGCTCAGATGATCAGGGATCTCGGTGAGGAGAGAGTAGTGGTGGCTGACCTCTGCAGAGAGGATCTTGCAGAGTGCGTTGAAGATGCTTTCAGACATGACCGCATGATCTTGTGTTGCGCAACCTATGACGGCGGCGCATTCGTACCTATGGAGGACTTCCTGCACCATCTTCAGATAAAAGGCTACAGAAACCGCACGGTAGGCTTGCTGGAGAACGGTACCTGGGCGCCTCAGGCCGCAAAGTCAATGCGCACATATCTTGAGTCCATGAAAGATATCAATATTCTGCCTGAGACGGTATCTATAAAATCCTCAGTGAAGGACAGTGATAAAGAAGCCATGCAGGCACTGGCACAGGCGATATATCGTGCAGGAGAATAAGAATTGTTATGCTCCGGAATGGCTTAGATTGAAGGATGCCACCATAAAGGTTCCGAAGGGGAATAAGAGCGAGTATGAGAAGATGCTAAGAGATGCCGGATTCAAGGGCAGGGTGAAGTAAAAGCCTGAGGAGAGAGTCTTTTATCCCTCAAAGTGTACAATGTCAGATGGTCGCTTTGAGGGATTTTTGGTTTTTTACATAAAAACGCAACCGGACATCTTGTTTTGGTGTATTATTAGCAGTAAGGTTATTATACATAAAACCGGGAGGAACAGAATATGCCACGTAAGAATAAGAAAAACAAAAATACTATCTCCGCAGAGGAAGTCATCAGACAGAACAAAGCGCTCGCTGAGGAACGTCAGCACAAGGCTGACGAGGAGATGGCCAATTTTGACTATGATGATGATCGTTTTCAGGCTGCCGATGAAGAGGAAAAGCTTGAGAAGATGCAGCAGTACATGCTGCTGGGGGTAGCAGGATCCATAGATACGGGGAAGGAAGAGAGTTTTCAGAATTCGGTGAACAGTCCTGAGGTTGAACAGGTCCTCATCAGGATAGCCAATGTTTTCCCGTGGACTGCGTGTATCAATATTTTGCTGGATCCGAATCTGATAAAGTTTGCTTTTGGCGACCTTGTAGAGGGAAGTCTTGGAAAAGCGGAAGCAAGGGATGCTTTCATTAAAGATGTTCTCGAACCGGAAGAGCAGAAACAGAAAAAAGAGCCTGAAATAGAAGAACCTGGCGATGATGAACCTCTGATTGCCGATGTGCCACAAGAAGGTCAGTATATGACTGAAGAGGAAAAGAACAGGAAGACAGAGTGCGAGAGTATTTTTAATGATCAGAACAGATTCGAAGCTCTTTCTGTTGATGAGAAAAAGGCTCTTTTCAGAGAGTATTCCATTCTGAGAGCCAAGTTTTCGTTCTCATATAATCCTGACATGGAAAGCCGGCTGCAGAAAGAACTTGAAGAATCAAAAGCGTATGTGGACAAGGCTTTTGACCTGCTGGCTAATAATGTTCAAAGCGGTAAATACTGTCTGGATGAGCTTAATCAGGTCTGCGTTCAGTTTATCTGCTTCGGAAATACATTCATAGGCTGGGATGATGCCGAAAAGCAGAGGGAATTACAGCAATTAGAAGAAGATAAGATAAGACAATGGAAGAGCATAGAGGCTGCAGAACGGGCCAAAGCAAAGAGAGACGAGAAAAAGAAAAATGTTGGGAATATAGGTCCGGTGGAGCTTGTGGGCAAGGATAAGCTTGAAATCCCCGATCTTCCTAATATAGATATAATCCCCGATAATATCGGTGGAGGGATCAACGAGCCGGAAGATGAGCCGGAGAAGGCAGCGAAGGAACTTGATGACACCAAGAGTATAGGTCGAAGTGAGTTTAGTCTGGAAGAGGCCAATAACGAGGCTGATATGCTGTTCGGTCAGATCAAAAAGGTGGATTATAATCTCATGGGAAAGGGCTCGCAGGAGTTCAGGGATATGAAGGCAAGCCTGGAATATCTGTCTGCGTTGCCAAAAGTTGATTATCACAATGGTGGAGAGCTGAATCTTGACAATTATTGCGTAGCCCAGAGTGATGCCATTCATAAAATAGAAGAGTATCTTAAGCACAAGCAGGTACAGATGGATGCAGAACCGGGCAGATTGGAGGATCCAAAGCGTCAGAAGCGTGAGCAGCCGCGTATCCACGCTGCCGTAAAGATATTGAACTACCTTAAGCACTCTTATGAACAGAACAGGGAGATCCTCTCCAGGAAGCATCAGGAGAAATTCCGTGAAGAAGCAGCTAAAAAGTGGGAGAGTAAATTATCTGATTCACTTCGGAGTGCAAAGAATGATATCCAGTATATGGGTGCAGTGCTGGAGGCAGTCGACTATGCCGGTCATCTGGATGGCAGGAATCTTTCGATCCGTCAAAATGAAACTGTCACGGAATACAATGAACGGCTCAACGATATGTTTTCCGAGATTGGTAAAAAGGATTCCCACAAGCTGCTGTCAGAGTTTAATGCAAACGATAAAGGTACGAATCCGAGCATAGTCAAGGATGCAGTCCGCAGGTTTAAGGGCGGGGAGTTTACGAATCTGTCCGGTGAGAAAGTTCAGTATCCCGGAAAACAGAAGATCGGTCTGAACTGGATAATGAATGCAAGGACAGAGGTGGATAAGGGATACACAAAGTATGCAAAACCTTATTACACAGAGAAGCTTGCATATGATATCGACCGGCATACAAAAAGCTATGAGAAAAAACTGTTTTCTTCCGTGACCAGGGACAAGATCAGGGAGGCAGACAGGAAGGCTGCCGAAAAGAAAATGGCTGCCGAGCAGAAAAAGCTTGAAAAGATAAAGGCTTCTGAAAAGAAAAAGAACAGCACAAAGAAAATCAGTAAGCCGAAAGTATTAGCTCCATAGAATGCTTAAAAACCCCTGCGGTTCATAACCGCAGGGGTTTTGTCATTGCAGTATTATATGATTAATGCCGGTTTCAGTCAGTTCTGCACAGCGAGAAGTCGTCTAAGGTTCCCCAGCTTAAAGCGTTACACTTCATGTGAACCCCTACAGTGACACTGCCGTCAGTTACGGGAATATCGTATATGGATGGATTCTGCCAGTTGGCCCAGCCTGCATCCATGAAGGATACGGTGTATTCTTCGCCGCTTGTTCTGACATACAGGGTGAGTTCGCATGAGTCATCCATATCTCCGCCCTGGGAGAAAGCGCTTGCCATATATGTACCCGGCTCTATGCCGTTTAAGGTTTGCTCAATGGTAAAATCCATTGATTTCGGAGACCAGAAGTGGAATGAGAAATCTCCGGTGTGGGCGTCTGCTGCATTATTCTGAAAGTCTGTCGGGTTTTCACCTTCATAGTTCACTTCCCACATTCCGAGATCTTCATCCTCGAAACTTGCGTTTGGCAGGATATTGATATAGCCTACAGTGACGGTTGCGGTAACTTCCGCGGTGAGGCTTACGTCTTTCACAGTGCCCTTTACAATGTATTCTCCGTCGGTATCTGTGTCGATTTTCGCCACATCTCCTTTGTCCCAGGTTACGGCCACATCGGCATTGAGGCTTCTGTCTTTGTGTATCGCCGGGATCTTATCGGGCAGATTCAGAGGTTTTCCGACCAGAACCTGTATTTTCTGATCCTGTACATAATCTATCCCGTCTTCGGTGACAGTGCCGGTTTTCAGATATTTGAATACGGACAGTGATGGGAGAGGCATGCCGTTGAAGTCGAACAGGGCCTGATTGTCCCAGGAGGAACCGCCGGTGACGCCGCCTACATGGTCGCTGTCGTACTCGTCTGCAAAGCGTGATGCCCAGCCGCTGCCGCAGGTTTCCCAAAGAGTGAGGTTGGTGTCATAGTCATCGCCCACCGGGATCCAGCAGCCTCCCCAGTAGAATACGCCCAATGCACCGGAATCATGTGCAAGGGCACACATATCCCGTATCATGGTTGCCTGGCTCTGGACAGATGACGTGTATCCGGACAACATCTCGCCGCCTGCCGCGGAATTGCCGAAGCAATCCCCGTCCTCGGAGGTGTACGGGTAAGAGAACTCGGCTATCATAACTTCTTTTCCGTAGGTTTTACTGATGTTTTCCATTACAGCCCTGAACTGGTCAAAGGTACCGGACCAGTATGCGTAATACGATAAGCCCATGATATCGTAGTCGACATTATGGTTTTTAAGTTCGCTGCATATGTTGTCCATGCGTTCGTAATCCGTGGAATTGGTGTAGTGCAGGGCGACCTTTATCTCTTTGCCGTAGAGGGAGGAAATGTCCCTGACCGCTTTTGACCCGGAGGACATAAGACTCATGACCTTATCGGTATTTGTCTCGCCGGACATGCCGTTATTGGTCTCATTACCTACCTGCACCATTGTGACATTCACTCCGGCACATATCAGCTCCTCTAAGGAATCATAGGTGAAATCGTACAGGGCGGCCTGTTTTTCCTCGATCTTATAGCTTTTCCATGCTTTCGGGTTTGTCTGCCTGTCGGGATCTGCCCAGAAGTCGGAATAGTGGTAATCTATCAGCACGTTCATGCCTGCAGCAGTTGCGCGCTTACCCAAAGCAACTGCCGTTGCAATGTCACAGTTGCCGCCACCATAGCCGTTTCCTTCTTTGTCGTAGGGATCGTTCCAGATCCTTAAGCGTATGTAATTGACTCCGTTTTGGGCCATTGTGATGAATACATCCTGTTCGTTTCCGTTTTCGTCATAATATACGGCACCGCTGTTCTCGATGGATAAGACCTCGGATGCATCCACGCCGCGGATGAAGTTGTCTGAGATGCCGGCTATCGGCTCCACATAGATGTCACTTTCCTCTGCGACGGATGGAAGTTCGAAATGTGTGGCTTCTATGGTATCTGTTTCTTTTGCGATCCCGTCGTGAACCTCGGGTACGTAGGGATCGTGGTTTTTGACATTGCTGCCTGCGTTTACAAGGCTCATGTCACCGGTGGGAGCTTTTTCATCCTCAGATCCGTAGGTGGTGTCTGAATCGGTTTCACCGGCGTTTTCGGAGGTGATCTCATCTGCTCCGATTTGAGTTCCTACAGGATCTGTGGCGGTGCTTCCACACCCGGCTATGGATGAAAAGCACAGTGTTGCGCATAACAGGATGGCTGTCTTTTTTTTCATGCGGTTCTTCTCCTATTGTGTGGAACCCTTCAGCAATACCTCGTAGGGGAGGTTTGTCAGGGTGTTAACTTCCTCTCCGTTTATCAGGGAAAAGAGTTTGCCTGCGGCGGTTCTGCCGAGCTCTAAGGGATCGTATTGAAGTGCGGTCACTGCAGGAACGTTGTTGTGCAACAGCTCGCTGTTGTAAAATGACGCAACACGAACATCCTCGGGGATATCTATGTTGTCGCGATGCAGCTTGTCAAGCGCATATGCGCACAGGAGGTCGTCCATACAGATGATGCACTTCACACCGTCGTGGAGAGCGTCGTCCACCAGACGGGCGGTCATGGAATCGTTGTCGATATTCATATGGATACTGCTCTTTACGGAGATATTCATGTTCTTCATGTTCTCTATGGCAGATTCGAAACCGGCTCTTCTGGAGCGGTTTACCACATGAGCTTCATCGCCTCCTATCAGCATTATGCTGCGGATCCCTTTCATGATGAGGATCTCCGTCAGCTCCCGACAGGCCTTGATATGATCGTTGTCTACCTGTATGACATCGGGTTCGTCGGTGGAACCGATGACTACAAAGGGAACATCCGATTTTTTAAGGAAGGCAATATTGGGGTCGTTTACAAGAGTTCTGCCCAATATCACGCCGTCAACCTTGCGGTTTGAGATGATGCGTTTGAGACCTGTGTTGTCCTGACCGTATATCATGGTGATCAGTACATCATAATCAACATTTCCGGCTTCCTCTATAACTCCTGACATGCACCGCTGGAAAAAGGGCAGTTCCGTGAAAGAAGAGTCGCCGGGCATAACCCAGGCGATATTGTATGTTCGGTTGTTGGCCAGACCTTTTGCCATGGGGTTAGGTCTGTATCCCTTGCGTTCTATGTAATCCAATACCCGGTTTCGTGTTTCCTCGCCTATGCGTCCTTTTCCCGATATTGCGCGTGAGACTGTGGTCTTGGATATGTTAAGCGCATCGGCTATGTCCTGTATGGTGAGGTTTTCAGAGAGCCCTGTCTGTGTACCTGACATGTTTCCTTCTTTCCGGTATAAAATACCATTGTATTGCACGATCGGTCTACGCAACCGATTGCACATCACAAATATAAAGCATATTGAATAAAAATGTCAATATCTTTTTTGGGAAAAATGTGATCTGCGTTTGCGCAGCTGTGACATGTTTTATAGAAAACAGCCTGCAGACAAATGAAAAAGCCAATGTTTTCAAAGGCTTGTGAGCTTTTCGAAAATTTTTGTTGACAAATCTTTTGTCTCCTGTTATTATCGACACATGAACAACCGATTGCGCAAACGCGCAAAACGAGAAAGAGTATGAAACCTGATTTCAAGGAGGGACAGAAAATGAAAAAGAAGATCGTAGCAGTGCTCATGGCCGCTGCCATGGTATGCACAATGGCCGGCTGTGGCGGAAATACAGCTCCGGCAGATGGCGACAAGACTAAGACAGACAGTGCGACAACAGATACGGAAACCAAAACAGATGCAGGTTCTGCCGATACAACGGATTCGGGGTCTTCGGATGAAGATACTCCTGCAGTTGAGGTGACACAGGCTTCCAATGACGCTATCCAGAATCTCATCAATGCCACAGAGGGCACAGTCACCCTGACTGTTTGGGCATCGGAGCTTCAGCAGGAGTTCACACAGGGGCTGATAGACAAGTTTGAGGCTGAGTACCCGGATGTTGATTTCAATATTACACTGGGAGCCTGCTCGGAAGCTCAGGCAAAGGATACGGTTCTCACAGATATTGAGGCGGCAGCCGATGTTTATACATTTGCGGATGATCAGATCAACGAGCTGGTTGCCGCAGGAGCCCTTCAGGAAGTGAGCGCATCCTATACGTATGATGTTACGGGTGAGAACATGGCAGGTGCTGTGGACGCAGCTTCCATCGACGGCAAGCTTTACGCTTATCCGATGACCGCATCCAACGGTTACTTCATGTTTTACTCAAAGGAGTTCTTTGATGAGAGCCAGGTCGGAGACCTCGATACTATGATGAGTATCGCCGCTGAGAACGGCAAGAAGGTTTCAATGGAGGTTTCAGGCGGCTGGTATCTGTACTCATTCTTTAAGGGTGCGGGATACGAGGTCGGATTAAATGACGACGGTACAAATTACTGCACATGGAACGAGGCAGGCGCAACAGATGTAGCGCAGGCCATTCTGGATGTTTGCGCTAACCCCGGTTTCCAGGTTGCAACCGATGCGGAATTCCAGACAGGTATAGCAGAGGGTACCATCGTTGCCGGTGTTTCAGGAACATGGGACGCTGAGGCAGCAGCTGCAGCATGGGGAGACAATTACGCGGCAGCAAAGCTTCCCACATATACTGTAGCAGGCTCACAGGTTCAGATGAGTTCATTCTCAGGCTACAAGCTGATAGGTGTTAATCCTCATTCACAGTATGTAGGATGGTCAATGCTCCTGGCAGAATATCTCACCAATGAGGCATCTCAGGTGGCAAGATTTGAAGCCACAAGCGAAGGTCCTGCAAATAAGGCTGCAGCTTCCGCAGAGGAGGTTAAGGCAAATCCCGCTATCTCGGCACTTGCAGCACAGGCTGAATTCGCAACACCGCAGCGTGTAGGCGGCAATTACTGGTCTCCGTCAGAGACACTGGGAACCATTCTGGCAGGCGGAAATGCTGACGGTACGGATCTCCAGACACTTTTGGACAATGCAGTTGAGGGTATTACAGCTCCTTTAGAGTAATACAGGATGTGAGATAAGCGTTTTCGACATATGAATCCTGATGCCTCATATGTCCGAACAGGGCATATGGGGCATTTTGTTATGAAGGGGGAAGAACATATGAGTAATGAAAAGAGGAAGGGATCTGCCATAGGCAGGTACTTTTCGGAACTGGGGGAAGCATTTACAAAAGGTGATACTGCGGTGAAGCTTTCCGCCGTATTTATGGGTGTCGGATATTTTGCCAGAAAACAGATCATGAACGGAATACTGATGTTTTTGGTGGAAGGCGGATTCATAGCGATGTGCATTCTCTATGCTGCGCCTTTTCTGGCAAAATTTTCAACATTGGGTACTGTGAAGTTCGAGACGGTATTCGATCCCCTCACCATGACTCAGACAGTCAATGATTACGACAATTCTTTCCTGATCCTGCTGAATTCCATCATATCTATCTTGATGATCGTCACATTCATCTTCATCTGGATCACCAACATGAAGACGGTCTACCGGCTGCAGCTGAAAAAACAAAAGGGCGAGACGATCCCTACCTTTCTGGAGGATCTTATCTCTCTGGGTAACAAAAGGTTCCATGTTACTCTGCTGGCGCTGCCTATCGTAGGCGTGGTACTCATGAACATAATACCGATCTTCGTGCTGATCGCCATCGCGTTTACCAACTACGATCAGCAGCATATGCCGCCAAATGATCTTTTCACTTGGGTTGGTTTCTCCAATTTCGCAAATCTTTTCAAGAATACAGTGACGGTGAGTTTCGGTTACGCCTTCGGAAAGGTGCTGGCATGGACTCTCGTGTGGGCTTTTTTTGCCACATTCACCAACTTCATCGGCGGTATTCTGCTGGCAAAGCTGGTCAATGCAAAACATACCAAATGGAAAAAGGGGTGGAGGACACTCTTCATCATAGCCATTGCGGTTCCGCAGTTTGTGACTTTGCTTTTGGTGAGAAACTTCTTTGCCGATTCCGGTATAGTGAACACTATATGTTCAAAGATCGGATTCACCGGATTCCTGCAGAGCGTGGGACTGGTATCTGAGAGCATAGACTATATTCCGTTTCTCACGAGTCCCGGATGGGCAAAGGTTATGATAATCCTCATAAATATCTGGGTTGGCGTGCCATATCAGATGCTCATTTCTACGGGTGTTCTCATGAACATCCCGGAGGATCAGCTGGAGAGTGCCAGGATAGACGGGGCGTCCGGTTTTCAGATCTTTTGGCGCATCACGATGCCCTATATCCTGTTTATACAGGGACCTGCCCTGATCACGGATTTTGTGCGCAATATCAATAATTTCAACGTTATCTATCTGTTGACACAGGATGTTTACAAGACAACGGATCAGATGCTGGCGAATTCCAATGCAAAGGAGATCGATCTTCTGGTGACATGGCTCTTCCGCCTGACCAATGAGTACTACAACTATAAGATGGCATCAGTCATAGGTATCATAGTATTCATTATCTGCGCTGCGTTCACGCTCATCACTTACACCAGGACTATCAGCGGAAACAGGGAGGAGGAGTACAGATGACAGAGAACAGAACCAATATAAAGACAAATGTTGAAGCTTCCTCCATAGAGATTGACGAGAAACTTGCAGAGATCATAAGGCAGACCGAAGAAAAAAACCGCATCAAAATGGAGAAAAGAGCCGAGCTTGCCAGAAAATTCGCATGGTTCAGGAAGATCACCAACACCGGAATCTTCAATCACCTGGTGTTAGGGATACTGGTGGTGATATGGCTGATACCGATACTGTGGCTTTTAGTCACCAGCTTCAGTGCCAGTACCGGTATAAACATAGCGCATTTCTTTCCGCAGAAATGGTCGCTTGCCAATTACATAACGCTTTTCCTTAAGCCGGATTCGGTGTGCCAGTATGTAAAATGGTTTTCAAACACCCTGGTCATAGCGATATTCACATGCATCATATCATCGGCTTTTGTGCTGATGGTGAGCTATGCTATGAGCTGCATGAGGTTTAAGGGCAGAAAGTTTCTGATGAGCTTTTCCCTGATCCTGTCCATGTTTCCGGGTGTGCTGTCCATGATAGCGGTATATTTTGTCATGAAATCCATCGGACTTACCAACAGTCATGTAGGCATGATAATAGTGTACTCCGCAGGATCCGGACTGGGCTTTCTGATAGCCAAAGGATTTATGGATACGATACCCGGATCCCTGAGGGAGGCAGCAAGACTGGAGGGTGCATCGGAGGCTGTTATATTTTTCCGTGTTGTGATGCCGCTGTCCAAGCCCATCATAGTGTATCAGATAATCTGTTCTTTCCTGGTACCCTGGGGAGATTTTGTGCTGGCAAAGCTGATGCTGAACTCGGGAAAGGCTTCCGACTGGACTATTGCCATAGGTCTTTACAACATGCTCCAAAAGTCGCTGGTAAACAGTTATTTCTCAATCTTCTGTGCCGGCGGCGTGCTGGTATCCATCCCTATATCAATACTCTTTGTCATCATGCAGAAGTTCTATGTTGAGGGCATTACGGGAGGCGCCGTGAAGTCATAAAAAAGGATTCGGACAGGATTGTGGATATTCGTCAGTGAATCACCTTTTGAACCTCAAATCGTTACTATTCACAGCCAATTAGGTAGGTGTGGCACGATCACATACATATACACTGATGTGAGATTGTGCTGACCGAGCAAGGGGTCATAGCTGTCAGTTTTTGATAAAAGTAAGCGTATGCATACGGTTGTGAACGAGTGTGAGTGAGCGAAGCGAAAGTCACACGCAGT
>JAEEGL014931390.1_pt1 | contig 19157 bp, 16 predicted proteins | sample 9134231 | NCBI WGS metagenome assembly JAEEGL01 (sample SAMN16246548, study PRJNA631951) | gut metagenome | biome: gut microbiome; feature: rumen; material: fiber-attached | host: Bos | place: Iran: Karaj | collected 2018-10 | reverse complement strand
CCTATCTGGTGCCCGAGAGCGTGCGCGCGGACGTGCTGTTTTCAAACCTGAAGAAAAAGCGCGAGCAGTTTGCCATCGTTCTGGACGAACAGGGCGGCATGGAGGGCGTGGTGACCATCACCGACATCCTCGAGTGCATCGTGGGCGACTTCGACGAAGATACCCTTGCCGAAAACAACGGCCAGCCCGACATTGTGCAGAAGGAAGAGAACCTGTGGCAGATCAGCGGCCAGACGCCCATAGACGAGGCCTGCGAAGCGCTGGGTGTGGAGATCAGCGACGAAGATTTCGATACCTTCGGCGGCTACGTGCTGAGCATTCTGGGCGAGATCCCGGAGGACGATACGCCCAGCTTCACCATTGAGGACGAACTGGGGCTTAAGATCACCGTGACCAGCGTGAAGGAGCACCGCATTGAAATGACCGAGGTGCAGAAGACCGAGACCCCGGAAGACGAAGAAGAGGACTGACCTTGTTTATGAAAGAAACTTACCGGCAGCTTGCCGAGACCGTACTGCCCGAAGGCTTTACCGTTACGGCGCATTCCGGCGCGTTCGACACGCCGGATAATTCCCTTGCCTTCGTGCGGCGGGCAATAGAAGGCCCCTGCGATATCATTGAGATGGACGTGACCTTCCGCCCCAACGGCGACCCGGTGATCATCCATTCCGGCGCGCCGAATGAAACTGAGGGCGTACCGCTGGGGGAAGCGTTCAGCCTGATCTCCGCGCATCCCGCGCTGAAAATGAATCTGGATCTGAAAAGTACCAAAAACCTGCCCGCCGTGGACGCGCTTCTGGCAGAGTACGGCCTTACGAAACGCGCTTTTTATACCGGCGTGGGCGAAAGCTGGGTAGAAACCGTGCGGAAAAACTCAGCGGTCCCCTATTACCTGAACACCGATTTTTCTTACGCCCTCAAACGCAGCCCGAAGGGCGCGGACGAAGCCGCGAAAAAGCTCAGAGCGCTGGGCGCGCTGGGCCTCAACACCCATTATAACGACGTATCCGCCACCGTGGTGCGCGCGATGCGCGAGAACGGGCTTTTAGTGTCGCTCTGGACGGCGAACACCCCCCGCGCCATGCGCAGGTGCCTGATATTGTGCCCGGACAACGTGACCACAAGACATCCGGACAAGCTCTATGAACTGATGCGGAAAACAAAAGGGACAGATCGTTTTTAGAGCGGAGATAAGAGAGCGGAGAGCGGAGATATTTTAATTCGGAATTCGGAATGCATAATTCGGAATTAATGTAAATTGTTAATTGTTAATTGTTCATCGTTCATCATTCATCGTTCATCATTCATCGTTCATCATTCATCGTTCATCATTCATCATTCATCATTCCTCACTCCAAAAGAAGGCAGGTGAGTTTTACGCTCCCCGAAAAGATCGCCGTTTTTGATCTGGAAATGCCCAGCGCGCGCAGAGACGCGATCAGCGCCGTCGGCATCACGCTGATCGAAAACGGCAAAATCACAGACAGCTATTATACGTTGGTGGACCCCGCCTGTCCCTTCGACCCCTTCACCGTGGAGCTCACCGGCATCACCCCCGAGATGGCAGCCGCCTTCCCGGAATTCGGCGACCTCTGGGAACAGATCCGCCCCTGGCTCGAAGGGGCCTTGCTTTGCGCCCACGGCGCCTCCGGCGACCTGCACGTGCTGGCGAGGACCCTGCGCCGCTATAAGATCAACTGGGTGGAGAAGGTGCCGTTTCTGTGCACGGTGGAGGCCGCGAAGCAGTGCTTTCCGGAGCTGGAGCGCTACTCGCTGAACCTCGCCTGCAAGGCGCTGGGTATCCCGCTGCAGCACCACGTGGCGAGCTCGGACGCCGCGGCCGCGGCCGCGCTGCTGCTCAGATGTCTGGAGCGCGATCCCTCGCTGCCGGAGCATGCCAAAGAGTTCGATATGCGCGAAGCCCGCATTGTGGGCGTAACAAAAAAAAGGCCCCGCCGCAAAAAGAGCGGCGTAGCCCTGAACGTGGAAATAGAGCTGAAGAAGCTTTCAAGCAAGAGCTTCGCAGCCGCGCGCAGAGTGCAGTACCGCGATACCGGCGAAGAGCTGCTGGGCGTAAAGAGCAAGGCCGTAAAACGGCTGGCGCAGCGCATCAACCGCTCCAAGGCCGCCGCGGCGTTTTTGGAGGACCTGCCCCACACCTGGCTGGAGGAGGACCTGCTGCACGCGTATCTGCTGGACATGAAGCAGGGGTTCGACGCCTGCCTTGCCGCCGTGGACGCCTTTCTGCCGCTGGTGGAAAACGACGACGTTTTCTTTGCGCTGAAGCCCAAAGCCCTGCTGCGCGACCCCGTTCGCATTGAAGAGCGCTGCCGGGGCTGGCTCTGCAGCGACAACCCCTACGCCGTGGCGTTCGGCATCCGCATGCTGGCGCAGGCCATCTCGCCGAAAACCTTTGAGGTCGACGCCTTCGACCGCACATTGGCGGAGCAGATCGCAGGCATGCACATCGACCACCCCACCGTGGCCCTCGCCGCCGCCGATTATTTCTTCAGGCTGCTCAAATACGGCGGAGAAGAAAACGGCGCGTACGTGCGCGGCATCGCGGACGGCTGCACCGCGGCGAAACGCGGCCTGTATTTTTACGAAAAAGATCAGGAGGCGCTCAGCCTTCAGGAACCGGTCTTCTGAACAAAGGCCGGTTCCTGTAATAATTGTATGTTGTCAGCTGTCGGCTGTCAGTTGTCCGTTATCGGCTCAGTCCTCTTTTTTCTGCCGCAGCACGCGCGCGCTGTTGAACAGCACGATGAACGCGCCCGCGTTGTGCAGGAACGCGCCCATCACCGGGGTGACGGCGCCGAGGGCGGCAAGGAAGATCATAACAAAGCTTGTGATGAACGCGATCCAGATGTTCTGGCGGATCGCGGTTTTTGTTTTTTTCGCCAGTTCCACCACGAAGGGCAGCAGCGTGAGGCGGTTGTTCATCAGCGAGATATCGGCGCTCTGGATCGCGGTATCGGAGCCCATGGCGCCCATGGCCACGCCCACGTCCGCCGCGGTGAGAGCGAGCGCGTCGTTGATGCCGTCGCCCACCACGGCAACGGTGTGCTCTTCCATGGCGGCTTTCACCCGGTCGAGCTTCTGCTCGGGCAGAAGTTCCGCATGCATCTCGTCCGCGCTGACAGCGGCGGCGATGCGGTCCGCTTCGGTTCTGCTGTCGCCGGTGAGAACAACGATCTTTTTCACCCCCAGCGCTCTGAGGCCTGTGAACGCGTCTTCCACGTCGTCCCTGAGCCCGTCGCGGAACACCACGTTCCCCAGCACCTTACCGTCTTTTACGATCCACGAGGCGGAGCCGCCCCCGGCGTTTTCCTCCACGTCGTACCCGAGAGAGGCAATGTACCGGGTGTTGCCCATCACGATCTCGCTGCCGTCTTTCACGCCCTTCATACCCTTGCCGGGCAGCTCGGTGAGCACGTAATCGTTATCGTAGGGCACGTCCCCGCACAGCTGCATCAGCGAACGCGAGGTGGGATGCGTCGAGCCGTGCGCGACCGCCGCCGCGGCGCTGAGAAGCTCTTCTTCGCTTTCGGCTTCGCGCAGATTGACGCTGACCGCCTCAAGCGTGCCGTTGGTGATGGTGCCGGTTTTGTCGAACACGAAGCAGTCGGCGTTTACCAGCTTATCAATAAAGGCGGGGTTCTTTATCAGCACGCCCCGCTTTGCGCCCGCGCCGAGGGCTGCGATCAGCGGCGCGCTGGATACCAGCATATACCCGCACGGGCAGCTCACCACAAGGATCGCGATGGCCTTTGAAACGTCCTTTGAAAAGAACCAGATCAAGGCGGCGATCACCAGTACGATCGGGATGTAATAGAGCATGAATTTATCAACGGCGCTCTTTTCGGGCAGATCCATGTTCTCGGCGTTTTCGAGCAGCTTCACGATGCGCCGGAAGGAGGTATCTTCGCACGCCTTTTCCACGGTGACGGTGAGAAGGCCGTCCGTATCGGTGGTGCCTGCGTACACCTTATCGCCGGGGTGCACGAATTTGGGCAGAGATTCGCCGGTGAGGGATTTCTGGTCCATATCCGCTTCGCCCTTAGCCACAACGCCGTCGATGGGCAGCGACATGCCGGGCTTTACGATGATGGTATCGCCGGGCTTCAGGGTTTTGGCGTCCACCTCGCGCTCGGCGCCGTTTTCCAGCAGCAGAGCGGTTTGCGCCTCCATCTTTTTGAGCCCCTCAATGGCGTCGCGCCCGCCCATGATGCTCTTCTCTTCCAGAAAATGCACCACGGTGAGGATCATCGGGATCACCATCGCCGCCACGTACTGGCCGTCCAGCACGCACACGATGATGGCAACGGATACGAGGATCTCCATCGCCGCGCCGATATCTTTGCTGAGAAAGCCCTTTACGGCTGTGACGAGCACAGGCACGCCGATCACGAGCACGCCCGCAAGGTAGATAAGCTCCGCCACCGCGGTCTGGGCGGGAAAGATCCTGCCGTAGATGTATCCGCCCGCAAGGCACACCAGCGCCGCCGCCGCAGAAAGGATGCTGCGCGACAGCTTCTTTTTGTCTTTATCTGAAATGTAGGTCCCGGCCTGCGATTCGAGCGAATCCGCGACCATATGATCGATCTTCTTCATAGAGAGAACCTTTTCTCATTTTTCATTTTTTAATTTTTCATCCTTCACCATTCATTACGGAATAATGACTCTTTGCCCGTCTTCCGGAATGACGATGCTCTTTCCGCTCTGCTGCAGCACCTTTGCCAGCCGCTGGCGGAACACGCCGTTCTTTACAACGTCGGGATTGGAGGAGAACTGCCCCAGCAGCCCGCGGAACTCCTCGGCGACCGCGGTGGCCTCCGCCACCTTCTGCGCCTGTGCCGCCGTGGCGGTATCCACCAGCGTTTTGGATTCGGATTCCGCATCCGGGATCACCTTGGCGAGGTAATCGTTCGCCTGCTGGATCAGCGTCTGCTTCTTCACCGAAGCGGTGGTGGCCTCGTTGAAGGCCTCGATCGCCTCTTCGGGCGGGGTGAGTTCCGTGAGTTCCACGTTCGTGAGCTGCACGCCCAGCCGGACGCCGTCGATCAACCGCTGCGCCTCGGAAAGCGTGCGGCTTGAGATGGCGGTTTTTTCGGTGGTGAGAACGTCGTCCACCGTCATATCCGCCAGTACGCCCGTCAGCGTACCCGAAACGATGCCGCCCAGTTCCGCCTTTACGTCGTTCACATAGAGCGCGTAGGTGACGGGGTCGCTGATCTTATACTTGATCACGGCCTTCAGCAGCACCACGTTGCTGTCGCCGGTGAGCACGTAGCCGGTTTTCTGCACCTGTCCGCGCACCGATTTGGAGGGTGTGTACAGGGTGGAAACGCTGAGCTCCTGCACGGTCTCCACCGGCACCTTGACCACCTCGTCTATAAAGTTCGGCAGGGCAAAATGCAGGCCGGGGCGTTTCAGGGCGGCTTCCCCGCTGCCGGTGAGCGCGCCGAAGCGCAGCACCACCGCAACCTCGTTGGAATCCACCTTGTATACGCCCGTGAGCAGAATGATCGCCACAGCCGCCAGCACGATCCAGCGGAAGTACCGTATCACCCGTGTAAAGAGCGCCTCAAAGGGCTCCTTGGTTTCTTTCTTCTTCATAAATGCGCCCTCACTCCAGATCCGAAAGGATCTCAAAGGCCGAATCTTCAGCGCTCATCACGATCACGGTATCGGCGGAAACGGAGTTTTCCAGCGCGATCAGCTTTTTCAGATACACGAACAGCTCCGCGTTTTCATCGTAGGCCTCGCCGTAGATCTCGGCGATCTTCTTTTCGGTTTCGGCGTTTATTTTGGCAGCCTCGGCCTTGCCCTCCGCCACAATGCCGGCAGCCTCGGCGTCCGCCTCGCTCTTGATGGCGGCGGCGTCGCGGTTGCCTTCGCTGATCAGCTGCGTCACCTGCTTCTCACGGTCCGCAATCATCTGCTCGAGTACGCTCTCGAGGTTGTTTTCGGGCAGGGCGATGCGCTTTATTTTGACCTCTTCCACCGCAACGCCGTAATCCGCGAGGGCTTTTTCGGCAATTTGTTCTTTCATTTCGGCGGTGATCTTGTCGATCCTGATGTCATCCGGATTCGTGGAGACCAGGGCGCTGAGCTTATAGCTGCCCATCACGCCGTTCTTCACGTTGGCGGCAAGGTCGTTGAGGTACGCGGCGGCGTTGGTGAGGCTGCCCACGCTCGTATAGAACGTGAGGGGATCTTCCACGTGCCAGATCACGTAGGTCTGCAGTATGATGTTCTTTTTATCGTTCGTAAGGGTCTCGGTGTAGCCCGAATCCATATACTGGCTGCGGGAATCGAAGGTGATCACCTTGTCGAACGGCGCGGGGAGCTTGAAATACAGCCCCGACTCGGTGCATACGTTCTTCACCTGGCCGAAACGCGAAACGATGGCGCAGCTGCCCTCGCGCACGGTAAAGCAGAAGCCGTAGGCGAATATGATCACGGCCAACAGGCCGGCAAATACCCATTTATACCATTTTTTCATTGTTTACCCCTCCTTACTCCGGCAGAGCGGCGTCCGCCACAACAGTATCGGCGTGGCTCCGGTTGATCACGGTGTTCTTCGCCGCGTCGCCGATGAACACGTACACCTTACGGTCCTTCACCACGGTGGTGAACGTATCGGTGTATTTTGCCAGCGCTACGGCGGTGGGATGCAGCCGGTACTGTTCCGCCGCTGCCAGGAACGCCTCCATCTCAGCTTCGGCGTCTGCCACCCGGGCGGTCTGGTCCGTTTTCGCCTGCTGGATCGCGGTATTGGCCTGCTGCTCAGCGTCTGCCACCGCCATGGCAGCGGCGGCCTCGGCGTTGGTGCGCAGCGTGGTTTTGAGCACCGTGGCGTTCACAACGTTCTGATAGACGTAGGCGATATCCACCGGCGGGTGGATGCTTTCAAGGATGATATCGTTCACCGTCAGCCCCAGCCCCGCCGTATCGCAGAATTCGTTGAGCGACGCTCGCATGTTTGCGGCAAAGGTGCTGCGGTCGACGCTCAGCAGGGTGGTGAGATCGGTGTTGATGGTTTTCTGCATTACCATTTCATAGGCCTTCGCCGCCAGCACTGCGGCGGGATCGGAATACGCCGTGCTGTAGCGGTACAGGTCGCTCACGGTGTAGGTGAGCTTCATGTTGATGCTCACGAGCTCGTTGCCGTCCCCCAGAAGGAGCTTGTATTCTTCCCCCGCGTGGGCCTGGGTCCAGAGGTTGTCGGCAGATACCGTATCTTCATAGCCAACGGTGAGTTCGCGCACGCGTTTCACGTCGGTGATCTCGGCCTTTTCAATGGGCCACGGCAGCTTGAAGTGCAGCCCCGGCGCAACGGCCTCTTCGCTTACGATCTGCCCGAAGCGGTACACCAGCGCCTGCTCGTAGGAATCCACTTTGTAGGCGCAGGTGGAGAGCAGCAGCACGCCCAGGAGCCCCAGCACCGCGCCGGGCAGGATGCGCGCGGCATACGAAACGCTGTACAGCGATTTCACCGAAAGGCCGGTGTAGCTCTCAAGCACGTCCGCCAGTTTCTTGCCGCGGCTGCGGCGTACGAGGTCGATGGGCGAGGGATAGTTGAAATCCTCCAGCACCTGCCGGCGGAGCGCCGACAGCGCCAGCCCCGCCATCAGCGAAACGGCGGTAAGGGCGATGTAGATGCGCACGATCCACGAGAGCACGTTGAGGCACTGCAGCCCCAATACCGTATAGAGCGTTAAAAACAGCACGGTGACCGCGCACACAAAACCGATGCTTTTCAGCAGGCCCGCGGCGGTCTCGCTGCCGACGCGCTTTTCTTTGCGGTCCACCATGGCTGCCGCGGCAAAGCAGATCGCGGCGGAAAGCCCCGTTAAAAAGATGTGCAGCGAAGAATTCAGGCTGTCGTAATATACGCGGGTGCTCACGGCGCCGGTGAACTGGTTCATGACCATCAGCAGCAGCACCAGCCCCTGGGCGATCAGATACAGCATGCTCAGCACCGTTTTCAGACGCGGCGTTTTATCGGGCAGGCCTTTCCATGACTGATCTTCACGTTTCTGCAGCGCGTGCGCCAGCTTTTCAAACAGCAGCACCATGCCGTAGAACCAGAGGCTGTACAGGCTGATCGACGCGATCTGCCGGGCGAACATGGATACCTCCAGCAGCCGCACGAACAGCAGCAGCACGGCGAGGATCACGAACCATACGAAGCCGTAGGTCCGCTTTTCCCGCGGTTTCTTTTTCTTCAAGGCGATCCCTCCTTCGGGAACGGATTTCAAAGGATTCCGAAAATATATTTCAGTATAGCATAACTTTATATAAAAGGAAAGTGTTTTTTTGACGGATTGAAATACCGCAAAGCACTTTACAAGCGCTTTTTTTTGTTGTATACTTATCTGCGTACCTGTATAAAAAGGAGATTTTGAGAATGAGCAACGTTATACTGCTGATACAGCAATTCTTTTCGGTGATCGTTTCGGTGATCCTCGCGTTCATCCCGTTTTCGGGCAGCGCCTCTTTTGAAAAGAAAGACCCGGACGTGCGCCTGACCGTAGCCATTGTATCGGACGTGCATATCGACGACCGCCTGCCGCTGGGCAAGACCGCCCTGAAGAGCATTTACTGGGATATGAACAAGTTCGATCCGGACGGCGTTGCCGTGCTGGGCGACCTGACCAACTACGGCGACTACGCCACCACCGAAAAATTCTTTAAGATCACCACCGAAACGCTGAACGACGGCGTTACCCCCGTGATCATTTCGGGCAACCACGACATCGGCCACGCCAAAGAGGCGGAGGGCGCGCGCCTGAACCCCGAAGCGCTGGCGGATTTCATGGACCTGTGCAACGAATATCTCGGCTACGGCATCGATAAGCCCGCCTACACCGTTGAGGTGAACGGCTACCGCTTTATCTGCCTCAACGACGAGAGCGCCGACAACTGGGACCACCCCGAATACAGCGACGAGAGCCTCGCCTTCCTCGACAGCGAGCTTGAAACCTATGCCGTGGACGGCATGCCCGTGTTCGTCTGCATGCACGTGCCGCTTTCGGATATCCACGGTGAAAAGTATTTCTATGAAGGCGGCGGCGTGGAAGAGCCCTGGAACGCACAGATCAGAACCACCCTCGAAAAGTACGACAACGTGTTCTGCCTCACCGGCCATTTCCACAAGGGCCTTTCCAACGATATCAACACCCCCACCTACGTTACGGTGAACGGCGTGCACTACCTGAACCTGCCCTCTTCTCTGATGCCCAACTGGCCGAAGGATTATGCCATCAACGGCCTCGGCTTCATCATGACGGTAACCGACAGCACGGTGAACTTCCGCTGCCGCAACTACTATATGCACAACTGGTATTCGGTGTTTGATTACTCCGAACCGCTGGTATAACGGAAAAACAAAAGGGGCGCTGCAGTGCGGCGTCCCTTCGCAGTTCAGAACCGAACGGAGGTATTCTTATGAGCGAAGCAAAAAAGGCGAAGGCCGTAAAAGGAATTTCAAAGGCGCTCTTCTGGCTCGTGCAGTGGACCTGGGGGCTGCCGGTGAACCTGATCGGCGGGCTCATGTATCTGGTTTTTTATCCGAAGTGCCGCCACGGGCGTTTCAACAACGCGTTCATCACCTACGTGCCGTGGAAGTTCGGCGGCCTTTCGCTGGGGCAGTTCATCTTTATGGCGGACCACGGCAGAGAGCCCTGGACCTCCAACACCCGCATCCACGAATACGGCCACACGATACAGTGCCTGCTGCTGGGGCCTTTGTACTGGTTCGTGATCGGCGTGCCCAGCGCCGTGTGGTGCCATCTCTTCAACGGCTACCGGGGGCGCCACAACAAGAGCTACTACGACCTGTACTGCGAGAGCTGGGCGAACAAGTGGGGCGAAAAGTGGAGCGGGCTCAAACGGAAAAACGACGATTAAATTAGAACGGAGATATGAGAGCGGAGAGCGGAGATCATTCGGAATGCGGAATGCGGAATTCGATGTTTTTCCGGAGTGAAGATTCTTTCCGTAGGGGGCGGCGTCTCGACGCCCCGAACCAATTCACAATACAAAGGTCGTTTTACAGTTTTTCAAGAACGGAAGCTTTTTAATTCGGCGTTGGGGGATCAGGTAATGAAAAAAAATCAAAAAACACTTTTGTGGATCTCGGGCGGGCTCACGGCGGCGATCTGCCTCGTGATGAATCTCGTGCTGATCCCGATGATCGAAAAAAACACCGCCGGCCTGCGGTGCTTCGATATGAACAGCCTCGGCTACACCTTTGAACAGGCAAAGCAGTTTTTAACGCTGCTGGACAATGACGCCCGCAATCTCTACCTGCACGTTCAGCTGCCGCTGGATTTTATCTACCCGGTGGCGTATACGGCGTTCTTCATGCTGGCGATCACGGCGCTCAGAGGCAAGGCCTCTCCCCTGCTGGCGCTGCCCGGCGCGCTGGCGGTGAGCGATTATATTGAAAACGTATGCACAATTAAAATGCTGTGCGAAATGGAAGTGACCCCGGAGCTGGCGAAATTCGCCTCCGCGGTCACGGTGACCAAAAGCCTGCTGATGGATCTGGTGTTCGTGCTGCTGGCGGTGCTGCTGATCGTTTGGCTGATAAAAAGAATAAAGAAAACCCGGGAGAAAGAATGAATCGGCGAATTGGAATTTGTCGGAGAATTATCCGACGACGGAACACATCGTCGTATCGATTCATGCACCGGATTTGAAGATGTTTTCTGTTTATTCGTAGGGGCGGGCATGACCGCCCGCATGCCCATAATTATGCAATACAGGCCTATACGCTTACATACGGCGATTCTTAATATATGATTTTACGGGCGGTCATGCCCGCCCCTACAGTCAAACAGAAAGATTTTCCGTTTTCAGAAACGTTTGCTGCTTATCTGTCATTTCATTTATTAAATATCTCGCCAAAATGTAATCTGAAGTTCCTCCCGCCGGGATCATGCATGGCAAAGGCTTTTCGCAATCACGCACACCGGCGCGCGCAGGAAGGCATCGAATTCATCCGCTACCGAGTGGTAGCCCACGGCGTACCGCCCAACGGCTGGCGCCCATCGGCGATACGCGGCGGCGGCTTTTTTTATTTTTTCAAATTCGTCGGGCGTGGGGACGAGATGCGCACGCTCCGCGATCTCCGGTTCGGGCGGCAGCAGAATAAATTCCCACACCAGTGTGAGAGAAGCGCACTCCCCCGCGTCAAATAATGTGTTGGCCGCCTGCCCCACAGCGGTATGGTCCGGGTTCTGACCCGCCTGCGGCAGCGGCGCGAGGGTAACCACTGCGCGCTGTTCCGGCGGGATATTCTTCATCGCGTCCCGCATTACGGCAAGGGCGGCGCCCGCAGACAGGCCGCTGTCCGGCCCCCGAAGGGGCGAGATCAGGATATTGCCTTCGGGCACACCGAGGGCGCGGCAGCTGCCGTAAAACTCCCGGTCCCGCGCGGCGGTGAAGGCAGGGCCGTCCAGCGTATAGTTGTGTTCGCCGGGGTGCCACGCACAGCCCCCGCCGTTGCAGAGCATCTGCTTCACGCCGGAGGCGCCGCCGTCCGTACAGAGAACGACGTGGGCGCTTCCTCCTTCAGAGAGCGTGCGGCAGAGCGGAATGCCCAGATTTGTAAGCTCATCGTCCTGATGGGGCGCGAAAAAGAATACTTCCATATCAGAACAGGTGCACGATGGCGGAGAAAAACGAATAAAACAGGTTGCGGAGCTTCGCGAAGAACGCCAGGAAACGGTTGGAGGGCGTTTCGTAGGGCTTGTTTTCTTCCGGTGTTACGGCGTCCGTACCCAGCTTCACGTAACCGGTGTAGCTGTAAAGAACGTTTCTGTAGTGCGCGATATCGTCTTCGTGCAGCGTGAACACGCGGAAGCCCCAGGGGCCGGTTTTCGCCATCTCGCAGCCGTAGGTAAAGCCCAGCTCGATGCCCTGCCACACGCCCGAAAAGCCCTCAACGTGCTGGTGGCCGAAGAACGCGCCGATCACGTCGCCGCACTCCTTCCACGCGGTGAATTCGTAAGAGGTGCGCCCCGGCTCGTAGCCGTAAAAGTTGTAGCCCCCGGCAATGTTTTTATTGAGCCGTACCCAGCCGGAATCCACGCGGCGCGCGCCCTCGTCCGAGGCAGAACAGTACTCGAACAGGTTGCCGATATCGGCGACCTGAATGTGCTGAAACGCCAGCGCCGGTACGGGCGTGCCGCCGTTGGCAGCCGTGATCTCAGCCGAGGCCTGCTTATACCAATCCACCTGTTCGTCTGAGATCCCGCCGAGGCCCGTATCCATCAGCCAGATATTGAATTTATCGGCGCCGTCGGTCCCCTTTACCGTAACGTGGTAATCCACGCCGTCGGCGGCATCGGGGCTTTCGTCAAAGATCACGCAGTGGGGATACTTTGCGAAAATTTCAAGCCAGTCGGCGGAGGAAAGGCCCACCTTGCGGTCGTTGTTGCCCAGCGCGATCACGTAGGGCACGCCGTATTCTTCCAGCACCGAAAAGACCGCATCCACGGCGGTTTCCACGTTGGCGCGGGTTTTGGCGACGTCGAGATTGCCGCGGATATCCTTCACCGCCACGCCCTCGAGCCCGGGCATCATGTCGATACCGGCGTCGCCGATGCGGGTATCCTCCACAAGGTCGCCGGTGAGCACGATCAGATCGGGGTCGGCGGTCTCAACGGCGCGGCGCACGAGGTTCAGCATATCCCACGCGGGGTAATGGTCGTCCTGCGTGTCGGTGAGCTGCAGCACGGTGAAGGTTCCGTTCTGCCGGAAGGCAAGCGCCCCGGTATCGGCGGCGAAGGCAACGGGCGAAGATACCAGCAGCAGCGCCGCCGCAAGAAGAATGCAGAGCAGTTTTTTCATGTGTGTTCCCTCCTGAAAATGAAGCTGGGTATATTATACGCTTTTTCGGTAAAAAAAGCAATCACGGATTCTTTTCCTGTAGACAACCGGGCGCGTTTTGTGTTATACTGTTTTTATAAAAGGGGGAGAAAAAACCTTATGGGAGTGAAAAAGAACCAACGTATGTTCGGGCCGGACGCCGCGAGGATCGTGGCGTGCTGGTGCGTGTTATCGGTCCATTTCTTTCTGAACAACGGCTTTTACAGCGAGATCGTGGAAGGGCCGCGCATGGTGATCATGGTGCTGATGCGCTCGTCGTTTATGATGTGCGTGCCGCTGTTCATGGTGCTCACCGGCTACCTGATGCGCAGCAAGAAGCTCGAAAAACGCTATTATACCAAGGGGATCAAAACCGTTGCGGTGTACGTGCTGGCAAGCGTCGCCTGCATCATCGCGCGGCTCATCATCGACAAAGGCATCGACCCGGCGACCACCTGGCTCGGCATACTGAGCTTCGCGGGCGCGCCCTACAGCTGGTATATCGAGATGTACCTGGGGCTGTTTCTGATGATCCCTTTTTTCAATATCCTGTTCCACGCGATGCCCTCACGCAAAGCGCACCGGGCGCTGATCGTAACGATGCTGGCGCTGACGTCGGTACCGCAGCTGTTCAACAGCTTTAACCTTCTGGATCCCCAGTGGTGGAGCTTCCCCGCCTCCTCCACGGTCTACCACAGGCTGCTGCCCCAGTGGTGGCGCATGATCTACCCCATCACCTATTACTTCATCGGCGCGTACATCGGCGAATACAAGGTGCGGCTCAAACCGGCGACCAACCGGCTGCTGCTGTTAAGTTCCCTGCTGCTGGGCGGCTTATATAACTATTGGCGATCCCGCGGCGTAAAATTCATATGGGGCGACTGGGCGGATTACGGCAGCCTGCTGATCCTTGTGCCCACCGTGCTCACGTTTCTGCTGCTGGTGAACAAAGACGGCGGCCGCCGCCCGGCGTTTTACCGCAAGGCCGTGGGCGTGGTATCCGACCTGACGCTGGGGGTGTACCTGTGCTCTTATATCTTCGACCGGGTGTTCTACCGCATGCTGCTGGAGCGTGTGCCCGTGATGCAGGACCGGCTGCCCTACTATTTTGTGGTCGTACCCACGGTATTTGTGTGTTCGCTCGCCGTTTCCGCCGGTATCGAGATCATTTACCGGCTGGGAGATATGCTGGTGCGCTACCTGATACGCCGCTTTTCAAAAAAGCAGCCCCCCGAAGCGCCGGGTGAGACGGCTGAACCCCCGCAGGAAGAAGGCGTTTTACAATGAGTGAAAATCCGGTTTTTATTGTCGATCTCGTGCTGCGTTTCAGCGGCCTGCTGTTCCCGATCTTGTATTCCGCATGCATTGAAAAGATCGTGGAAAAAAAAAGAGAATGGCCGGGGATCTTTCTACTATGCCTGAGCACGGTGGCGTATATCTCAATGTTCTCCTGCTGGCTGCCCGGTCGGCTGGGCATTGAGCTGATCTATTTCGACGAACCGGTGGCAGACGGCGCGTTTCTCTTCGTTTTCGGCGTGCAGCTGCTCATAACCACGGTGGGCATTGTGCTGGCGATCCTCAAATACTTCTGGAACGTGCTCCGGCACAAAACCGAGATGGAGAAGCGCTTCGTTCTGTACGAACTGCTGTTTGCCGCGCTGTTCGCCGTACCGGGCGTATTTCTTGTGCAGAGCAAAGCCGTAATAAATATCAGGCCCGGCACAACGTTTTGGTGGGTCGTAGGGTTTCTGATCGGCGGCGTGGTTCTGATCAGCGCTTATAAAGAAATACTGAAACCGGAAAAAGAAGGAACTGCGGGCGGCAATGCGACAAAAACAGCTGACGCAGCGGGCACAATAACAGTATCCGACCAGCCTGACGGGGACAAGGGCACAGAAAAGGACGCCCGAAAATACGCCGACGTACTGATGAAAGCACAGAGGCTGACCGCCCCCAAAGACCGGGAAGAGCTGATCAGGCTGCTGACCAAAGCCACGGAACTGCAGCTGACCAACGATCAGGAAGCTGTTCTGTGGAACCGGCTGAGCGTAGCGTATAAAGACGCAGGCAATAAGGAGAAAAGCGCTGAATGCAGCAATACCGTACTGCAGTATGACCCGCAGAATCCTGCCGCACTGAACAGGCTTGCGCTGTACTACGCAGGCAAAAAGGATTTCGACGCGGCAGCAAGCCATATTGAGCGCGCGATCGACGAGACCCGCAAACGCCGCCTGCGCACGGGTCCTATGATCGCAAACTACGCCCTGATACGCGGTTTGGAAGGCCGCCTTGAAGAGGCCGACGAATTGCTGGAAAAAGCCGCCGCCGAGGGATGCAGCGAAAGAACGCTGAACGCCGTAAGGAAAAAGATCCCCCGGCAGAGCTGAACCGAACGGCCAGGAAGATCAAAAAAACCCCGATTCGCACTTGACGAACCGGCTGTTTTGTGACTATAATATAGGTTATCAAAATTGATTATTATAACTTATGAGGTTGTAAATTCATGAAAAAAAGATTTCTCGCCCTGCTCTGCGCCGGCGCGCTTCTGATCGGGCTGAGCGGCTGCGGCGGCTTCAGAGAATACTTCAGGCTGGATGATATCACCACGCTGCCCCCGAGCACAACGGAGCCCGCAAGCGAAACCTCCTCCGTACCCGCGGGCACGACCGTCCCCGGCAGCACGGTACCTTCTTCTGTGGAAAGCAGCACCGACGTTTCTTCGTCTGCAACGGCAGAGAGCACGTCCGCGGCGGATGCAAGTTCCACCGCCGCAACAACGGCGGATCCTTCAGGCACCTCCGTTACCGCGCCCACGCTCACCCAGCCCACCACCGGCAGCACGGCCGGTTATACCTCCCGGGGCTACCGGATCGTACAGGAAAACGGCGTCACCTATATCGACGGCGTGATGATCGTGAACAAGACCTACTCCCTTCCCGCCGATTACGGCCCAGGCGATCTCACGGACGAATGCTGGGCAGCCTTCCGCGAGCTGCAGGACGCCGCCGCGAGCGAACAGGGCCTGAGCATGTACGTGGTATCGGGCTACCGTTCCTTCAGCACGCAGGACGGCCTTTACAACCGCTACGTCGCGCAGGACGGTCAGGCGGCGGCGGACACCTACTCCGCGCGCCCAGGGCATTCCGAACATCAGACCGGGCTTGCCATCGACGTAAACTCCGTTTCCTATTCCTTTGCGAATACCGCCGAAGGCCAGTGGCTGGCGGCGAACGCGCACCGCTTCGGGTTCATCATCCGTTACCCGGAAAGCAAGCAGAGCATCACCGGCTATATGTACGAGCCGTGGCACATCCGCTACGTGGGCAAAACGCTCGCGCCGAAGGTATACGAATCCGGCCTGTGCCTGGAGGAGTATTTCGGGATCACGTCGGTATACGCGTGAGAAGTCAGGCGTCAGGAGTTAAATAATCCGAAACCGGAAGTACAGCAGTATAATCTGTGCTTCCGGCTTTTTTCTGTTTTGTTCATTGTACATTCAATTCCGAATTACGCATTCCGCATTCCGAATTATCTCCGCTCTCCGCTCTCATATCTCCGCTCTGGACATAACTCCGAACTCAAAGTACTCTGTACGTCTTCGTTCCCCCGAGCATTGCGTACGCCACGCCGTAGATCTCGCGCACGAAATAGGTGGCCACGAGGATCTTCTGCGACGGCGCGCTCACGGCGTAACATTCCGTACAACCTGCGGCCTGTGCCAGAAGCCCGGCGCGGTACTGATGGTATTCATTCGTTACAAGGGCGATCGTTTCGGGCAGGCCTTTTTCTCTGATGATATCCATGGAAAAGGTGAGATTCTCAAGGGTGGAGCGGCTCCCGTCCTCCATTATGAGCCGGGCGGGGTCGATCCCTCGGGCGGTGAGCGCGTCGAACATTGCCTGGGCTTCGCTTTCAGGTTCGTCGTCCCCCTGCCCGCCGGAGAGGATGCATACGGCGCCGGGGTGCGCCGAAAGGTACGCGTACGCGGTATTGATGCGGGAACCGAGCATCAGGCTGGGGCCGGATTCGTAAACCCGGCAGCCCAGCACCACCACGGTGAGGTCCGCCCCTTCCGGCGGCGCGTTTTTCGCGGCGCGCACGATGCGGACGCCGATCACCGCGCCGAACACGGCGGCGCCGAGCACAGCGGCTGCAAGAACGCAGGCGGCGATCTTACAGGGCAGCGGTCTGAGGCACTTTGCGGGCAGTTCTTTCACACGCTTACGCAGCAGCACGCATATAAACAGCCCGCCGAAGAACAGCATGCCGGTGATATTGCCGATATTGAAAACGCCGTATACGGGCACGGGCAGGAAAAACAGCAGAAAGCCCGCGCCCGCGACGCACAGAAGAAATATCATGAGAAACCGTTTCATAAAACAACGCTCCGGGGATCTTTTTTCGGTTCCATTGTATCAGCCGGAGGCGGAAAAGACAAGGGATAAGCGATTAAGAATACATTAAGATATTTTTAATTTTTATATGGACAAACCGTAAATTTAGAGCTATAATTATTTTTTGATAAGATTTTTTTGAACGGACGGTAAAAGCGTATGGGCAGGCTGGGGTTTGACAACAACAAATATCTGGAGATGCAGTCCAAAAACATCAAGGACCGCATCGCGGAATTCGGCGGCAAGCTGTATCTGGAATTCGGCGGCAAGCTGTTCGACGATTACCACGCTTCGCGCGTGCTGCCGGGTTTTCAGCCGGACAGTAAGATCCGCATGCTGCACGAGCTCAGAAACGACGCCGAGATCGTGATCGTGATCAGCGCCAACGATATTGAGAAGAACAAGCGCCGCGGCGACCTCGGCATCACCTACGACGTGGATTGCCTCAGGCTCATCGACGCGTTCCGCGATTTCGGACTGTACGTGGGCAGCGTGTGCATCACCCACTTTGCCGAGCAGCACGCGGCGATCCAGTTCCAGACGCGGCTCGAAAAGCTGGGCATGAAGGTGTACCGGCACTACATCATCCCCGAATACCCCTCGAACCTGTCGCTGATCGTATCGGACGACGGCTACGGCAAAAACGATTTCATTGAAACCGAACGCAGCCTTGTGGTGGTGACCGCGCCGGGCCCCGGCAGCGGCAAGATGGCCACCTGCCTTTCGCAGCTTTACCACGAATATAAGCGCGGCAACCGCGCCGGTTACGCGAAATTCGAGACCTTCCCGATCTGGAACCTGCCGCTGAAGCACCCGGTGAACGTGGCGTATGAAGCCGCCACCGCCGACATGAACGACGTGAACATGATCGACCCCTTCCATCTGGAGGCCTACGGCGAGACCACGGTGAACTACAACCGCGACGTGGAGATCTTTCCGGTGCTCAACGCGATGCTCACCGAGATCGCGGGCAAACCGGTATACCGCTCCCCCACCGATATGGGCGTGAATATGGCGGGCTTCTGCATCGTGGACGACGACGCGGTGCGCGCCGCCGCCAAGGAAGAGATCATCCGCCGCTATTACGAGGCCGCCTGCGCCGCCAAACTCGGCCTTGCAGAGCAGGCCATGGTTTACCGCATCGAGCTGCTGATGAACCAGCTCGGCATCTCGGTGAACGACCGCAAAACCGTGAAGGCCGCCCTCGACAAAGCCGAAGAGACCGGCGACCCCGCCTGCGCGATGGAGCTGGAAGACGGCACCGTGATCACCGGCAAGACCAGCCCCCTGCTCGGCGCTTCCAGCGCGCTGCTGATCAACGTGCTCAAACGCCTCGCCGGCCTGCCGGACGAGATGTATCTGCTCTCCCCCTCGGTGATCGAGCCCATTCAGGAGCTCAAGGTGAACCACATGGGCAACCGCAACCCGCGCCTGCACACGGATGAAGTGCTGATCGCGCTCTCCATCTGCGCCGCCACCAACCCGATGGCCAAACTTGCGCTGGACCAGCTGCCGAAGCTGAAGGATCTGGAGGCGCACTCCAGCGTGATCCTCGCCTCAGTGGACAGCCAGACCTTCAAAAAGCTGGGCGTGCACATGACCAACGAGCCCCGCACCCAGACGAAAAAGCTGTATCACAGATAATGAACCCGAAATAACAGCAACGCGGCTGCTTCCTTCAGGAAGCCGCCGCGTTTTCATATTTCAGTTTATCGCGCAGCGATAAACTGAAATTAAATGAATAATGAAAAATGAATAATGAATAATTAAGGGTTCTCCGCTGCCGCGTCGGTCGGTGCTTCTGCCTACGGCAGAGGTCTCCCCCGGAGACCCGCACCCTGCGGCCGGCATTATTATGAGCGTAGCGAATAACAAGGT